>Ga0335083_10002935_pt1 | contig 22287 bp, 21 predicted proteins | sample Lox_Sample_42_FD_206716 | JGI IMG/M metagenome (GOLD analysis project Ga0335083, IMG submission 206716) | Soil microbial communities from Loxahatchee National Wildlife Refuge, Florida, United States - Lox_Sample_4.2 | ecosystem: Environmental > Terrestrial > Soil > Wetlands | place: USA...
TGGTGATGCCCGGGGACAACATCAAGATGACGATCGAGCTGATCAGCCCGATTGCGATGGATCAGGGGCTGCGCTTTGCGATCCGCGAGGGCGGCAAGACCGTCGGCGCCGGCGTCGTGGCGAAGATCCTGAAGTAAGGAGTTTAGGAGTGAGGTTCGCGGCGGGGCTTTCCGGCTTGCCCCGCCGGCAAAAACCGCGCTTTTTGCCGGCCGCATGTTCGGAGTGGTGAGCTGATTCCGCTGAAATTGCCGCAGGCAATCTCAGCCAATAAACCCAGGCCAGTAGCTCAATTGGCAGAGCGGCGGTCTCCAAAACCGCAGGTTGGGGGTTCGATTCCCTCCTGGCCTGCCACGGATTGATATGACAGACGAGATCAAAGTTCAGGACGCGGGCGCCGCGGACAAGGTGAAGCTCTACGCTGCGATCGCGATCGTGATCGCGGGCGTCGCCGGCTATTACGTCCTGTCGAGCCAGCCGACCTGGATCCGCTGGCTGCCGGTGGTCGGGAGCCTCGCGCTCGGCGCGCTGGTCGTGGCGTTCTCGGCCTACGGCAGGGCGTTTCGCGAGTTCGTGTCACTCGCGCGCGTTGAGCTGCGCAAGATCGTGTGGCCGACGCGCCAGGAGACCGGCATGACGACGCTCGTCGTGTTCGTCTTCGTAATCGTATTCGGAGTCTTTTTCTGGCTGCTGGACCTGGTGCTCGCCTGGGCCACGAAGACGCTGACAGGGCAGGGGGGCTGATCGTGGCGCTGAGATGGTACGTGGTGCACGCCTATTCGAACTTCGAGCATCGGGTGGCGGAGTCGCTCAAGGAGCGCATCCTGCGCGCCGGGCTCAACGAGCGCTTCGGCGAGATTCTCGTGCCGACCGAGGAAGTCGTCGAGATGCGCGACGGGCAGAAGAGGAAGAGCGAGCGCAAGTTCTACCCCGGCTACGTGCTGGTGCAGATGGAGATGGATGAGGAGACCTGGCACCTGGTGCGCGACGTGCCCAAGGTCCTCGGCTTCATCGGCGGGACGCCCGAGAGACCGGCGGCGATCACCGACAAGGAAGCGAACCAGATCCTGCGCCGCGTGGAAGAGGGCGTCGACAAGCCGCGGCCGAAGGTGCTGTTCGAGCCGGGCGAGGTGGTGCGCGTGGTGGACGGGCCGTTCAACGACTTCAACGGCGTCGTCGAGAGTGTCAACTACGAGAAGAATCGCCTGCAGGTGGCAGTGCAGATTCTGGGGCGCTCGACGCCCGTGGAGCTGGATTTCTCTCAGGTCGAGAAGGCCTGAGGTGAGGGTCGAAGTTATGAGCAGCGGGCGAGAGCCGCGCCTCCTGCCCGCGGGCGACGCAGTGATGTTTCGCCGCAATTGCCGCAGGCAATTTCGGCCGATGGACGGCAAAGCCGCGTGTTCTCAACCTTGAGTCCTTGTTAAGGGAGCCTCACGGCGCTGGAACCTTAAGGAGAGGTATCGATGGCCAAGAAAGTACAGGGTTATATCAAGCTGCAGGTGCCTGCCGGCTCTGCCAACCCCTCGCCGCCGATCGGGCCGGCGCTGGGTCAGCAGGGCGTCAACATCATGGAGTTCTGCAAGCAGTTCAACGCTCAGACCCAGAAGATGGAGAAGGGCCTGCCGATTCCGGTGGTGATCACCGTGTATGCCGACCGCAGCTTCACCTTCGTGATGAAGACGCCGCCGGCGGCCGTGCTGATCCGCAAGGCGATCGGCATTGAAAAGGGCTCCGGCACCCCCAATACCGCCAAGGTCGGCAAGATCTCCCGCAAGCAGCTGGAGGAGATCGCCAAGATGAAGCAGCCCGACCTCACCGCCGCGGACCTGGACGCAGCGGTGCGCACCATTGCGGGCTCGGCGCGCAGCATGGGCGTCGACGTGGAAGGAGTGAAGTAGCCATGGCCGTCTCGAAGAAAGTGAAGGCCTGGAAGGACAAGATCACTCCGGGTAAGGCCTATCCGGTCGAGGAGGCGCTCAAGCTGGTGAAGGAATTCGCCACCGCCAAGTTCGCCGAGACCGTCGATGCGGCCGTGAATTTGGGGATCGATGCCAGCAAGTCGGACCAGCAGGTGCGCGGCTCCACGGTGATGCCGCACGGCACCGGCAAGACGGTGCGCGTGGCGGTTTTCACCTCCGGCAAGAACCAGGAGGCTGCCAAGGCCGCGGGCGCCGACATCGTCGGACTCGAGGATCTCGCCGCCCAGGTGAAGGCTGGCGAGATCAACTTCGACCGCGTCATCGCCTCGCCGGATGCCATGCGCGTCGTCGGTCAGCTGGGCCAGATCCTGGGTCCGCGCGGACTCATGCCGAACCCCAAGGTCGGCACGGTGACGCCGGATGTCGCGACCGCAGTGAAGAACGCCAAGTCCGGCCAGGTGACCTACCGGGTCGACAAGGCCGGCATCGTTCATTGCACGATCGGCAAGGCGAACTTCGAGGTGAACGCGCTGAAGGAGAACCTGCACGCGTTGATCGCGGACCTGCAGAAGGCGAAGCCCGCCTCCTCGAAGGGTGTGTATCTGAAGCGCGTGACGCTGTCCTCGACCATGGGGCCGGGCGTGCGCGTCGATCAGGGGACGTTGTAGTAGAGACGAGATTTTGGTGCGGGCCGGTGCGCGCAAGGGCATCGGCCATCATCGAAGACCGCAGGCGAGGGATCGGGTGCTGCATGACCCGCGGCCCTCTTAATCGACTGCCTGCGCAGATGGTGAACCGCTTCATTGCAGCGAGGAGCTCCTCGGGGCGTGAAGGTCACCGTCACAAGGGTGAAGCGGCGCAGGGACTGCGCGGCTTCGAGTGATCTTCAGGCGATGAGGAGAGATGAATGGCACTCAACCTGGAAGACAAGAAGGCGCTCGTAGCGGAAGTGGCCGCCGTGGCTCAAAAGGCCCAGTCGGTCGTGGCCGCCGAGTACCGCGGGCTGACGGTCTCGCAGATGACCGAGCTGCGCGCCAAGGCGAGAAAGCAGGGTGTGTACATGCGTGTCGTGAAGAACACGCTGGCACGCAAGGCACTCGCCGGCACGTCGTTCGAGACTATGGGGCCGAAGCTCAAGGGCCCTCTGGTGCTGGCCTTTTCGAAGGACGATCCGGGCGCGGCTGCGCGCGTGGTGAAGGACTTCGCCAAGGCCCACGAGAAGCTCGTGGCGACCCTCGTTTCGCTCGGCGGGCAGGTGCTGCCCGGCGGCGATCTCGACAAGGTGGCGAGTCTGCCGACTCGCGAGCAGGCGTTGTCGATTCTGCTCGGCGTACTCAAGGCGCCGGTGCAGAAGCTGGTCGGCACGCTCGCCGCACCGGCATCGAAGCTCGCACGTACCGTCGCCGCGGTGCGCGAGCAGAAACAGGCCGCGGGCGCTTAACTGTTAGCTGATCAATTTTTTTGGAGACTCACATGGCTGTCAACAAAGACGAAATCCTCGATGCAATTTCCAAGATGACCCTTCTCGAAGTCATGGAACTCGTTTCCGACATGGAGAAGAAGTTCGGCGTCACCGCCGCCGCCCCGGTAGCCGTCGCTGCCGCTCCGGGCGCCGGCGCCGCCGCGGCCGCTCCGGCCGAGGAGAAGACGGAATTCACCGTCACCCTCAAGGAGTACCCGGCGGACAAGAAGGTGACCGTGATCAAGGTGATCCGCGAGATCACGGGCCTCGGCCTCAAGGAAGCGAAGGACCTGGTGGAGGGCGCGCCCTCGACCGTCAAGGAAGCCGTTTCCAAGGCCGACTCCGACACGATGAAGAAGAAGCTCGAGGAAGCCGGCGCGAAGGTGGAGGTCAAGTAGACCTCCGTGCGCCTCCCCCTCTCCGTCCGCGGTTGCGGTCGCGGGTTGCGGCCTCACCAAGGGCGGTGGGGGGTGTTGGGTGTTTTTTGGCACGCTGGCCGAGACAGCCAGATGTGTAGCGGGCAAAAGTCACGCCTTTTGCCCGCGGGCGCAAGCGCGCTGTTCGATTGGCCTGCTGAGATCGCCTCGGCGATTTCAGCCAATAGATTAGATCAGAGGTGACCTCCAGATGGCTTACTCCTTCACCGAGAAGAAGCGCATCCGCAAGAACTTCGGCAAGCAGGCGAGCATTCTCGACACGCCGTACCTGCTCGCCATCCAGCTCGACTCGTACCGCACGTTCCTCCAGGTCGACAAGCCCGAGGACGCGCGCGACCGCATCGGCCTGCACGCCGCTTTCCAGAGCGTCTTTCCGATCTCGAGCTACAGCGGCAACGCCTCTCTCGAGTACGTCTCCTACCGGCTCGGCGAGCCGGTGTTCGACGTCAAGGAGTGCCAGCTGCGCGGACTCACCTACGCGGCCCCGCTGCGCGTCAAGGTGCGCCTGATCGTCCTCGACAAGGAGGCCGCCGGCGCCAAGAAGCCGGTGAAGGACGTGCGCGAGCAGGAGGTCTACCTCGGCGAGCTGCCGCTCATGACCGACAACGGCACCTTCGTCATCAACGGCACCGAGCGCGTCATCGTGTCGCAGCTGCACCGAAGCCCGGGCGTGTTCTTCGATCACGACCGCGGCAAGACGCACTCCTCGGGGAAGCTGCTGTTCTCGGCGCGCATCATTCCCTACCGCGGCTCCTGGCTCGACTTCGAGTTCGATCCGAAGGACTGCGTGTTCGCGCGCATCGACCGGCGGCGCAAGCTCCCGGTGACGATTATCCTGCGCGCCCTCGGCATGAACGAGTCCGAGATCCTCGCGACCTTCTTCGAGACCAACACCTTCTATCTCAGCCGAGACGAGGTCGCGCTGCAGCTGGTACCGCAGCGCCTGCGCGGCGAGACCGCGACCTTCGAGATCAGGATCGGCGAGCAGGTAATCGTCGAGGAAGGTCGGCGCATCACCGCCCGCCACGTGCGCCAGCTGGAAGACGCCAAGGTCACGCGCCTGCGCGTGCCGCGCGAGTACGTCTACGGCAAGATCCTGGCTCACGACGTGGTCAACACCGAGACCGGCGAGATCCTCGCCAAGGCGAACGAGGTGTTGACCGCGGCTTCGGTGGAGAAGCTGATCGAGGCCAACATCCAGCAGGTCAACACGCTGTTCGTGAACGACCTCGACCGCGGCCCGTATATCTCCGACACGCTGCGCATCGATCCCACCAAGACGCGCCTCGAGGCGCTGGTGGAGATCTACCGCATGATGCGTCCCGGCGAGCCGCCCACCAAGGACGCGGCCGAGAACCTGTTCGCGAACCTGTTCTTCAACCCCGAGCGCTACGACCTCTCGGGCGTCGGCCGCATGAAGTTCAACCGCCGCGTCGGCAGGAAGGAAATCCTCGGCCCCGGCATCCTCTACGACCAGAAGTACGCCAGCACCCGGACCGACGAGCTGTCCAAGCGCCTGGTGGCGCAGTACGGCGCGATGTCCGACGTAATCGACGTGCTCAAGGTCCTGATCGACATCCGTAACGGCAACGGCCAGGTGGACGACATCGACCACCTCGGCAACCGCCGCGTGCGCAGCGTCGGCGAGATGGCGGAGAACGCCTTCCGCGTCGGCCTGGTGCGCGTCGAGCGCGCCGTCAAGGAGCGCCTGACGATCGCCGAGACCGAGCCGCTCATGCCCCAGGAGATGATCAACGCCAAGCCGGTGGCGGCCGCGGTGAAGGAGTTCTTTGGCTCCTCGCAGCTCTCGCAGTTCATGGACCAGAACAACCCGCTCTCCGAGGTCACGCACAAGCGCCGTGTCTCGGCGTTAGGCCCAGGCGGACTGACGCGCGAGCGTGCCGGCTTCGAGGTGCGCGACGTGCACCCGACCCACTACGGCCGCGTCTGCCCGATCGAGACCCCGGAAGGTCCGAACATCGGCCTCATCAACTCGCTGTCGGTCTATGCGCGCACCAATCAGTACGGTTTCCTCGAGACGCCGTACCGGCGCGTCGAAAACGGCCGGGTGACGGACCGGATCGACTACCTCTCGGCGATCGAGGAGGGCGAGTTCGCTATCGCCCAGGCGAACGCGGTGCTGGGGCCGAAGGGCGAGCTCACCGACGAGCTCGTGTCCTGCCGCTTCCAGAACGAGTTCACGCTGATGCCGCGCGACCGCATCAACTACATGGACGTGTCGCCGAAGCAGATCGTGTCGGTGGCGGCCTCGCTCATCCCGTTCCTCGAGCACGACGACGCCAACCGCGCGCTCATGGGCTCGAACATGCAGCGCCAGGCGGTGCCGACGCTGCGCAGCGAGACCCCGCTGGTGGGTACCGGCATGGAGCGCCCCGTGGCGATCGACTCGGGTGTCACCGTGGTGGGGCGCCGTGGCGGCACCGTGGATTCGGTGGATGCGTCCCGCATCGTGGTGCGGGTCAACGACGAGGAGACGACCGCCGGGGAACCCGGCGTCGACATCTACAACCTGACGAAGTACACGCGCTCGAACCAGAACACCTGCATCAACCAGCGACCGCTGGTGAACGCGGGCGATGTGATCGCGCGCGGCGACGTGCTGGCGGATGGCCCCTCGACCCACCTCGGCGAGCTGGCGCTCGGCCAGAATCTACTGGTCGCGTTCATGCCCTGGAACGGCTTCAACTTCGAGGACTCGATCCTCATCTCCGAGCGCGTGGTGGAGGAAGACCGCTTCACGACCATCCACATCGAGGAGCTCACCTGCGTCGCCCGCGACACCAAGCTGGGCCCGGAGGAGATCACGGCAGACATCCCCAACGTCGGCGATGCGGCGCTGGCCAAGCTCGATGAGGCGGGCATCGCCTTCATCGGCGCCGAGGTCAAGGCCGGCGACATCCTGGTCGGCAAGGTGACGCCCAAGGGCGAGACCCAGCTCACCCCCGAGGAGAAGCTGCTGCGCGCCATCTTCGGCGAGAAGGCTTCCGACGTTAAGGACACGGGGCTGCGCGTGCCGCCCGGCATGGATGGCACCGTGATCGACGTGCGCGTGTTCACGCGCGATGGCGTCGAGAAGGACTCGCGGGCGCTGTCGATCGAGAAAGCCGAGATCGAGCGGGTCCGCAAGGACTTCGCCGACCAGCAGCGCATTCTCGAGGACGACCTGTTCCAGCGCGTGCGCGGCCTGCTCGTGGGCCAGAGCGCCGCCGGCGGGCCGAAGAAGCTCAAGAGCGGCACCCGCATCGCGAGCGAGTATCTCGACGAGGTGCCGCGCGAGGAGTGGTTCGAGATCCGCCTGGAGGACGAGGACGCGAACAGCCAGCTCGAGCAGGCGGCGGAGCGGCTCAAGCTGCAGCGCAAGGCCTTCGAGAAGCGCCTCGACGACAAGCGCGCCAAGATCACCGCCGGGGATGACCTCGCCCCCGGCGTGCTCAAGATGGTCAAGGTGTATCTCGCGGTGAAGCGTCGCGTGCAGCCGGGCGACAAGATGGCCGGCCGCCACGGCAACAAGGGCGTGATCTCGACCATCGTTCCGGTCGAGGACATGCCGTACCTCGAGGACGGCACCCCGGTGGACGTGGTGCTCAACCCGTTGGGCGTCCCGTCGCGCATGAATGTCGGCCAGGTGCTCGAGACGCACCTCGGCTGGGCGGCCAAGGGTGTCGGACTCAAGATCGGCAGGATGCTCGAGGCTCAGGCGGCGTCGTCCGAGCTGCGTGCCTTCGTCAAGTCGATCTACAACGAGACCGGCGGCCAGCGCGAGGAGATCGACTCCTTGGGCGATGCGGATCTCACGCAGCTCGCGAAGAACCTCTCGAGCGGCGTGCCGATGGCGACGCCCGTGTTCGACGGCGCGAGCGAGCAGGAGATCAAGCGCATGCTGAAGCTCGCCGATCTGCCGCTGAACGGCCAGACCTACCTGTACGACGGCCGCACCGGCGAGCGTTTCGAGCGCCAGGTGACGGTCGGCTACATGTACATGCTGAAGCTGAATCACCTGGTCGACGACAAGATGCACGCGCGCTCGACCGGGCCTTACAGCCTGGTCACGCAGCAGCCGCTCGGCGGCAAGGCGCAGTTCGGCGGCCAGCGCTTCGGCGAGATGGAGGTGTGGGCGCTGGAGGCCTACGGCGCCTCCTACACGCTGCAGGAGATGCTGACCGTCAAGTCGGACGACGTGAACGGCCGCACCAAGATGTACAAGAACATCGTCGACGGCAACCACCAGATGGATGCCGGCATGCCGGAGTCCTTCAACGTACTCGTGAAGGAAATCCGCTCGCTCGGCATCAACATGGAACTGGAGCAGGACTAACTCATGAAAGACTTACTGAAGCTCTTCAGGCAGCACGCTCCGGTCGAGCACTTCGATTCGATCAAGATCGGACTGGCATCGCCCGAGATGATCCGCGCCTGGTCGTACGGCGAGGTGAAGAAGCCCGAGACCATCAACTACCGCACCTTCAAGCCGGAGCGGGACGGCCTGTTCTGCGCCAAGATCTTCGGTCCGGTGAAGGACTACGAGTGCCTGTGCGGCAAGTACAAGCGCTTGAAGCACCGCGGCGTGGTCTGCGAGAAGTGCGGCGTCGAGGTGACGCAGGCCAAGGTGCGCCGCGAGCGCATGGGCCACATCGAGCTCGCCAGCCCCACCGCGCACATCTGGTTCCTGAAGTCGCTGCCGTCGCGCATCGGGCTCATGCTCGACATGACGCTGCGCGAGATCGAGCGCGTGCTGTACTTCGAGGCCTTCGTGGTCATCGAGCCCGGCATGACGCCGATGCAGCGCGGCCAGCTGCTGACGGATGAGATGTACCTCGAGGCGATCGAGGAGCACGGCGACGAGTTCGACGCGCGCATGGGCGCGGAGGCCGTGTTCGAGCTGCTGCGCACGATCGATCTCACCGCAGAGATGGGCAAGGTGCGCGAGGAGATGGCCGGCACCTCGTCCGAGACCAAGCTCAAGCGCCTCTCGAAGCGTCTGAAGCTGATCGAGTCGTTCGTCGAGTCGGGCAACAAGCCCGAGTGGATGGTCATGACGGTGCTGCCGGTGCTGCCGCCGGACCTGCGCCCCCTGGTGCCGCTCGACGGCGGCCGCTTCGCGACCTCGGATCTGAACGACCTGTACCGCCGCGTCATCAACCGTAACAACCGCCTGCGCCGGCTCCTCGAGCTCAACGCGCCCGACATCATCGTGCGCAACGAGAAGCGCATGCTGCAGGAGGCGGTCGATGCGCTGCTCGACAACGGCCGCCGCGGCCGCGCCATCACCGGCACCAACAAGCGCCCGCTCAAGTCGCTCGCCGACATGATCAAGGGCAAGCAGGGCCGCTTCCGGCAGAATCTGCTCGGCAAGCGCGTCGACTACTCGGGCCGCTCGGTCATCGTGGTCGGCCCGCAGCTGCGGCTGCACCAGTGCGGCCTGCCGAAGAAGATGGCGCTCGAGCTCTTCAAGCCGTTCATCTTCCAGAAGCTGCAGCTGCGCGGCGAGGCTTCGACCATCAAGGCCGCCAAGCGCCTGGTGGAGCGCGAGGGACCGGAGGTGTGGGACATCCTCGAGGAGGTCATCCGCGAGCATCCGGTGCTGCTGAACCGCGCCCCGACCCTGCACCGCCTCGGCATCCAGGCGTTCGAACCGCTGCTGGTCGAGGGCAAGGCGATCCAGCTGCACCCGCTGGTCTGCACCGCCTTCAACGCCGACTTCGACGGCGACCAGATGGCCGTACACGTGCCGCTGTCCCTCGAGGCCCAGCTCGAGGCGCGGGCGCTCATGATGTCCTCCAACAACATCCTCTCGCCGGCCAACGGCGATCCGATCATCGTGCCCTCCCAGGACGTGGTGCTCGGGCTCTACTACATGACCCGCGAGCGCATCGGCGCGCGGGGCGAGGGCATGTTCTTCTGCGACGTCGGCGAAGTGCATCGCGCCTACGAGAGCCGCGGCGTGGATCTGCAGGCCAGGGTGCGCGTACGCCTGCGCGAGAGTCTGCGCGGTGAAGGCGGCGTGCTCACCGAGCGCACCCGCGTCGCCGAGACGACCGTCGGGCGGGCGCTGCTGTTCGAGATCCTGCCGAAGGGCCTGCCCTTCGACCTGATCAACCAGGACATGACCAAGAAGGCGATCTCCGCGACCATCAACGCCTGCTATCGGGCGCTGGGGCTGAAGGAGACCGTGGTGTTCGCCGACCAGCTCATGTACACCGGCTTCCACTACGCGACGCGCGCGGGCGTCTCCTTCGGCATCGACGACATCGTCATCCCGGAGCAGAAGACCCGCATCGTCACCTCCGCAGACCACGAAGTGAAGGAGATCCAGGATCAGTACGCCTCGGGTCTCGTCACCAACGGCGAGCGCTACAACAAGGTGGTCGACATCTGGTCGCGCGCCAACGATCAGGTGGCGAAGGCGATGATGGAGAAGCTCGGCACCGAGGAGGCGACCGACTCGAAGGGCGGCCACCACAAGCAGAAGTCCTTCAACTCGATCTTCATGATGGCGGACTCGGGCGCGCGCGGCTCGGCGGCCCAGATCCGCCAGCTCGCCGGCATGCGCGGCCTCATGGCCAAGCCCGACGGCTCGATCATCGAGACGCCCATCACGGCGAACTTCCGTGAGGGCCTGAACGTGTTGCAGTACTTCATCTCCACCCACGGTGCCCGCAAGGGACTGGCGGACACGGCGCTGAAGACCGCGAACTCGGGCTACCTGACGCGGCGTCTGGTCGACGTGGCGCAGGACCTGGTGGTCACCGAGGTCGACTGCGGCACGGCCAACGGCCTCGCCATGGCTCCGCTGGTCGAGGGAGGCGATGTCGTCGAGGCGCTCGGCGAGCGCGTGCTCGGGCGCGTGCTGGCGGAGGACATCGTCAAGCCGGGCGCGAAAGAAGTCCTGATCCCGAACGGGACGCTGCTGGACGAGAAGATGGTGCGGCTCCTCGAGCACGAAGGCGTGGATCAGATCAAGGTGCGCTCACCGATCACTTGCGAGACGCGCTACGGCGTGTGCTCGCACTGCTACGGACGCGACCTGGCGCGCGGCCGGCCGATCTCGATCGGCGAGGCCGTGGGCGTCATCGCCGCGCAGTCGATCGGCGAGCCGGGCACGCAGCTCACCATGCGCACCTTCCACATCGGTGGCGCGGCGTCGCGCGCCGCGGCGGCTTCCAGCGTCGAGGTGCGCAACAAAGGCACCATCCGCTTCCACCACGTGAAGACGGTGCAGCACGAGAAGGGGCACCTGGTGGCGGTGTCGCGCTCGGGCGAGATCGGCGTGGTCGATGACTTCGGCCGCGAGCGCGAGCGCTACAAGATCCCCTACGGCGCCGTGATCAGCGTCAAGGAAGGGGCCACGGCGAATGCCGGCCAGGTAGTGGCGACCTGGGACCCGCACACTCACCCGGTCATCATCGAGGTGGCGGGGATCGTGAAGTTCCAGGACTTCGTCGACGGCCTCACCGTCACCTCCCAGGTGGACGAGGTTACCGGGCTCTCCTCGACCGTGGTGCTCGACACCAAGCAGCGTGGCGGCAAGGATCTGCGCGCCACCATCAAGCTGGTGAACAGCAAGGGCAAGGAAGTGACCTTCGCCAACACGGAGATCCCGGCGGTCTATACCCTGCCGCCGGGCGCGCTCGTCAGCCTGGTGGACGGGGCGCGGGTCTCGGTCGGCGATGTCATCGCGCGCATTCCGCAGGAGTCCTCCAAGACCCGCGATATCACCGGCGGTCTGCCGCGCGTCGCGGACCTCTTCGAGGCGCGCAAGCCGAAGGACCCGGCGATCCTCGCCGAGAAGTCCGGCACGGTGAGCTTCGGCAAGGAGACCAAGGGCAAGCGCCGCCTGATCATCACCTCCGACGACGGTGAGAAGTACGAGGAGCTTATCCCGAAGTGGCGCCAGCTCAACGTGTTCGAGGGCGAGACCGTCGAGCGCGGCGAGGTCATCGCCGACGGCGAGCCGAACCCGCACGACATCCTGCGCCTGCAGGGCGTCGAGGCGCTGGCGAACTACCTGGTGCGCGAGATCCAGGACGTCTATCGCCTGCAGGGCGTGAAGATCAACGATAAGCACATCGAGGTCATCATCCGGCAGATGCTGCGCAAGACCGAGGTGCAGGAGGCCGGCGAGACGACGCTCCTGCGCGGCGAACAGCTCGATCGCGCGCGGGCGCTCGATGTGAACGACCGCGCCCAGCAGGGCGGCAAGAAGGGTGCACGGCTGCAGCCGGTGCTGCTCGGCATCACCAAGGCGAGCCTCGCGACCGAGTCGTTCATCTCCGCGGCTTCCTTCCAGGAGACCACCCGCGTGTTGACCGAGGCCGCGGTGCGCGGCCTCAAGGACGACCTGCGGGGCCTGAAGGAGAACGTCATCGTCGGGCGCCTCATCCCGGCGGGCACGGGCTTCGCGGCCCATGAGTCCCGTCGCCGCAAGCTCGAGGGCACCGAGCGCCGCAGCTTCATGGACGTGGGCGGCGGACTTCCCGAGAGCGAGGAGGGCGCGAGCGTAGGAGAAGAGTCGGAGAGCGCCGCGGGCTAAACACCCGCACCGCCAGGGCTCCTTTCGGGCCCGAAGGCTGGGACGGGCTGGCGAGAAATCGCCGGCCCGTTTTTTTTGCATGCGCGGTCCCGAGCTATCATGCCTGCGAGAGGTGAGCAGCATGCGCATCGGTGAGCTGGCCAAGCGTGCAGGGGTGAGCGTGCAGACGCTGCGCTTCTACGAGCGCGAGGGTCTGCTGGCGAAACCTGCGCGGACTCGCTCGGGTTATCGCGCCTACGAGCCGCGGGACCTCGAGAGCGTCAGGTTGATCCGCTCCTGCCAGGAAATCGGCTTCACGCTGCGCGAGGTGCGGGAGGTGGCGGGATTGCACCGCGTGCTGGCCCTGCCGGGCCGGGCGGCGAGCCTCAAGCCGGCCGCGCAGGCGAAACTGCTGACGGCGGCGGACCGGCGCCTGGCGCTGATCGACGAGAAGCTGCGTACGCTCACGCAGATGAGGGCCGACATGGCAGCCCTGGTCGCGACGCTCCGGGGGCACGAACGGCCCGTCTGTCCGGTGAGCGGCGTGCGGGTGGCTTGACCCTATACCCACCTACAGGGTGCACAGTCGGTCTCGGGGCACACCCGAGGCCGCGAGCGATGCCAGAGAAGCGAATATCCCGAAGAGGAAAGTGGGCCCTGCTGACCCTCACCTCTCTCGCTGCGGCGGTGATCGTCGCTGCGATCGTCCTCGACGTCGTGCGCCGCGCCGGCCAGATGAGAGCGGCGACGACCAGCGCCGCCGCGGTGCTCGAGGCGCCCCCGGGAAGCCTCGTCAAGGCGGTCGTGCGACTCGAGGACGTGCGCGAGGCGAGCGCCTGTCGCGCACAGCTGCTCGAGGCTCTCGACGGCGAGACCTACCGTGTGACCTCGACCCGCATCCACGTCGCGCTCACGCCCGACACCGAAGTCGTCATGGGATCCGACGCCGACGTGCGGCCGGGTGCCATCGTGCAGGTCGCGGGTACGATCGATTCCGAGCACGCGATCCGCGTGCGGCAGATCGTGATCCTGACGGGCTACATACGGGTGACGGGCTGACGGCAGGTGTACTTCCTGTGGTCCGCGCTCTCGGGGTGGGCGGTCGTGCTGCTCCTCGCTGCGGGCATCAGCCTGCCCTACCTGGCGCGCCGCCTGCGCTGGAGGAGTCTCGCGCCGCACTACGGCCTCGGTTTGCTGCTGCCGCTGGCGGCAACCCTGCACGCCGCACTTCCCATGTCGCAGCTGCGAATGGCCGCCTTCGATTCGACCGGTCTCACGCTGGCAACGGGCGCGCTGGCGCTCATGGTCTGGCAGGCAGGCCTCGGCCTCGCGCTTCGAAGCGCGGCCGGCAGCGAGCGCCGCAAGCTGCGGCGCCGCCACTTTGTCGCGATGACGATCCTCGCGACCCTCGTCCTGGGGCATATCGGGCTCAACCGCGCCTGAGTTATCGTGCCGCGGTCAGGTCAGGCCCCTGCATGGAGTGATTCCCGAGGTGCTTTTGTGAGCAACGATTCCGTGGTCCTCTCCGGCCGGTACGTGCGTCTCGAGCCGCTCTCGCGTGCTCACGTCGCCGGCCTGGTGGCGGCGGCGGCCGAGGACCCCGCGCTCTACGCCTGGACTCCCCTGCCGCTCGCGGCCGAGGGGATGACCCGCTACGTCGACACCGCGGTGCGCTGGCGCGCAGAGGGTACGGCGTTGCCCTTTGCGACCGTGCGCCTGGCCGATGGCAGGGTCATCGGCTCGACGCGCTTTTTTCTCATCGAGCGGTGGGATTGGCCCGCCGGCCACCCCAACGCGTCCCGTTCCGGTCCCGACGCCTGTGAGATCGGCTACACCTGGCTCGCAGCATCGGCCATCCGCACCGCGGCCAATACCGAGGCCAAGCTGCTGATGCTCGCCCATGCGTTCGAGCGCTGGGGCGTGCACCGGGTGTGCTTCCACACCGACATGCGCAACGCACGCTCACGCGAGGCACTGGCGCGGCTCGGCGCCGTCTTCGAAGGCACGCTGCGCGCCCACCGGCTGGCGAGCGACCTCATCCCGCGCGATTCGGCGCGCTTTTCCATCGTGGCGTCCGAGTGGCCCGGGGTGCGGCAGCGCCTGACGCAGCGGCTCTCGGGTTAGGCGCGACGCGCTGCCGTCGCGGCGCGCCGGAACGATAGTGAGTGAGTGAGCGCCTCCTGTTAGAGTTACCGGCCTGAAGGGTAGCGAGCACTGAAGGAGGCGATCCATGCAACGTCCAGCGATCTCCGTGGCGGCAGCGCTTGTCGGCCTGAGTCTGGCAGCTTCCGGCGCATTTGCGGCCCGCAACGCCTCGATCCCGAAGTACGTCTCGGACGCGGTCGCGGACAAGGCGCGGCCGGCGGCCGATACCGAGCGCGACGCAAAGCGCAAGCCCGCCGAGACGATCGCCTTTGCCGGCGTGAAGCCGGGCGACTGGGTTCTCGAGCTCGCCCCGGGGAAGGGCTACTTCACGCGCATCCTGAGCGGCGTCGTCGGCCCGCGGGGCCAGATCTCCGTCTATACCATCGGCGCGCCGCCCAAGCCCGACGCACCGCCGCCACCGATCGTGGCCGTCGCGGCCGATCCTCACTACAGCAACGTCAAGGTCACCCTGCAGCGGCTGGTGGACGTCAAGCCGACGAACAGCTTCGACGTCGTATGGACCACGCAGAACTATCACGATTTCCACAACCTCGCGGACCCGCAGATCGCAACCATCAACCAGGCGATCTTCAACGCCCTGAAGCCGGGCGGCGTCTACTTCGTCCTGGATCACGCCGCCGAGGCCGGCTCGGGAGCGCGCGATACCAACACCCTGCACCGCATCGACGAGGAGACGGTCAAGCAGGAGGTGAAAGCGGCGGGCTTCGAGCTGGTCGGGGAGAGCGACATCCTGCGCAACAAGAGCGACCCGCATACCGGCAAGGTATTCGAGGGAGCGATTCAGGGACACACGGACCAGTTTCTACTCAAGTTCCGCAAGCCGGCGAAGTAGCGCGGCGCACGACGCGCCGTCAGCCGCTCGCGAGCAGCTGCACGGTGAGCGGGTCGGGCTCGCCGCCGTAGTACCTGGCGAGCGCGGCCGCGAACACCCGGTCGGCGGGATTCGCGGGGACGGGTGCGGCCGCGGCGAACAGCGTCAGGCACGAGCGCAGCTTGAGGTCGTCGGGGCTGCCGAAGATCTCGTGCGCCGTACGCCCCTCGACCGCCAGCACCAGCCGCGTGCACTCGCGCAGTCTGTCACCGAGCAGCGGGTGCGCGAGGTAGGCGCGCGCCTCCTCGAGCCCCGCGAGCCCGAAGCGCCGCGCGGTCGCGCTCCTGCCGAGGCCCTTGAGCTGCGGAAAGACGAACCACATCCAATGGCTGGTCTTTTCACCCGCGGCGAGCTCCTCCAGCACTCGGGCATAGCAGTGCCGCTGAGCCTCGAGGAAGCGCGTCAATCCGTAAGGATCCGCGACCGGTATCACTTGCGCTTGCGAAACACCATCACGAAGCGATCGGTCTTGCCGACCATCGCTCCCTTGTAGGTGATCTCATCGCGTGGGTCGTCGGGGCGGCGCAGCACGTCGCTCGAGCCGACGAGGGTGAAGCCGTGCTGCTCGAACTCCGCGCGCGCATAGGCCTCATCGATCCGGTGCAGCGGGGTGGCGGCCGAGGTCCCGGTGCCGGGTTTGGCTGAATGATCGACGAGCAGCAGGATGCCGCCGGGCTTGAGCATGCGCGCGAGCTCACCGACCACGCGGCCCGTGTTGAACCTCGGCCAGTTCGCTTTCGGGTCGTCATCGATCGCGTAGAAGTCGTGGTAGGCCTTGATGAGGAGCACGGCATCGAGCGAGTGATCGGGCACATCCACGTGCTCGGCGTCGATCGTGCGGTGCTCGACGTTGGGCAGGCGGCCCTCGATGCGCTCCTTCCAGTGATTGCCGCTCCAGTAGTCCCAGGTGGCGTTGTTGAGCAGCAGCACGTGGCCCTGCGGGCCGACGAGGTAGCTCGCGAGCTCGCTGAAGTAGCCATCGGCGGCCATGAAGTCCGCGACCTGCATGCCGGGCTTGAGGCCCGCCAGGCGCAGCAGCTCGGCCGGGTGATCGATGGAGTCGCGCTTGAGGTCCTCGGCCGGACGCCCGGGGTGCGCGACGGCGTCGTCGTAGACGTCCGGATGGGCGGACGCCGCGGTGCCCGCCAGGCAAGCCAGAGCGGTGAGCGCGACGGCGCGAAGCTGCGGAGGGTACGCGAACACGAGGTGCTCCCGGCGGCCGCCAGCCGCCCCACTCCTGCCAGTATGGCCCCAGGAATCAGCGCACGGGCGGCCGACTGCGGCGAGGCGAGCGATCGGCGCGCCACGCGCCTCGACCGCGGGCCAGTGCCTTGTCGAGGAGCCGGTAACCGTCGCGCGCGCCGTAGCCGCGGCGCGCGTAGAAGGCGCGCGCGGCCTCGTTGGCGGCACTCAGCTGCAGTTGCAGCCGCACGCATCCGCGGGCGGCGAGCGCGGCTTCTGCCGCCGCCAGCAGCCGTGCGCCCACGGCGCGCGAGCGCGCTTGCGGCAGGACGAAGAACTCGTCGATCTCGGCCATGAGTCCCTGATGCTCGACACTCAACACGTGCACGGCGATGAGATACGCGATGAGCTGCCCGCCTTCCTCGGCCACCCAGGCGCTCCCGAGCCGCGGCTCGGTGAGCAGCTGCTTCAGGACGAGCTCGACCCGCAGGGCCGTGAAGCCCGCGATCTGCTCGAACTCCCAGTAGCGCCGCACCAGCGCGAGCAGCTGTGGGATGTCGCGCAAAGCTGCGGTGCGAATCCCGACCGACACGCGCGCCTCAGCCCGACGCGGCCGCGAGCTGCACCTGGTTGCGCCCGGCGCGCTTGGCCGCGTACTGCGCCGCGTCGGCCCGCACGATCAGGTGCTGGCCCCACACCCCGAGGGTGTCGCTGCCGGCGACGCCGATGCTGCAGGTGAGACGGATCGGCGCGCCGAATCCCTCGACGCGCACCTCGGCGACCCGCTTGCAGATGCGCTCCGCCACGGGGGCCGCGGCGGCGCAATCCGCCCCCGTGAGCACCACGACGAACTCTTCGCCCCCATAGCGTCCGAAGATATCCGACTGGCGCAGCTCTGCCTGGATGGGCGCGATCACGGCGGACAGGCAGGCATCGCCCGCCGCGTGTCCCAGGGAATCGTTGATCTCCTTGAAGTGATCGAGGTCGATGAACAGCACCGAGACCGGGAGACCCCGCCGCTGCAGGCGCAGGCACGCGGCATCGAAGCGCTCGACGAAGGTGCGCCGGTTGAGGACGCCGGTGAGCGCATCGGTCTGCGCACGCCGCTCGGCCTCGGTGAGCGCCACGGTCTGGGCCCGCATGCGGTCGGCGACCCCGAGCGCGATCAGCACCGCGGCGGCCACCATCGAGGGGGCGAGGCCGTAGCACAGAAACGCATCTGCGTTGTCGGCCCGCCCGTTGAGCAGCCAGGCCGTGGTCGCGATCTGGAAGGTACACAGCAGCGCCCAGGCCATGAGGAACCAGCCGGCGGCGCGATTCCCGCGCCGCCAGGCGAGATAGGAGGACGAGCAGCGTGAAGACCGCGCTGCCGAGGAACATCAGATTCCCGACGGCCGCGACCAATGCGGCGAGCCCGGCCAGGCGCAGCACGTTCGAGAGAGCAAGCACGAGGAAGCCGAGCGCGAGCCAGCCGAAAGCGCGGTACACGCGCTCGGAGAACAGGCGCAGGTTCGCGAACTCGCGCACGAAGAGCGCGGCGGCCGCACCGCCCACCGCAATCGGCACGTTCCAGGCATACCACCCGAGCGGCCGCGCGTACGAGAGCAGCGGCCAGCCGAACCCCTCCCCCGAGCAGTAGGCGAGATAGATCGCCTGCAGCGCGAAGAAAGTGCCATAGAGCGGGTAGAGCGCATCGGTCAGCACGAAGCGCACGAGCAGGGCCGAGAGCGCCATCGCCATGAGCGCGCCGAAGGCGAAGGAGATCATGCGGGAATGGGCGGCGGCACTCTCGAGGGTGCGCTCGAGCGTCGAGCTGGCGAACTGGATATCCGTGGCAGTCGAGCCGGTGCGGGTGATGCGCGCGTAGAGCGCAGTGCCACGATCCGGGGGAGGGCTGAGCGTAAACACGGTGTCCTGTGCTCCGCCGAACTTCGGCGCGACCGCGGCGGCGGTGAGCGGCACGACCGCCCCGTTGCGTCGCGCCAGGACCTCCACCGGCTGATTCATCCCCGAGCGGGCGAGCAGGACCGGGGTCCCGGTCCCCGCCAGGACCTCCGGCAGGGGCACCCGGAACCAGAGGGTTCCGGTGAGTGAATGGGAGCCGCGCGACCGGAAGGGCCGGAAACGCGCATCAAGCGACCCTGTGGTCACGTCCGTCAACGTGGGGCTTATGCCCATCGGGTCGAGGACCTCGACCGGCACGGGGGTCTCCCGCGAGGATGCCGGTGCGGAAGGAGCCCCGGCCGCACCCACGGCGGCCGCAAAGCACCCCACCCCACCCCAAAGCCAGCTCACACTCCTGCCGCGCATCGCTTTCCCGAAGCCGCCCCGACCCGGGCCGACACCTGTTGGTATGGGGAGCAAGGGCGTATGAGCTGCCCGAAGCCCGTCTACGGCTATCGTAAAGGGCCTGCCGGCCAAATCAATCGCAAAGCAGCAATATGGTCCGGGTGGGCGGTTGACACTCCCGGGGTCCCTACCTAGAATCGCCGGCCTTTGTCGGGCCGGCCCTTCATTAGCACGCCGGCACCGGAAACAGCGACTTAGAAGCACCGGGCCGCCTGACAGGCGGCCCGGTGTTCGTCTAGGTCGCCCATTGTGCGAGTAACCACCCCCGCACCTAGAGCTTGGAGACGAGTGTAACGATGGCGACCACGGGTCAGCTCATCCGGCAACCACGCCGGCTGGGGGCAGAGAAAACCAAAGTGCCGGCGCTGGGGGCCTCCCCGCAGAAGCGCGGGGTCTGTACGCGCGTCTATACCACGACGCCGAAGAAGCCAAACTCGGCGCTGCGCAAGGTATGCCGCGTGCGCCTCACCAACGGTTACGAGGTGACGAGCTACATCGGTGGCGAAGGCCACAACCTCCAGGAGCACTCGGTGGTGCTCATCCGCGGCGGACGCGTCAAGGACCTCCCCGGCGTGCGCTATCACACCGTCCGCGGCACGCTCGACTGTGCCGGCGTCGGCGAGCGCAAGCAGGGGCGCTCGAAGTACGGCGCCAAGCGCCCGAAGAAATAAGGAGGTCACCGAACCATGTCGCGTCGCGCCCAGGCACCGGTCCGCACCATCCTTCCGGACCCGAAGTTCAACAACGAGATGCTGGCCAAGTTCATGAACGTGGTCATGAAGAACGGCAAGAAGTCCGCCGCCGAGCGCATCATCTACGGGGCGCTCGACCGCATCGCCGAGAAGACCGGCAAGCAGGGCACCGAGGCGATCGAGGTGCTGTCGGCGGCGCTCGACAACGTGAAGCCCGTCGTCGAAGTGAAGTCGCGCCGCGTCGGCGGCGCCACCTACCAGGTGCCGGTCGAGGTGCGTGCCACGCGCCGCCAGACCCTCGCCATGCGCTGGGTCATCGAGGCGGCGCGCGACCGCAGCGAGAAGTCGATGGCTTTCCGTCTGGCGCACGAGCTCATGGACGCCTCCGAGAATCGTGGCGCCGCGGTCCGCAAGCGCGAGGACACCCACCGCATGGCCGAGGCCAACAAGGCCTTCGCCCACTACCGCTGGTAAGGATTCAGAGGAACTGACCGTGGCACGCGCGACGCCCATCGAGCGCTATCGGAACATCGGCATCTCCGCGCACATCGACGCGGGGAAGACGACCACGACCGAGCGCATCCTTTTCTATACCGGCGTCTCGCACAAGATCGGCGAGGTCCACGACGGCGCGGCCGTCATGGACTACATGGAACAGGAACAGGAGCGCGGCATCACCATCACCGCCGCCGCCACCACCTGCTTCTGGAAGGGGATGGACAACAGCTTCCCCGAGCACCGCATCAACATCCTCGATACCCCGGGACACGTCGACTTCACCATCGAGGTGGAGCGCAGCCTGCGCGTTCTGGATTCGGCGGTCGCACTGTTCGACTCGGTCGCCGGCGTGCAGCCGCAGTCCGAGACCGTGTGGCGGCAGATGAACAAGTACCGCGTGCCGCGCATCGCCTTCGTCAACAAGATGGACCGCGCGGGCGCGAACTTCCTGCGCGTCGTCGAGATGATCCGCGCGCGCCTCAGGGCCAACCCGGTCGCGATCCAGCTGCCGATCGGCGCCGAGGATGCCTTCGAGGGCGTGGTCGATCTGATCCGCATGAAGGCCATCTACTGGGACATGGAAACCCAGGGGATGAAGTTCGAATACAGGGAGATCCCGGAGCACCTCAAGGCGCAGGCCGAGGAGTACCGCGGCAAGATGATCGAAGCGGCCGCGGAAGCCAACGACACGCTGATGCACAAGTATCTCGAGCACGAGCAGCTCTCGGACGCCGAGATCCGCGCGGGCTTGCGCGAGCGCTCGCTGCGCAACGAGGTCGTGCTCGCCATGTGCGGCTCGGCCTTCAAGAACAAGGGTGTGCAGGCGCTCCTCGATGCGGTCATCGAGTTCATGCCCTCGCCGGTGGACATGCCGGATGTCAAAGGCATGAACGACCGTGACGAGCCGGCGACCCGCAAGGCGAGCGATGAGGAGCCCTTCGCCGCGCTCGCCTTCAAGATCCTCAACGATCCCTTCGTCGGCAATCTGACCTTCTTTCGCGTCTACTCGGGGGTGCTGAACTCCGGCGACACGGTGTTCGTGCCGACCAAGGGCCGCAAGGAGCGCATCGGGCGACTGTTGCAGATGCACGCCAGCGAGCGCACCGAGATCAAGGAGGTGCGCGCCGGCGACATCGCCGCGGCGGTCGGGCTCAAGGACGTCATCACCGGCGACACGCTCTGCGACCTCGAGAAGGTCATCACGCTCGAGAAGATGGAGTTCCCGGCTCCCGTCATCTCGGTGGCGGTGGAGCCGAAGACCAAGGCCGACCAGGAGAAGATGGGCCTGGCGCTGCAGCGCCTCGCCAAGGAAGACCCCTCGTTCCGCGTCAGCACCGACCAGGAGTCGGGGCAGACGATCATCTCGGGCATGGGCGAGCTGCACCTCGAGATCATCGTTGACCGCATGAAGCGCGAGTTCAAGGTCGAGGCGAATGTCGGCAAGCCGCAGGTCGCCTACCGCGAGACCATTCGCGGCTCGGTCGAGAGCGAAGGCAAGTTCATCCGCCAGTCGGGTGGCCGCGGCCAGTACGGCCACGTATGGCTGAAGCTCGAGCCGAACCAGACCGGCAAGGGCAATGAGTTCATCAACGGCGTGGTCGGCGGCAGCGTGCCGCGCGAGTACGTGCCCGCCGTGGACAAGGGCATCAGGGAAGCCGAGGAGACCGGCGTCATCGCGGGCTACCCGGTGGTGGACGTGAAGGTGACCCTGTTCGACGGCTCCTACCACGACGTCGACTCGAACGAGATGGCCTTCAAGATCGCGGGCTCCATGGGCTTCAAGGACGGCTTCCGCCGTGCGCGCCCGGTGCTGCTCGAGCCGATCATGAAGGTCGAGGTGGTGACGCCGGAGGAATACTCGGGCGATGTGATCGGCGATCTCAACCGCCGGCGCGGTCAGATCACCGGCATGGAGGAGACTCCGGCCGGCAAGGCGATCACCGCCGATGTGCCGCTGTCGGAGATGTTCGGCTACGCGACCACGGTGCGCTCCATGAGCCAGGGCCGCGCGACCTTCACCATGGAGTTCCACAAGTACATCGAAGTGCCGCCGAACATCGCCGACGGCATCATCAAAGAGGAATGAGGAAGCCGCCATGTCCAAAGAGAAGTTTGAGCGTACGAAGCCGCACGTAAACGTGGGCACGATTGGTCACGTGGACCATGGGAAGACGACACTGACGG
>Ga0335083_10002937_pt1 | contig 22285 bp, 25 predicted proteins | sample Lox_Sample_42_FD_206716 | JGI IMG/M metagenome (GOLD analysis project Ga0335083, IMG submission 206716) | Soil microbial communities from Loxahatchee National Wildlife Refuge, Florida, United States - Lox_Sample_4.2 | ecosystem: Environmental > Terrestrial > Soil > Wetlands | place: USA...
AAGGGAGCTTGACTGCGAGACTGACAAGTCGAGCAGGTGCGAAAGCAGGTCTTAGTGATCCGGCGGTAGCAAGTGGAAGTGCCGTCGCTCAACGGATAAAAGGTACTCCGGGGATAACAGGCTTATCGGGCCCAAGAGTCCACATCGACGGCCCGGTTTGGCACCTCGATGTCGGCTCGTCGCATCCTGGGGGTGAAGTTGCTCCCAAGGGTTGGGCTGTTCGCCCATTAAAGCGGTACGCGAGCTGGGTTCAGAACGTCGTGAGACAGTTCGGTCCCTATCTGCCGTGGGCGTTGGAGAGTTGAGAGGATTTGTCCCTAGTACGAGAGGACCGGGATGAACGCACCTCTGGTGTATCTGTTGTCCTGCCAAGGGCATTGCAGGCTAGCTACGTGCGGATCGGATAACCGCTGAAAGCATCTAAGCGGGAAGCCGGCCTCGAGATGAGCTCTCCCATCCCCTTGAGGGAGTAAGACCCCTGGTAGACCACCAGGTTGATAGGCCGGATCTGGAAGCACGGCAACGTGCGAAGGAGACCGGTACTAATGGGTCGAGGGCTTGACGGATTTTTTTGATCCTCGGAGTGGCTACTGTGCAGTTTTGAAGGACCGCCCGGGAGCGCGGTCTCTCACCGTTTTCCGGTGGCTTTGGCGAGAGGGAAACACCTCTTCCCATTCCGAACAGAGCAGTTAAGCCTCTCAGCGCCGATGGTACTTGGCTTGAAAGGGCCCGGGAGAGTAGGACGCCGCCGGTTTTTTCGTCACCGCGGAGACGGCCGTCGACAGGACGGCCGGCCGCGGTGCCCTGTGCGCTCGGCGCCACGCGCGCGGAGGCGTTCATGCGTCGCGTCGGCGCCCACAGGGGAGAGGCACAGCTGGAACGCGGGCCGGACCGATCCGGGCCGGCGCGCCCTGTTGGGCCTCTTAAGCTTGCGCGCGTGCAGCGCCGCCCCCGTCGCTTGAGCGTCACCGGCGTTCTCCCGCACGTCGACCTCCCAGTCGACCGGATCGTCGTCCTCGAGCAGCAGGAAAGAGCGGATCAGCCCAGCGGCGGCGAGCGCGCGCTGCGTGAGCGTTGATGTCCCTCGTGAGAACATGTGTTCGCAAGCTAAGAGGGCCTCCGGACGGAAGCTTCCCGAACGTGCGTACGTGGCCGCGAGAGTGTTGAAAGATGGCTCCACAGAGCCGTTATTGGGGTCTCGCGGACTGCAACACGGGTTGCACCGGGGACCACGCCCGACGGTAACCCGGGAAGACCAGCAGCGGCCCGGACGGGAAGGTCACCGGCCCTTCGGCTCGAACAAGACCGGAGACACATGGCTGTTACCCTCTCCAGGCGCCCCATCACGAGGACCATCCTTGGCCCTCGCCGGCGGCGCCCACCCGTCATGGAGAAGTTCGTCATCGAAGGCGGCGAGACCCTCGCCGGGACGCTCACCCCGGCCGGGAACAAGAACGGGGCCCTCGCCATCCTCGCGGCCTGTGTGCTCACAGAGGACGAGGTCGTCCTCGACAACGTTCCCCGCATCCGTGACGTGGAGGCGATGCTCGCGATCCTCGACGCGATCGGCGCCCGCGCGGAATGGCGCGGACCCAACGAACTCGTGCTGTGTGCCTCCGCGGTCCACACCGTGGAGATCGAGCGCGAGCTCGCCGAGCTGCTGAGAGCCTCGTTCCTGCTCGCCGGGCCCATGCTGGCCCGCTTTCACCGCGCTTCCGTGCCGCCACCGGGCGGGGACGTGATCGGCCGGCGCCGCCTCGACCCCCACCTCGACGCCTTCCGCGCGATGGGCGCCACCGCGGTGTCGAACGGCGAGATCGTCCTCGATGCACCGAACGGGCTCCGCGCCACCGACGTGTTCATGGACGAGCCATCGGTGATGGCCACCGAGAACGCCCTCATGGCGGCCGCCCTCACGCCCGGGACCACCGTGATCGGCAACGCCGCCTGTGAGCCCCACGTCCAGGACCTGGCCCGCATGCTGGTGAAGATGGGGGCCGACATCCAGGGCATCGGCTCGAACGTCATGACCATCAACGGCGTCGAGCGTCTCCACGGCTGTCACCACACCATCGCTCCCGACCACATCGAGATCGGCAGCTTCATGGCCCTCGCCGGCGTCACCGGCGGCGAACTTCGCATCAAGGACACCGTCCCGGGCGACCTGCGCATGATCCGGCTGGTGTTCGAGCGTGTCGGGCTGTGCTCGATGCTCGACGGCAACGACGTCATCGTCCCCGGTGGTCAGCGGCTGGTGGTGCAGGCCGACGTGGGGGATTACAAGAGCAAGATCCAGGACGGTCCCTGGCCCGCCTTCCCAGCCGACCTCACCTCGATCGCCGTTGCTCTCGCCACCCAGGCCGAGGGGTCGATCCTCGTGCACGAGTGGATGTTCGAGAACCGTCTCATCTTCACCGACAAGCTCATCCTGATGGGCGCCGACATCGTCCTCTGCGACCCTCACCGGGCGATCATCACGGGGCCCCGCAAGCTGCGGGGCGAGCGGGTCGAGTCGCCCGACATCCGCGCCGGCATGGCGATGCTCCTGGCGGCGCTCTGCGCGGAGGGCCGCAGCGAGATCGGCAACGTCCGCCAAATCGACCGCGGGTACGAGCGCATCGACGAGCGCCTGCGCGAGCTCGGAGCTCACATCGAGCGGGTCGCCACCGAGCCCGTCCCCGCCTAAGGCCCGGGAGCATCTCACCTAAGCTTCGGAGGGATCACATGATCCACCCGATTCCCAGCGGCACGCGTGACGTGCTCCCCGACGAGACGCGCGAGGTGCGCGCGATCACGGACACCCTCAGGGCGGTGTTCGAGCGCCACGGCTACGGCGAGATCTACACCCCGGCGCTCGAGTACGAGTCCGTCCTCGCACGGGCCGACATGGCCGAAGCCCAGCCCACCTACCGCGTCTTCGACGAGACCGGCGCCGTGCTCGTGCTGCGCTCCGACATGACCGTCCCCATCGCCCGCGTGGTGGCCACCCGCTACGGCGCCAGCGAGCCGCCGCTGCGCTTCTGTTACTTCGCCCACTGCTACCGCGGCGTCCGTCCCCAACGCGGCCAGCCCCGCGAGCTCCTGCAGGCGGGCATCGAGCTGATCGGCTCAGCCGCCCCTGAGGGGACCGCCGAGGCACTCACCGTGCTGTGTCACTCCCTTGACGCCACCGGGCTGAAGGACTACCGCGTCGGGGTCGGGGACGCGTCCCTGTTCCCCGCCCTGATGGAGAGTCTCGGCGTGCCCCCAGAGGCCCGCGAGGGTCTGCTCGAAGCGCTCGTGCTGAGGGACTTCGTGGGACTCGGCGAGCGGCTCGAGCAGGCGGGCATCACCGGCGAGCCCGCCGAACTGCTGTCCGGGGTCCCCCAGCGCCGGGGCGGCCCGGAGGTGTTGGCCGACGCCCCCGAGCAGGCCGAGGAGGCCGTATCCGGGCTGCGCGGGCTCCACGAGCTGCTCGAGCCCGTGGTCGGCTCGAGGCTGATCTTCGACCTCGGCCTGGTGCGCAACATCGGCTACTACACGGGCGCCGTGTTCGACGTCTACGACCCCGCCCTCGGTACGCCCATCGGCGGCGGCGGCCGCTACGACGACCTCCTCGGACGCTTCGGCCGCGGCCTCCCCGCCGTCGGCTTCGCGCTCGGCGTGGATCGTCTGCACATCGCCCTTGCGGGAGAGGAGCGGGGCACGGGGATCATGCTCGCCGGCGAGCGCAGCGACGGCCTTCGCCCGGAGCGAGCCGCCGCCCGATGACCGCCCTGGTCGGACTCACCATCGCCGTCCCCCGCGGCGCTCTGTTCCAGGACACGGTGGGCCTGCTCTCCGAGCTCGGGATGGATACCGGGGAGCTCCGGTCCAACGAGCGCAAGCTCCTGTTCGAGGACGTGGGGGTCATCACCATGCGCCCCTCCGACGTCCCCACCTACGTGGAGGCGGGCGCCGCCGACCTCGGCGTCACCGGCAAGGACGTCCTGCTCGAGCAGACCGCCCAGGATCCGGGCGAGGCCGGGCGCCAGGTGTACGAGCTGCTCGACCTCGGCTACGGCCGCTGCACGATGGTCCTCGCCGGCAAGGCGGGGGAGGACACCGCAATGGAGTCCCTGCGCCGCCTCGGGGTGATGCGCGTGGCCACGAAGTACCCCCGCGTGGCCGCCCGCCACATGGAGGAAACCGGTCGCCAGGCGGAGATCGTCGAGGTGAAGGGCTCCGTCGAGCTCGCTCCCCTCACCGGCCTCGCAGAGGCGATCGTCGACCTCACCGCCACCGGCACCACCCTGCGGGAGAACAACCTCGTGATCCGCGAGGAGCTGTTCACGTGCACCGCCCGGCTGATCGCCAACCCCGTCTCCCACAAGCTCAAGGCGGCCGCCGTGGACGAGCTCCTCACGCGCGTCCGCGAGCTGCGCGGCGCCGCCCCCGCGTCCGGTCTCGCGGGCGGAGCCTGAGGTGCGCCTCGAGCGGATCGACTCCTCGGCCTTCGCCGAGCTCGGCGCCGACGCCGTGGCCGCGCGCCTGCGCGGGATGGTCCCCGATGGCGCCTCCGTCGCCGACGACGTCCGCGCGATCATCGAGGCCGTCCGCGCCGAGGGTGACGTGGCCGTCGCCCGTTACACGCGCACCTTCGATGCTCCCGACGCCCCCGAGCGGCCCCTGCGGGTCACTCCCGAGGAGCTCGACACCGCCATCACCAGGCTGCCCCTCGAAGTGGTGGCGGGGCTCCAGGTGGCGATCGCGAACGTGGCCCTGGTAGCGGAGGCGGGGGTTCACTCCGACGGCGCCGTGACCCTGCCCCAGGGACAGCGGATCGCGCTTCGCGAGGTGCCCGTGTCCGCCGCCGCCGTGTACGTCCCCGCCGGCCGGGCCCCGTACCCGAGCACGGTCGTGATGGGCGTCGTGTGCGCCCGCTCTGCGGGTGTGGTCGACGTTTCCGTGTGCGCGCCACCCGGGCCCGACGGCGACATCGACCCGATGATCCTCGGCACCTGCCGCCTGTGCGGGGTGGAGCGCGTCTACCGCATGGGCGGCGCCCAGGCGATCGCGGCCCTCGCCTACGGCACCGACGCCGTGGACCGCGTCGAGGTGATCGTGGGGCCCGGCAACCTGTACGTCCAGGAGGCCAAGCATCAGCTATCCCGCGTCGTCGGCATCGACGGCTTCGCCGGCCCCAGCGACCTGCTCGTGGCCCTCGGGCCCGGCGCCGCGCACCACGATCTCGAGGTCGCCGCGCTCGACATGCTCGCCCAGGGGGAGCACGGCGAGGCCAGCCTCGTCGTGGCCACGTCCCCCTCGGAGGACGTGTGCTCGGGGCTCGCAACCGTCCTCGAGCGGCTCGTCCTGGGCCGCCCCACGGTGGCGGACGCCGCCTTCGGGATCGTCGCCGTACCCGGGCCCCGTGAGGCGATCACCTTCGCCAACGCGTTCGCGCCCGAGCACGTGCAGCTGATCGGCCCCGAGCTCGAGCAGCTCGCCGCCCTCGTCACCTCCGCCGGGTGCGTGTTCATCGGCGCCGACAGCGGCACCGCGTTCGGCGACTACGTCGCCGGCTCCAACCACGTGCTTCCCACCTCCGGGGCCGCCCGCTTCGCCTCCGGCCTCTCTCCCCGCCACTTCCGTCGGTCGATGACGGAGGTGAGGATCGGCGAGGCCGCCCCCAAGCTCGCCGCCGCCGCGGCCCCCATCGCCCGCGCCGAGGGCTTCGAGGTGCACGCCGAATCGATGGAGGCCCGCACCGTCAGGGAGAATGGGCCGACATGACCCGCACCTCCACGATCGAGCGCAACACCGCCGAGACCCAGGTGAAGGTCGAGCTCTCCCTGGAAGGGACCGGTGCCGGCGAGCGCGTCACGGGCGTGGGGTTCCTCGACCACATGCTCGACCTGATGGCTCGCCACGGCCACCTCGACCTGTCCCTGACGGTCACCGGGGACCTCCAGACCGGAGCCCACCACACGGCCGAGGACACCGCCATCGTGATCGGCCGGGCCCTCGACGAGGCACTCGGTGACCGCGCCGGGATCGCCCGTTACGGGGCCGCCGTGGTGCCGATGGACGAGGCCCGCGCGAGCGCCGCCATCGACATCTCCGGCCGCCCCTTCACGCTGTTCGAAGCGGACCTTCCGAGCGGCTCCACGGGCGGCTTCGAGCACGAGCTCACGGAGGAGTTCTTCAGGGCGCTCGCCACGAACGCCAAGCTCACGCTCCACCTGCGCGTGGAAACGGGCACCAACGCCCACCACATGATCGAGGCTGCCTTCAAGGCGTTCGCGCGCGCGCTGCGGGCCGCCGCCGCGCTCGATCCCAGCGAGCAGGGCGTCCCCAGCACGAAGGGTACGCTGGCGGGGTGAACGAGGACGCGATCATCAGGGGCGCCGGCGGCGGGCTCGAGCTCGCGATCGTCGACTACGGGATGGGCAACCGCCGCTCGGTGGAGAAGGCCCTCGAGCACGTCGGCGTTCGCGCCATGATCACCAGCGATCCCGCTCTCATCAGGGCGGCCGCAGGGCTGGTCCTCCCCGGCGTCGGCGCCTTCCCCCGCGCGATGTCCAACCTCCGTGAGCTGGGGCTCGACGAGCTCGTGCGCGAGCTCGTGCTCGCCGGCACCCCGATGCTCGGCATCTGCCTGGGCATGCAGCTCGCGTTCGAGTCCTCCACGGAGCTCGGCGGGGCGGACGGCCTCGGCCTGCTCCCGGGGGAGGTGCTCCCGCTCGACACCCGGGGCCAGAAGCTGCCCCACATCGGCTGGAACGAGGTGACCTTCACCCACCCCGGATCGCCCCTGCTCGAGGGGATCCCGAAGCGCTGCGCCTTCTACCACGTGCACTCCCTGGCGCCCGTTCCCGCCGAGGAGCGCAACATCCTCGGCACCGGCGAGTACGGCTCCCCGTTCGTCACCGCCGTGCACCGCGACAGCTTCTACGGGGTCCAGTTCCACCCGGAGAAGTCATCCGCCGCCGGCATCCGCCTGCTCGCCAACTTCGCCCGCATCTGCCTCGCCGCGCGGGCCCCCGTCGCCGGGTGAGGCTCTACCCCGCGATCGACATCCTCGACGGCAGCGCGGTGCGCCTGGTAAAGGGGGACTTCGACGCCAAGCGCACCTACGCGAGCGACCCCATGTCCGCCGCCGCCGGCTGGGCCGAGGCCGGGGCGGAGGCGCTCCACGTCGTCGACCTCGACGGAGCCCGCAGCGGCGAGCCCGTCAACCTCGCCCACCTCACCCGCATCTCCTCGGAGCTGGGGCTGCCCGTCCAGTTCGGCGGCGGCCTGCGCTCCCGCGACGCGATCGACCGTGCCCTCGCCGCCGGCGCCACGAGGGTGATCCTCGGCACGGCCGCGCTGCGCGACCCCGAGCTCCTGCAGGAGGCCCTCGCCGCCCACGGGCCCGAGCGCGTGCTCGTGTCGGTCGACACCCGCGGCGGGATGGCGACCAGCGCCGGCTGGACCGAGACGGGAACGCGCACGGCAGCCGAGGTGATCGCTTCCCTGATCGACGGCGGGGTGCAGGAGATCGTCTACACCGACGTGGACCGCGACGGGATGCTCGAGGGGCCCGACCTGGACGGCGTCCGCGAGCTCGCCTCCTCGCTCGACGCGCGGCTGATCTACTCGGGGGGCATCGGGGACATCGAGGACCTGCGCGCCCTCGCCGCCCTGCGGCTCGAGAGCCTCACCGGGGTGATCGTCGGCAAGGCCCTGTACGAGAACCGCTTCACCATCCCGCAGGCGAAGGAGGCGCTTGCTGGCTAGCGTTGGGGCATGCACCTCAAGCGGGTGATCCCATGTCTGGACGTCGATGCCGGCCGCGTCGTGAAGGGCGTCGAATTCGTCGACATCCGTGACGCCGGCGATCCCGTCGCGCTCGCTGCCCACTACGACGCCGAGGGCGCCGACGAGCTGATCTTCCTCGACATCACCGCCACCCACGAAAAGCGCGACACGATCGCACGGCTGGCCCGCCGCACCGCCGACGAGGTGTTCATCCCGTTCACCATCGGGGGCGGCATCCGTTCGGTGGCGGACGCCCAGGCGGTCCTCGACGCCGGCGCCGACAAGGTGTCGGTCAACTCCGCCGCCCTCGCCAGGCCGGAGCTGCTGGACGAGCTCGCCAACAACTTCGGCGCCCAGTGCGTGGTGATCGCGATCGACGCCAAGGCCGTCACCGGCGAGGACGGTCTCCCCGACGGCAACGACCGCTGGGAGGCGTATGTGGCCGGCGGGCGCACCAGCAGCGGCCGCGACGCGGTCGAGTGGGCCCGCGAGGCCGAGGAGCGGGGCGCCGGCGAGATCATGCTCACGAGCATGGACCGCGACGGCACCACCGTCGGCTACGACCTCCCGCTAACCGAGGCCGTGAGCGACGCGGTCGGCATCCCCGTGATCGCCTCCGGCGGAGCCGGGCGCCCCGAGCACCTCGTGGACGCCGTCCAGGCGGGGGCAGACGCGGTGCTGGCGGCCTCGATCTTCCACTACCGGCAGTTCACCGTCGCCCAGGCGAAGGCGGCCCTCGCGGACGCGGGGGTGCCCGTGCGCGTTCCGGTATGAGCAGGGGAGGGCTCGTCCTCGAGCGCCTCCACGAGCAGCCGGGGGGCGATGAGCTGGCGACGCTTGCGAGGCGCCATCACGACGTGGCGCTCGTCGGCGGCGCGGTCCGTGACCTGCTCCTCGAACGCCCACCCAAGGAGCTCGACGTCGTGCTGTCGTCCGACGCCGGGCACTTCGCGAGCGAGCTGCTCGGCATGCTCGAGCGCCGCGGGGAGGGAACGCCGGTCCTCACCCTGCACGATCGCTTCGGGACGGCCGCCCTCGTGTGGCCCGCGGGACGGATCGACGTCGCCAGGCGCCGCGCCGAGAGCTACCCGGTCCCCGGGGCGCTCCCCGAGGTCCGCGACGGCACAGACGAGGAGGACCTCGGGCGCAGGGACTTCACCGTCAACGCCCTGTCGGTTCCCCTGTCGGGCGACCGCGCGGGTGAGCTCGTCGCGGTCGAGCACGGCGTCGACGACCTCGACGAGGGGCTGCTGCGGGTGATGCACGAGCGCAGCTTCCTCGATGACCCCACGCGCCTTCTGCGCCTGGGCCGCTACCGCGCCAGGCTGGGCTTCGAGATCGAGCCCCACACGGCAGAGCTCGCTCGGGAGGCGGTCCGCAGCGGAACGCTCGACAGCGTCTCCGGCGGCAGGGTGGGCGCAGAGCTGCGGCTCGCGCTGGAGGAACCGGACCCGCTCGCATCGCTGCGGTCGCTGGGGGAGCTCGGCGTGCTCGCGGCCCTCGGCCTGGCCCCCGCGATCGACCCGGGCCTCGCGGAGCGGGCGCTCGAGCTGCTGCCCGCCGACGGCCGCCTGGAGGAGCTGCTGCTGGCGCTGCTCGTGTTCGAGAGCGCCCACGAGGGTCAGGAGGACGACGAGCCCCGCCTGCGGGCACTCCTCGACCGGTTCGAATTCGCCGCCGGCGAGCGCGATCGCGCACTGCGGGCCGCATTCGGGGCACAGGCGCTGGCACAACAGATGGCACGCTCCGATCTGCGCTCACGGCTGTACGGGGCCGTCTCGGGCCACGAGCCCGAGGCCGTCGCCCTCGCGGGTGGCGCCGACGGCGGGCCCGACGGTGCAACGGTCGCCGGCAAGGCCCGGCTGTGGTTCGACGACCTCCGCCACGTCCGCCTGGCGATCACGGGCGACGACCTGCTCGCCGCCGGCGTGTCCCCGGGACCTCAGGTCGGGGTGCGCCTGGATGCGGCCCTCGCCCGCAAGCTCGACGGCCGGCTCTCCGGGACGGGCGCCCCCGCCGAGCTGCAGGCGGCACTCGAGGCCGGCTCGTGAGCGGCTCTCGCATCGACCGGGCCGGCGCCGCCGACCTGCTCTACGAGCTTCCGGGGGCCACCGTGCTGTTCACCGACCGCTCCCACGGCAGCTTCGCGCTGCCCCGCGACGCGGGCGAGGCACTCACACGCGAGGCCGGCGAGCGGGTGCTCGGCCTCACAGGTGCGGGAAGGGTCGCGCGCGGACGCCAGGTCCACGGCTCGTCGGTCAGGCGGGTCGCCTCCCTCGAGGTCCTGGACGGCAGGCACAAGGACACCGACACCGACGCGGATGCCGACGGCCAGGCCACCTCGCTGCAGGGGGTGGTGGCGATGGTCGTGACGGCGGACTGCCTCCCGGTGGCCGTCGCTGGCGAGGGTGCCGTGGCGATGCTCCATTGCGGCTGGCGGGGTCTCGCCGACGGGGTCCTCGAGGAGGGCGTCGCGGCCGTCCGTGAGCTTGCCGCGCCGGGGCCGCTGGCGGCGGTCATAGGTCCAGGTGCGGGGGCCTGCTGCTATGAGGTCGGTCCCGAGGTCCACGAGGCGCTGGGGGTGCAACGTGGCGGCGCCCACATCGACCTCGCCTCGTTGGCGAGCACCCGACTGACGGCCGCGGGAGTGCAGGACGTACGCGTCGTGGAGACGTGCACGATCTGTGACCCCCGCTTCTACTCCCATCGCCGCGAAGGGACCCGCGCCGGCAGGCAGGCGGGGATCGCTTGGTTGACCTGATCACCGGGATCGATCCCGTACGGGTGCGGGACAACCTCGCCAGGATCACGGAGCAGATCGCGGGTGCCGCCGCACGTCGCCCGCCCGCCCCCGGCGGTGGCGAGCGTAGGCCCGTGGAGGTGCTCGCGGCCACGAAGTACGTGGCCCTCGGCGACCTGCCCCTGCTCGCCCAGGGAGGCGTCAGGCTCGTGGGGGAGAACCGTGCCCAGGACCTCGAGGCAAAGTTCGCCGCCCACGGCGAGCTATTCGAGTGGGACTTCATCGGCCAGCTCCAGAGCCGCCGGGTCCGCCAGATCGTCCCGCTCGTGCGCATGATCCACTCCGTTGCGTCGCAGTCCGCGATGCGGGAGCTCGAGCGCCACCGCGACCGTGCCCGGCCCGGCCTGAGGGTGATGATCGAGGTGGACCTCGCCGGTGAGGCCACCAAGGCCGGGATCCCTCCGGCGGAGCTCGATGCGATGATCGAACGCTCGCCCTTCCCGGTGGCCGGGCTGATGGCTATGCCCCCGCTGACGCGTGATCCGGAGGACAGCCGCCCGTGGTTCGCGGCCCTGCGTGGGCTCGCCGACGAGCGGGGGCTGACGGAGCTCTCGATGGGGACCTCCCAGGACTACCGCGTGGCCGTGGAGGAGGGCGCGAGCGTGGTGCGGATCGGTACGAGCCTGTACGAGTAGCCCGAACGGCCGATGGCGCCGATTGCCGGTGCGGCCCGGCGAAGCGCCGCCCGCCGCCTTCCGGGGCGGCAAACCACTAGCATCTGCAGGGAATTCGTCTCCTCGAGCGAACACGCATCTAGACCGATGTCCCTTCGCGACTCCTGGCACAGCGCGCTTGTCTATTTCGGCTTGGCCGAGGAGTATCCGGACGACTACGCCGAGGAGGCAGGGCCGGAGACCGAGATCGAAGACCGCTACCGGGAGCGGCCCAACGTCCGCCGCCTGCGCCGCCGCCGCGACGAGTTCGATGACATCTTCGCCGACGAGGACGAGCCCGAAGGCGGCCGACGCTCCGGGCGCGGGCGCCAGGCCACCGCGCTGCGGTCGGTGGGCAACGGCAACGGCGACGTGCGGGTCCACCTCGTGGTCCCGAAGTCGTTCAACGACGCCCAGCAGATCGCGGACAAGTTCAAGGACTCGATCCCGGTGATCATCAACCTCCAGGGCGCGGAAACGGACCTCTCGAAGCGCCTCATCGACTTCGCCTCGGGGCTCACGTACGCGCTCGACGGCGGCATGCAGAGGATCGCCGACAAGGTCTTCATGCTGACCCCGAGGAACGTCGAGATCTCCGCGGAGGAGCGCGCGCGGCTGATCGAGAAGGGCTTCTTCAATCAGTCCTGATGTGCCGAGCACCGGCGGAGGTGCTGAGAGCCTGCGTATCGGCCTGATCGGCTGCGGCAACATGGCCCGCGCCCTGGCCCGCGGCTGGGGCCGCCCGGTCGTGTGCTTCGACCCGTTCGCCGACCGCGCCCGTCGCCTGGCCGAGGAGCTGGGAGGGTGCGCCATGTCCAGCAACCGCGAGGTAGCCGACAACGCCGACGTGCTCGTGCTCGCCCACAAGCCCGCCCAGCTACGGGAGGTGGCGGCCGAGCTGGGGGAGGGGGCCACGGGCAGGGCGGTCGCCTCGATCCTGGCGGCCACCCCCCTTGCTGACCTCCGCAGCGCCTACCCCGACTCGAGCGTGTTCCGCTTCCTGCCGTCGCTGCCGGTGGAGGTTCGCCGCGGTGCGATCGTGCAGGCGCGTGGCTCGGGCGGCTCGGGGACCAGGGCCGGCGGTTCGGCCATGGACGGGCTCGACGAGGCCGTCACCGCGCTGTTCGGCGAACTGGGGATGCTGGTGATGCTCGACGACTCGCTCGTGGACGTGGCGATGGGGCTGATGTCGTGTGCCCCCGCGTATGTCGCCCTGGTGGCCGAGGCGCAGATCGACGCGGGCGTGCGCCGGGGCATCCCGGCCGCCCAGGGCGCCCCCCTGGTGGTGGAGACGCTCGCAGGGACCGCCGAGCTGCTGCGCTCCCGCTCCTACGACACGATCGCCGTGCGGCGGGAGGTGACCTCCCCGGGCGGCCTCACGGCACGTGGCCTGGACGCGCTCGAGCGCGGCGGGGTGAGGGCGGCCTTCAGCGACGCTCTCGACGCCGTCCTGCGGTAGCGATCCCATGGTGCTCGCCAGCACACGCACCGACGTCGCCGACTTCCTCTCGACGGTGATCTACGTGTACACGCTGATCATCATCGTGTACATCATCACCAACCTCCTGTTCGCGGCCGGACTGCGGCCCCCGTACTCGCGCACGGTGGATGCGATCCTCACGTTCCTGCGCGAGGTGAGCGAGCCGTTCCTGCGGATCTTCCGCCGCATACTGCCCTCGTTCGGTGGGTTCGACTTCAGCCCGATCCTCGCGATCTTTGCCCTGGCGATCATCAACAGCGTCGTCGTCCGGGGCATCATCCACGGCTGAGGAAGCGGTGGAGGGCAGCGTCGATCGCGCGGCCGGGGCCGAGCACCCCGTGTTGCGCTCGTGGCTGCTCGTCGCGCTCGTGGCAGTCGCGGTCGTCGGCCTCGACCAGCTCAGCAAGCACCTCGTGGAAAGCTCGATCGTGAGGGGGGAAGAACGCAACATGCTCCCCGGCATCGAGCTCGTCAACACCCGCAACCAGGGGGTCGCCTTCGGCTTCTTCCCCGGCAGGCACATCGGCGTCACGATCCTGATCGCGGTCGCGCTCGTGGTGCTGCTCGTGTATTTCGCCCGCCACGCCACCCGCCCCCTGATCTGGCTGCCCACCGGCATGCTGCTGGGAGGGGCGATCGGCAACATCCTCGATCGCATCCGCCACGGCGATGTCACCGACTTCGTCAAGCTGCCTCTCGGCTGGCCCCCGTTCAACCTGGCCGACGCGTCCATCACGGTCGGGATCGTGCTCCTGTTCCTGGTGGCCGAGCAGGGGCGGCGAAGCCCGACGTGAACGCCTCGGACCCCTTCTCGATCGTCCTGGAGGACAGCGAGCTGCTGGTGATCGACAAGGGCCCAGGGGTCGTCGTCCATCCGGGCAGGGGCCACCACGAGGACACCCTCGCCCAGCGGCTGGCGCCGCTGCTGGCGGGGGGAGAGCAGGAGCGCGCCGGCATCGTTCACCGCCTCGACCGGGACACCTCCGGCCTGCTCGTGGTGGCGCGGACCGAGGAGGCCCACCGGCGGCTTCAGCGGGCGATCTCCGAGCGCAGGGTGGAGCGGGAGTACCTGGCCCTGGTGGAGGGACGCCCACCGGCACGGACGGGCACCATCGAGGCCCCCATCGGTCGTGACCCGCGGGTGCGCACGCGCATGACGGTCGGGGGAGCCGGCGCCCGCGAGGCGCGCACGCATTTCACGCTCGAGCGCGAGCTCGAGGGCTACTCGCTGCTGCGGGTACGCCTCGACACGGGCCGAACCCACCAGATCCGCGTCCATCTGCAGGCGATCGGCCACCCCGTGAGCGGCGATCCCGACTACGGGCGGGCAGGACTGCTGGGGCTCCAACGACAGTTCCTGCATGCCACGCGCCTGGCCTTCGAGCACCCCTTCAGCGGCCAGCCCATCGAGCTCGAGTCGCCCCTCCCGGAGGACCTGAGGGTCGCGCTCGAGCGCGCCGAAAAGCTATCCTGAGAGGCGGTAAGGCAAGTCTTCGACCCGCGTGGTCAAGGCTCGCGGCCCTGCCCGCCACGGCGCCACCGCCGTCTCGGGTCCCGTGAGCCCCGCGCGGAGACTCAACCGGAAAATAAAGGGAGGTAGCCCGTGCCTGAAGTAGGCATCACGGAGCTGCTGGAGGCCGGAGTCCACTTCGGCCACCAGACGCGCCGCTGGAACCCAAAGATGCGCCGCTTCATCTTCGGCGAGCGCGGCGGCATCTACATCATCGACCTGCTGAAGACCCAGGCCGCGCTGAAGGCGGCGCAGGAATTCGCCGACACGCTCGCCCACCGCGGCGGGACGGTCCTGTTCGTGGGCACGAAGAAGCAGGCCAGCGACACCGTCAAGGAAGTCGCGGAGGCGTCGGACATGCCCTACGTCAACCACCGCTGGCTCGGCGGGCTGCTGACGAACTTCCACACCATCAACCAGCGCATCCGCCGCCTCCACGATCTGGAGCGCTATGAGGCGGAGGGGCAGCTCGAGCTGCTCCCCACCCGCGAGCGGATGGCCGCCCAGGCCGACCTCGAGAAGCTGCGGGCGAACCTGGGGGGCGTCAAGAACATGCAACGGGTCCCCGACGCGATGTTCGTGATCGACCTGAAAACCGAGATGATCGCCGTGAAAGAGGCTCAGCGCCTGCGGATCCCGATCATCGGGCTTGTGGACACCAACTGCGACCCCGACGGGATCGACTTCGTGATCCCCGGCAACGACGACGCGATCCGCTCCTGCGCGCTGATCACCCAGGCCATCGGCCAGGTGGTCTCGGAAGGCCACTCGGTGTTCCGCGCCGAGGAGGAGCGAGCCCGCAAGGAAGCCGAAGAGCGCGCCCGCCTCGAGGCCGAGGCACGGGCCCGTCGCGAGGCCGAGGAACAGGCCGCCCGCGAAGCCCAGGAAAAAGCCGCCAAGGAGGCCGAAGAACAGGCAGCCAGGGAGGCCGAGGAGCAGGCGCGGCAGGCCGCCGCCGCAGAGCAGCAGGCGGCCACCCCGGAGGCGACGCCCGCAGCGGAGCCGGCCACGCCGCCCCCGGCGGCGCCCGCTCCCGCCGAGGCTGCGCCCGCGGCGCCCGAGGCTCCGCCCGCGCCCGCGCCCGAGACCCCCGCGCCCGCCCCCGAGACCCCCGAGCCCGAGCCCGCGGCGCCGGCAGCCGAGGCCGAGGCCGCTGCGCCGGCTGCAGAGGCCAAGGCCGCTGCGCCGGCTGCAGAGGCGGCGGCGGCAGAGCCCGAGGCCGCGGCGGCACAGCCCGCCGCTGAGCAGCAGGCACCTCCCGCGGAGGCCGCCCCGCCGGCAGAGGAGGCGCCCCAGGAGGACGGCGAGGCTGCTCAGGAGCCTGCGCCCGAGACCAGTACAGACCAGACGACAGCGGAGACGAGCAGCTGATGAGCACTGTTGAGATCGCAGCGAAGGACGTGAAGGCCCTGCGCGACCGCACCGGCGCGGGGATGATGGACTGCAAGAAGGCCCTCACCGAGGCAGAAGGAGACCTCGAGAAGGCGATCGAGATCCTGCGGGTGAGGCAGGGCAAGAAGATCCAGGACCTCGGCGAGCGGGCTGCCACGGAGGGCACGGTCCAGTCCTACATCCACGCCGGCTCGAAGGTGGGGGTGCTGATCGAGGTCGACTGCAACACCGACTTCGTCGCCAAGAACGAGGACTTCGTCGCCTTTGCCAAAGAGGTGGCGATGCAGATCGCGGCCACGCCCACCGTGAAGTTCGTGACGCGGGAGGACGTCCCGGAGGACCTGCGGGAGGCCGAGTCCCGGATCTACGAGCAGGAAGCGGCTGACAAGCCGGAGAACATCCGGGAGAAGATCGTCTCGGGAAAGCTCGACTCGTGGCTGTCCACGATCGTGCTGCTCGAGCAGGAGATGCACAACCCGAAGTTCGACGGCAAGACGGTCCAGCAGCTGCGGGACGAGCTCACCGCCACCACTGGCGAGAACGTCGTGATCCGCCGCTTCGTGCGCTTCGCGGTAGGACAGTAGGCAGACCGCACCCCCCGATCCCGTTCCCGGGCCACCGGTCCGGCTGCGGGTCGGGGCTCGGATACGCTGCTGACGCCCGATGGTCCCCGTCTTCAAACGGATCCTTCTGAAGCTGTCCGGGGAGGCCCTGATGGGTAGCCTCGACTACGGCACCGACCCCGAGCGCCTGAATGCGGTCGCCCGCCAGGTGTCCGCGGTCCGCGACCAGGGGGTGGAGGTGGCGATCGTGGTGGGCGCGGGCAACATCTACCGGGGGATGAAGGGCGCGGCCGCGGGTATGGACCGTTCCACGGCCGACTACATGGGCATGCTCGCGACGCTGCTGAACGCCCTGCCGCTGCAGGACGCCCTCGAGAAGATGGGCACCGACACCCGGGTGCAGAGCGCCCTCGGCGTGTCCGAGGTGGCCGAGCCCTACATCCGCCGCCGGGCGATGCGCCACCTCGAGAAGGGGCGGGTCGTGATCTTCGCGGCCGGCACCGGGAACCCGTTCTTCACGACCGATACCGCGGCCGCGCTGCGGGCCGCCGAGATCCACGCGGAGATCATCCTGATGGCCAAGAACGGGGTGGAGGGCGTCTATACGGCCGACCCCGCGATCGACCCCGACGCGAAGTTCATCCCGGAAATAACGCACATGGAGGCGATCGAGCGGCGGCTGAGGGTGATGGACTCCACGGCGCTGGCCCTCTGCATGGAGAACGGGATGCCCCTGAACGTCTTCAACATGGACGACGACACCAGCCTGGCGCGGATAATCTCCGGCGAGCGCGTGGGCACCCTCGTCTCGACAGCAACGGGAGATGGAAGTGGCGGCTGAGAACCTCATCGACGAACTGCTGAAGGACGCGGGCGAGCGGATGGCCAAATCCCTTGAAACCGCCCAGCACGAGTTCTCGACGGTCCGCACCGGGCGCGCCAGCCCGTCGCTGCTGGACCGGGTGGTGGTTGACTACTACGGGGCGATGACGCCTTTGAACCAGCTCTCGACGGTGTCCGCGCCCGAGGCCCGCCTGCTGACCGTGCAGCCGTACGACAAGTCGGCGATCAAGGCGATCGAGAAAGCGATCAACGAGTCGGACGTGGGCCTCACGCCGTCCAACGACGGCAACGTGGTGCGGCTCGTGGTCCCCGAGCTCACCGAAGAGCGCCGCCGCGAGCTCGTGAAGGTCGTGCGGGGACTGGCGGAGGAGGGGCGGGTGGCGATCCGCAACGTGCGCCGCGACACAATGCATCACCTGCGTGAGCTGAAGGCCGAGGGCGAAGCGTCATCCGACGACGAGCACCGCGCGGAGGTGGAGCTCCAGAAGCTGACCGATGGTCGCATCGGCGAGCTCGACGGCGTGCTCAAGACCAAGGAAGAGGAGATCCTCGCGGTGTGATGGCCGCCGGCACAGCGGCGCGCTATCTGGCAATCATCACCGACGGTAACGGGCGCTGGGCCCGCGCCCGCGACCTGCCGGTCAACGAGGGGCACTCCGCCGGGGCCGACACCGTCAAGGCCCGCCTGCGGGACGCCGCGGAGCTCGGCATCGAGGAGTTCACCGTGTACTCGTTCTCAACCGAGAACTGGTCCCGCCCGGCCACCGAGGTGGCGGGGCTGATGAGCATGTTCTCGAGGAGGATCGCCGGCGAAACCCCCGAACTCGACCGCGAAGGGGTGAGGATGCGCTTCATCGGACGCCGGGAGGGGGTGGACCCCAAGCTGGTCGAGCAGATGGACTGGGCCGAAGGCGTGACGGGCTCCAACACCCGCATCACCCTCTACGTGGCCTTCAACTACGGAGGCCGCGCGGAGATCCTCGATGCCGCCCGCCGCTTCACGGGCGGAGACGAGGACGACTTCAGGGCCGGGTTGTATGCCCCCGAGATGCACGACCCCGACCTCATAATCCGCACCAGCGGAGAGCGGCGGCTGTCCAACTACCTGTTGTGGCAGTCGGCCTACTCCGAGCTCGTGTTCCGCGACGAGCTGTGGCCGGACTTCACCCGCCAGGCCCTGGAGGAGTCGCTGGCCGAGTACTCCGAGCGCCGCCGCAGGTTCGGCGGCCGGTGAGGCAGCGCTGATGGCTGCCAGGGCACGTGGCCGTTCCACCGAGGGCACCTCCGCAGCCGGACGTGGTCGTGGGGGGCGGGGCCGGCGCCCGGGTCGGCAGGGGAGGCGCGGCGAAGGGAGCGGTCGCGCCGGCAGTGGCCGGGCGGGACGCTCGGACCTCGGCTCCCGCATCCTGGCGGCGATCCCCGCGATCGCCGTGGCCCTGTTCCTGGTGATCGAAGGGGGGCTGATCTTCACCGTCGGCCTGATCGTGCTCGGGGGGATCTGCCTGCACGAGTTCTACGGGATGTACGCGCGCGCCCGTCCGGTGCGGCTGGCGGGCCTCCTGGCGTTGGCCGGGCTGCTGTTCGCGGCCTACTACGGGGGCCAGTTCCAGATCCTGCTGGTGGCCGTGATCGCGCTGCCCGTGACCTTTGCTCTCACGCTGCTGACCCCGCGGCCGTCGATCGGGGCTATCGCGGTGACGATCCTCGGCATCTACTGGATCGGCTTCGCGTTGGCCCACGCGGTGCTGCTGCGCGACCTCCCTCACGGAGAGGCGATCGTGATCGACGTGCTCGTCGGCACGTTCCTGGGCGACACCGGCGCCTACCTCGGGGGGCGTATGTTCGGCCGACGGCCCCTGGCGCCTTCGATCTCCCCCGGCAAGACGGTGGAGGGACTGGTGATCGGGATGGTCTGCGCGGTGCTCGGAGTGTGGATCGCCGGGCGCTACGAGGAATGGCTCCCCGGGAGCCACGCCCTCGTCCTCGGCCTAGGGGTGGCCCTCGTGGCACCGATCGGCGACCTGTTCGAGTCCTTCGTCAAGCGCGAGGCCCACATCAAGGACTCCGGAGGCCTGTTCGGGGCGCACGGAGGGGCGCTGGATCGCCTCGACGCGGTGCTGTTCACCGCGGTCGTGAGCTATTACATCTGGGAGGCGTACGTCCACTAACGCTTCGTTGAGCGGGATTCGCGGTGCTCGTGACCGAAATCGTGACCGTATTGCAGATAACGAGGTAGTGAAACACTTGCGAGGTGCCCGTCCGCTAGACTTACCGCAGCGCTGGACCTGAGAAAGCCAGCGTCGTGTTCCGTTTCCGAGAACATTTTGCAGGTGACCGGGCCGTCCGTGAGGGTGGCCCTGTCCCTTTGCGGAGCTGTGCTATACGTTCACCTTGCAAAATGGTCCTCTCGAAATGGAGAACACATGCAGGATCTCTCAAGCGATGAGCGACTAGCGTCCGCCGCCATCAAGCTCTGTCTCTGGCGCGAGCGTAACCCTCAACGGAACTCACGCTCGACCCGCCTCGCCGCTCGACGGTTGCGGCTCAAGGTGATTCAGCTACGGCGCGAAATCCGCTCGGGCGTTCCCCGGGCAAGCGGCGGGCTAAGTATCGCGCTGATGGAACTCCACCAGCTTCCGGGCAGCCGGATGCCGGTCAGCACTTTCACGCGCGAGGCACCATTCAGGCGTGGCCGTTCCATTCCCACAACGCGCGCTCCACGCGCTCGCCAGACGTGTGCCAACGGCAACCGCCGGCCAGGAGGCGCACGTCGCACCCGTCGAGCATCGTCGCGGTCTGCCAGTAGCAGCGGCGATAGCAGCTCTGGCGATACCGGCCCCGGTGAACCGGGACCCACAGATCTCCTTCCAGTAGCCCTCGGGTACGCGACCGGCCCGGAGCGGCTGGCGGCGTTTTGGGCGCTTGAGCCAGCGACCCGGGCGCTCGCTTGGAGTGAGCTTCGAGAGGCCGTCGAAGCGGGGCGCAAGGCGGTGGTCCGATGACCCCCGAGGATCTCGTCACCGTCCTGGACGGCCGGGAACTGCGGCCGAAGCAAACCGGAGTCGGCCAGTGGATTGCGTGCTGCCCAGCGCACGAGGACCGCGACCCGTCCCTGCAGATCAGCACCGGGACTGACGGCCGGGTCCTACTTCACTGTTTCGCCGGCTGCGAGCTGGACGCCATCCTTGGCGGGCTCGGGATCACCGCGAAGGATCTTTTCCCGGACAGCGGGCGAAGCGCCAACGGAAGGACGGTCGTTGCGACCTACCCCTATGAGGATGAGCGGGGCGAGCTGCTCTATGAGGTTGTCCGCTTCGAGCCCAAGGGTTTCGCGCAGCGGCGCCCGGACGGCGCAGGCGGTCACACCTGGAAGCTGAACGGGACCCGTCGTGTCCCGTACAGGCTCCCGCGGGTGTTGCGGGCGATTGAGGCCGGCGAGCCCGTGTGGATAGTCGAGGGCGAGCGAGACGTACATAGCCTCGAGGCGGAGGGGGTTGTCGCCACCACGAACGCGGCCGGCGCGGGGAAGTGCAAAAGGGAATACTCGGAGGCGCTGCGCGGCGCGATCGTGCGCGTTGTCGCTGACAACGACGAGCCCGGGGGGGGCACACGCCCGCGAGGTTGTCCAGTCCTTGGAAGGCGTCGCGGCGGAGGTTGATCTCCTCGTCTGCCCAAACGGCCACAAGGACGTGACCGATCACCTTCGCGCCGGGGGACACCTGGACGAGCTCGTGGCGCCGTGCGCGCAGGAGGTCCAGGCGGATGGGCCGCCGCTGGGCCTCGCGGAGATCCTCGACACGACCGAGGCGTTTTTCCGTCGTTACGTGGCGCTCTCGGAGGCGCAATACGTGGCCGTCGTGCTGTGGGTGGCGCACGCGCACGCGTTGGACGCGACCGCAACGACCCGTATCTGCACGTGACCTCACCAGAGGCGGAGTGTGGAAAGTCGAGGCTGTTGGAGTGCATGGAGCCGCTCGTGCCACGGCCGATGTACGCGGCCAACCTGACGCCGGCCGTGATGTTCCGTGCGGTCCAGAAGCTCACACCGACCCTGCTCGTGGACGAGGCCGACAACTTGATGCGCGACCGTGAGGCCAAGGGCGAGCTGTTGGGGCTGCTCAACGCCGGTTATCGCCGGGGGGCGTTCGCCTACCGGATAGGTGGTGGCAACCGGGACGAGCTGCACACCTTCGAGACGTTCTGCGCAAAGGTGATCGCCGGTCTGGACGATCTCGTGGCGACCCTCGCGAGCCGTTGTCTGCGGATCGAGATGCAACGGCGGTCCGCGGACGAGTCGATCGAGGACTTCTTCCGCGAGGACGCTCACGGTGAAGCGCAGCCGATCCGGGACGCGTTCGTCGCGTGGGCTGAGCAGGCAACCGACGGGCTGCGTATCGCCCGACCTGATCGGCTCGGCGTTCGTGATCGTCTCGAGGAGGCGCTTCGCCTACTGCTCGCGATCGCGGCGATGGCCGACGAGCGATGGGACACGCGGGCGCGGGACGCGCTGCGGGAACTCGCGGGCGTATCCGTGGATGGGTCGATGTCGGAGCGCGCCCAGCTACTGAGCGATGTAAGGCAGGTGTTCGAGGACCACGGCAACCCCGACGACCTCACGACTGCCGACCTACTCGCGGGGCTGATCGGGCTCGATGAGGCGCCCTGGCGTGGATGGTGGGGCGTGGAGCATCGGGGGAAGGACGATGAAGTCCAGGTGCTCCCGAGCAAGGGGGCGGGGCGGAAACTGGCCGAGAGGCTGCGCACGTTTAAGGTCAAAAGCACGGACGTAGGCCCCGAATCGAAGCGCCGGAAAGGGTATGCGAGGGCGGACTTTGAGCCCGTCTGGCGGCGCTATCTCGCAGATCCCGACGCGAATCCGCGCATTCCGCGCATCCCCAGTAATGGCGCCAAATCTGAGCCCCCTCAATCCGCGCAGGACGAGGGCGGCTGCGCGGATAGCGACGACGTACAAACCCGCACGGTTGAGCCAAATGCGCGGAATGCGCGGATTGAGGTCGTGGATGATGATGCAGCGCTCTATGCGGAGCGCTTCCGCCGGGACCAGCGTGAGGGGCGGTGGGGGCGGTGAGTACGGCGCGCATGAGCCGGCCGGCTCCGCCGCGAGTCGCGCTCAGAATCGAGGAGGCGTGCGAATCGCTCGGCGTCTCCTGGGACACCTGGCGTCAGTACATCGAACCTGACGTTCGCCTGATTCGACTCGGCCGGAGAAAGCTGGTGCCGGTCGCGGAGCTCGAGCGGTGGTGTGCGGAGCACGCGGAGGCG
>Ga0335083_10002941_pt1 | contig 22268 bp, 15 predicted proteins | sample Lox_Sample_42_FD_206716 | JGI IMG/M metagenome (GOLD analysis project Ga0335083, IMG submission 206716) | Soil microbial communities from Loxahatchee National Wildlife Refuge, Florida, United States - Lox_Sample_4.2 | ecosystem: Environmental > Terrestrial > Soil > Wetlands | place: USA...
TGCAGCCAAGCCAGCAGCCAGACAATCAGCGACGATTCCGAAGGAAAGATATTTGTCCCCACTCGAAATGATCTCCTCCGCGGATGGCCGTCTGCTCTACGTCGTCTGCCAGGACAGCGATGAGGTTCGCGTCGTCAATCTGCAATCCGGCAAGGTCATCGGCATCGTCGCCGTGGGCCGCATGCCTCGTGGAATCGCTCTCTCCCCGGATGGCCACCGGCTGTACGTCACGAATGCATGGTCCGACACAGTGTCGGTGATTGATACCTCGACCTTGCAGGTCGTGCAGAGCCTGGCAAGTGGATCCGAACCAAGTGGCGTCGTTTCTGACAACGCCGGCACGACGCTCTACGTTGCCAACCGCTTGAGCGGCGCCGTATCGGTGATTGATCTCAAAAGCGGTCAGGAAACAAAACGGCTACTGGCTGGCCGTGGCGCCAGCTATCTTGCTCTGTCTCCCGACGGAAAGTCGATCTATTGCACCCACATCTACCCGAATCCTGGGGCTTTCCGGAGTCAGCCGAATTCCGAGATCACGGTCATCGATACTGAGCGGCAAGTCGTAATCGATCGCAAGCCCCTACCTAATGTGGCAGGCGTATTTCATGTTGCGATGTCGGCGGACGGCCGCTTGGGAGTCGCTGCGCAGCTCCGCCCCAAAAATCTGATCCCGCTCGCGCACGTCGAGCATGGCTGGGCATTCGGCGACTCGCTCACCCTGTTCGGCGACGACGTCGGCGCGCCCGTCCAGATCCCGATCGACGAACTCGATCGTTACTACGCCCTGCCTTGGGGCGTGGCCATCGCGCCCGACAAATCAAAGATCTTCCTGACGACGGCGGGATCGCAAAGCGTCACCGTGATTGACGTTCCCAACTTGTTGAAAAGGGTGCGTGCGGGGCGGCAGCCATTCGTCAACGATCTCTCGGTCTCCGCCGAGTATGTAGTCGCGCGAATCGCTGTCGGCCACAATCCGCGCGGTATTCTCCTCTCACCGGACAACAAGCATCTCTACGTCGCCAATCGCCTCGACGACAATCTCGCCGTCATCGATACAACCTCAGACAAGGTCGTTTCGACAATCGATCTCGGTGGCCCGAAAAACGTCGACGCTCTCCGCCGTGGCGAGCGCCTCTTCTACACTGCTGATTTCGCCTTCCAGGGTCAGTTCGGTTGCGCCAACTGCCATCTCGACGCCACCATCGACGGCCTGCAATGGGACCTCGAACCCGACGGCTTCGGCAAAGACATCGTCGACAACCGCTCGCTCGAAAGTCTCGCCGGAACCGAGCCTTTCAAGTGGAACGGCGGCAACCCCGACATGCCCACCGAATGCGGCCCCCGCACGGAAAAATTCTTCTTCCGCTCGCAGAGTTTCGATCAGCAGCAATTGACCGATATCGTAACGTTCGTTTACTCGCTTCCCTATCGCCCGAATCGCTTCCGGCTAGCCAAAGGAGAACTGACACCCGCACAGGAACGTGGCAAAGCGATCTTCGAACGCACCAGATACAAAAACGGCGCAACGATCCCTGAATCGAATCAGTGCGGAACCTGCCACAGCGGCCCCAAATACACCAATCAGGAGCAAGTCGACGTCGGTACTAAGAAATCCACCGACCGCTCGTCCCTCGTTGATGTGCCCCAACTGTCTAACGTGGCCTACTCCGCGCCGTACCTGCACGATGGTTCGGCTCGCTCCCTGGAAGAAATATGGACCGTATTCAACCCGAAAGATATGCACGGAGTGAGCAACGATCTGACCAAAGACGAACTGAACGACCTTATCGAGTACCTGAAAACGCTATGACGATGAAATCGCCAAGTTGTTGTCGCGCTGAGCAGAGCCGCTTTTCAGGCGGAGCGAAGAACCTCCTGCGCATCCTGACCATAACTTGCGTGCTGTTGCTTCCATTAGGAGGCGCCGCGCAGGACATGCCACTCTTCCGCTGGGAGAACTTCACCACCGCCAATGGATTGCCCGATAACCACGTCTTCTGCGTGCTGGTCGATGGAAAGCGCATCTGGGCAGGAACAGAAAACGGATTAGGCCTGTACGAAAACGGTGTCTGGAAGGTCTACCGCCCCGTCGCGGATTCGAGGGACCAGAGTCTGGCACATCAGGCGGTATTGTCTCTCGCTCTCGACAAGCGCACCGGCGACGTGTGGGCCGGCACGATGGGTGGCCTCAGCCGTGTCTCGGCCGGGCGCATCGATACGTTCACTCAACTCACGTCTGGTTTGAGCAACGACATCGTATACGGAGTCGGCGTGCAAGGGGACTACGTCTGGACCGCGACCGCCGCCGGCGCCAGCCGTCTCAACACCCGCACCGGACAGTGGTCCTTATTCAATGAACGGAACACTCCCATGTACGAAATCTGGACATATTCCGTCAGCCCGGCGGACGACAAAGTTTATTACGCAGTCTGGGGCGGCGGAGTGCTCGAGTACGACGTCAAGACCGAGCACTGGAAGGATTACAACGACCCCGACGGCGAAACCGAACTCGTCCTCATGAAGGACCAGGGTCTGATCCACGAAATCACAACCTCGGTCAGCTACGTCGATAAGATTCTCTGGATAGCAACCTATTTCGGCGCCAGCCGCTACGATGGCCGTTACTGGCACAACTTCCTCCAGAAAGACAGCGGCCTCCCGAGCAATTTTCTTAACCAAGTCAAAGCCATCGACGCCACCCGCGCCTGGTTCTCCACCGACAAGGGACTCGCTTACTACGACGGCGCGAACTGGGCCGTCTACCGGCCCGCGCTCGATACTCATAAGCCCGAAATGCTCGTGCGCAACGCCGCGGGCACAGTGAAAAAAGTGACGGTGCAGAGCGCCCCAGCACACAATTATGTTCTTGGCCTCGACTTTCAGGGCGATGACCTCTGGGTCGCTACCGCCAAGGGACTGAGCCACGGCGTTCGTCAAAAGAATTCCATCGAAACCGCACAGGTTTTGAGCGCGCACAAGGTTTCGCATAAGAAATGAAATCACCAGGAGCGAATCATATGAATGTTCAGGAATTATTCGCAGAAGTGGCCACGGCCCCTGTATTGAAGCGGGCCATCACCAATCATGCAGCTCTCAACGAAGCCTACGATTACGGCAGCGCCTTTTCTCGCGGAATGAGGATCGACCTCAACGGCGTCACCATCCTGCTGATCTCGGGCACGGCCAGCATCGATGACGCTGGCTTGACGGTTCACGCCGGCGACCTGCGCGCGCAACTCCGCCGCACCTTCGACAACATCACGAAGCTGCTGGCTGCCGAAGGCGCAACCTGGCACGATATCGTGCGCACGACGTGCTACTTGCGCGACATCGAACGGGACTACCAGGCCTTCAACGAAGAGCGCACGGCATTCTATAAAGAGCAGCAACTCGATCCTCTGCCGGCTTCCACCGGCATCCAGGCGATTCTTTGCCGTCCCGATCTACTCATTGAAATCGAAGCGATTGCCATGTTCCGGCGGGAAACGCCAACGGAGTAGCTATGCCTCTCGTACGTGGTGTCGCTGTGCTCGGGGTGTTTACCGCGGTACTCATGAGCGCCGCATGGGCACAGACGTCCGCTCCCTGTGCATGCGGCCACAATCCACCGGGGCCGCCTGCACCTCGTTCGCTCAAGCCTTACACGGGCGCGCCCGACGACTTGCGCCCGTTTTCCAACTACACCCCTCCCTACCACGAGTACTATCAGGATCTCGTTGAATACAACGGGGCCGCGCGCGACATCCCCGATCCTGACCTCAAGAGTCTCGACGAGATTCGCATCGGATTTCTCGCCCCGCTCTACGATCATCCCGACCAGGTCCTCGGCACTCGTATGCTCAACGGCGCAACCATGGCGATCGACGAGGCCAACGCCGGCGGTGGTTATGGCGGCAAGCCTTTTCGACTCGTAACCCACAACGATTACGACAACTGGCAAATGAGCAAATCCGCGACGGAAGGCACGGCGAAGGATTCCGCAATCTGGGGAGCCGCCTCGAACGACGCTGTCCGGATGATCTACGAAGACAAAGTCTGGGCCATGTTCGGCTCTATCAGCTCCGAATCCACCCACATCGCGCTACGCCTGACGCTCAAGGGTGAAACCCCTCTCGTCAACAGCGCCTCCACCGATCCCACCATCCCCGAAACAATCATTCCGTGGTACTTCACCGACATCCAAGATGACCGCGAGCAAGGCTACACGCTGGCACGCCACCTCTACACCGAACTCGGATTCAAACGGGTTGCGCTCCTGCGCGTGAATGATCGCTACGGCCGCTTCGGCGTCGTCAAGTTCCGCGACGCCTCGCGGCGCCTCGGCCATCCGGTCGTAATCGAGCAGAAGTTCATGCCGGGCGACACGGATTTTCGCCGCCAGCTGCAAGTCATCGAAGATTCCCGCGTCGATGCGATCGTGTTGTGGACCAACGTCGGTCCTGCCGCTAAGATCCTGCAGCAAATGCGGGAACTAGGCATGAAGCAGCGCGTGTTCGGGAGCCACCGTACCGTCGGCGACGAACTGATTACACAAGCGGGCCCCGCGGCCGAGGGCTTCGAAGCTGTCTTCCCCTACGATCCCAACCGCACCGACCCGCGCTGGCAGGACTTCAACGCCCGCTTCCAGGCTCGTTTCCACGAAATGCCAGATCACTTCGCCGCTCTGGCTTACGATGCGATGCAAATTCTGCTCAACGCCATCTGTCGCGCCGGCCTGAATCGCGGTCGCATCCGCGATGCCCTTGCAGGAATTGTGGCCTACAAAGGTGTCACCGGAGACATGGTTTTCGACCCTAACAGTAAGAACATTGCTCCTCTATTCCTCGCTCATGTACACAACGGAACGATCGAATACCGGCGCATCACCATGGAAAAGCCGTATGCTCGAGTGGGTGAAAATGGAGTTCAGTACTCGGGCCCGAAACTGCCCGAAGAGATCGCGGGAACTCAGAAGATCGGCGTTTTCGGTCCGCACGCCAAAGAACTGGTGCGTTCACCCGAGATTCTTCGCTGTCTGAACGCCCCCGATGTATCGCGCAGACATCTTTCCCTGGTTGCCATTCCCTCCGAGACATCCTGGGGCAAGGCCTCTGATGACCTCGTGAACGCAGTTTACAGGGACCATGTTCTGGCGCTGATCGCTCTCGATCGCCCTTCCAGCCATCTTGCCGAACAGATCGCAGTGAAATCCTTCGTCCCGGTCGTGGCCGTCTCCTCGGACCGCGCTCTCACGTCCACCAACATTCCCTGGATCTTCCGTCTGCCTGAAGGAACTCCCCTTGAACAGGCGTTGCAATCCTTGTCCGCAGCGATTGCGCAGGCCGGCGCCAACCGCGACGGCATTCGCAAGGCTTTAGCCTCAGGAATGTCCCTGGCGGGGATGCGTTTCGACCCCACCGGAGAGCTCGCCAAATAGCCTCAGGAGATCGACTCTACAAGGGTCCATTCGTCCCCAGCTTTTCTGAGAGAATAAGAGAAAGATGATGGACGGAAAGTCCCGCAGAGTACGAGTAATTGACTCCCACACCGGTGGCGAGCCGACGCGGCTGGTTGTCGGCGGTGGCCCCGACCTTGGCTCCGGGCCCTTGGCCGAGCGCCTGCAGCGTTTTCGCAGTGAGCACGACGGCTTTCGCTGTGCGGTTGTGAACGAGCCGCGCGGTTCCGACGTAATGGTCGGCGCCCTCCTGTGCGAGCCGGTCGATCCCTCATGTGCCGCCGGAGTCATCTTCTTTAATAATGTAGGCTGTCTCGGCATGTGCGGACACGGCACCATCGGTCTCGTGGCCACTTTGTCTTATATGAAGCGAATTACGCCCGGGGAGCACCGGATCGAGACGCCCGTGGGAACCGTGAGCGCCATTCTTCACTCCAGCGGTGAGGTTACGGTAAACAACGTCGCGAGCTATCGTCTGGCAGCGAACGTTGAAGTCGACGTGCCGAGGTATGGCAAAGTGCACGGCGATGTCGCCTGGGGAGGAAATTGGTTCTTTCTGGTGCGAGAACACCGTATGGACCTTTCACTCACAAATCTTGAGGAACTGACGAACTTCACATGGTCCATTCGCCAGGCTCTGGGTCCGCAGGGAATCACGGGAGCCGGAAATCAGGAGATCGATCACATCGAACTCTTCGGCCCGTCCCGTCTACCTTCGATAGACAGCCGGAACTTCGTTCTTTGTCCTGGCAAGGCGTACGACCGCTCTCCATGTGGCACCGGGACAAGTGCCAAGCTCGCCTGTCTCTACGCCGACGGAAGAATCCGCGAAGGCCAGGTCTGGAAACAAGAGAGCATTGTTGGTAGCGTGTTCGAAGGAACGGTCACAGTCCGCGACGGCAAAGTCTATCCCAGCATCAAGGGCTCTGCCTTTGTGAATGCCGAGGCTGAACTTGTTCTCGACCCGCAGGATCCATTCTGTATGGGGATTCGGGTGTGACGACACGAATGAACGCACGCGAACTCCCAGAGCACTTCGAAAAAGTCTTCGGCGATCGTCCCAGAGTATTCCGCGCGCCAGGACGCGTGAACCTGATCGGCGAGCATACCGACTATAACGATGGTTTTGTCATGCCCGCAGCCGTCGGCTTCGCGATCTACGTGGCGATTGCTCCGCGGCTCGACCGCAAACTGGTAATGCGCTCCGAGGAATTTCCCGGCAACTTCGAATTTGACCTTGACCGCCTGCCCGGGCAGCGAACTGGCGCATGGTGCGACTACGCGCTGGGAGTGGTCAGCGTCCTTCAGCAGCATGGGCACAAGTTTCACGGTGCAAACCTGCTGATTCACGGCGAAGTCCCGATCGGAGCCGGACTCAGTTCATCGGCCGCACTGGAAGTCGCGACCGCCCTCGCGATGACGTCGATCGCCGGCATTCACCTGCCGCTCCCGGATGTGGCCAGGTTCTGCCAGCGAGCGGAGAACGATTTCGTTGGCGCCAAGGTGGGGATTATGGATCAGTTTGTCTCGTGCATGGGAAAGGCCGGGCAAGCGTTCCTTCTCGACTGCCGCTCCCTCGAATTTCAGTTCGCCCCCATTCCGGCGGGGGTTCGCCTCGTCGTCTGCAACACGATGGTCAAGCACGATCACGCCAGCGGAGGTTACAACACCCGGCGTGCCGAATGCGAAGAAGGCGTGCGCCTGTTCGCGAAGTGGAATCCTTCAGTCCGAGCGTTGCGCGATGTTTCCATCGAACTGCTCGAACAGCATCTCCGGGACCTTCCCCCTACAATCGCCAAGCGCTGTTCCCACGTCGTCCGCGAAAACCAACGAACGCTTGACGCGGCCCGCGCTCTTACCGACGGGGATTTAGCTCGAGTAGGGAAGTTGATGCGTGAGTCACACGAAAGCCTGCGAGACCTCTACGAAGTCAGCTGCCGCGAACTCGACATCATGGTTGATGCTGCCGAAGGATTGCCGGGCTTCGTCGGCGGGCGCATGACCGGAGGCGGCTTTGGCGGATGTACGGTGAACCTGGTGCGCGAAGAGAATGCCGAAGCCTTCGCGCAACGGATCGCCGAACGTTATCGAAAGGCAACGGGCATTAGTTCTCCTATTTACCTCTGCACCGCGGAAGACGGAGCCTCGGAGCTCAGCTAGAGCTTGTCTGGCTTTCGGCGTTCGGCGACCACCCTTGCAGCTTAACCAGCCAGTTCGCAGGCTCCGGCAAAATCGCGAACTTAGGCAGCTCTCCCCGCACCATCGCCACTTCATCACAGCAATGAAAGCGCGGACACGCGTGGCAGTCTTTATAGATCTTGTCCGGAAGGTCTTCACGTTGAGCCACTGAGAAGCCCTGACCGGCGAAGAAGTCGGGTTTGCGCGTGAACAGGCAAATGCAATCCACACGATGGCGTTTGGCCTCAGCCAAAAGCGTTTTGACTAAACGTCCGCCTCCGCCTTTGCCCTGCGCCCATGGAGCCACGGTGATCGACCGAATCTCCGCCAGGTGCGTCCCGTAAAGATGCAGCGCGCCGCAACCGATGATGCGACCTTTATCTTCAAGAACCACGAAGTCTCTGACGTTCTCGCAAATTTCCGGCAGAGTGCGCGGCAGTAGCGTCCCGTCCCCGGAGTATCCGGCGATCAACTCATGAATCTGCTGTGCGTCCGGCAAAATCGCTTTACGCGTGCGCATGGACCTCCTCGCGAAGAGACTCAATCCTCTTCCTGGTGACGCTGATTGCATGCCGCACCCGGCTGGGAGCGGTTCCACCCGGAACATCGTGAACCGCCAGCACCGAAGCCAGCTTCAAAGAATCGTAGAAATCCTCATCGAACGCAGGGCTCAGCGCTTTCAATTCCTCGAGAGGCAAGTCCTGGAGTTCGCATCCTCGTTCAAGACAGAGCTGAACCGCCTTGCCGATCCGCTCATGCGCGATCCTCGACGGAACGCCGCGCTGTACCAGATACGTCGCGCCCGCCCACGCATTCATGAATCCTGACTCCGCGGCCTGATGCATCCGCTCTTGATTGAATTCCACCGCTTTCATCCATCCTGTGACCAGCGGCAACATCTGCAGCAGCGCGTCCGACGCCGCGAACAGCGGCTCTTGCGTCTCCTGCAAGTCCTTGTTGTAGGCCAGCGGCAGGCCCTTCACAGCGACCATAAGCGCGGTCGCACTTCCCATCACTCGCCCGCTCCTGCCCCTGATCAGCTCCAGAAGGTCAGGGTTTTTCTTCTGCGGCATCGCACTGCTGCCCGTGGAATATGCCTCCGGCAGAATCACGAAGCTATATTCCTGCGACGAAAACAGGATCATTTCTTCAGCCCAGCGACTCAAGTGCATTCCCAGCAACGACAGCCCGTTGACGAACTCGAGCACGAAATCGCGGTCGCTGGTGGCGTCGATGCTATTTGCCGTTGCCCCTTCGAAGCCGAGAGTGTCGGCCATCAGCGCCCGATCCAACGGCAGCGTAGCGCCCGCAACGGCGCCCGATCCGAGCGGACAGACGTTCAGCCGCTTTCTGCAGTCCGCGAGCCGTTCCGCATCCCGCAGAAACATCTCGACATATGCCAGCAGCCAGTGGCCAATCAGCACGGGTTCGGCCCGTTGCAAATGTGTGTACCCAGGCATGGCCGCGTCCGCTGCTTGCTCTGCGCGATCCGCAATCATGCTGCACAGCTCCGCCAGTTCGTGCCGCAACTGGTCAATCGTTGCGCGTACGTACAAGCGCAAATCCGTCGCAATCTGCTCATTGCGGCTGCGGCCGCTGTGCAGCTTGTATCCCGTCTCGCCGATCAAAGCGACCAGCTGTTTCTCAACGAAATGATGTACGTCTTCCGCTTCCTCGTCCTCGAGAAATGCCGGCGATGCCGCTGCCTTCTCGCCGATCTGCCGCAGGCCCTGCAGAATGCTGATCAGTTCATCGGACGATAGAACGCCCGCACCCTTCAGAGCCCGAGCATGGGCGTTGCTGGCGGCGAGTTCGTACTTCAACAGTCGCCGATCGAAGCCGAACGATCGCTGCCAGCGCTCGAAATCAGGATCTAGCGGTTGCCGGAACCTCCCGGACCACATCTTCATCGCGCGACCTCCACGCGAGCGCGAGCTCGGGACCGCGATGGCAGCCCAAGAATACGAATGAAGCCGGCGGCGTCTTTCTGGTCGTAGCTGTCGCCCATGGTGAACGACGAAAGATCGGTGCGGTAGAGAGAATGCTCCGACTCTCGACTCACCACGGAAACATTTCCCTTGTACAGCGACAGCGTCGTGCTGCCCGTCATCTCTTTTTGCGTGCTCTCGACAAATGCATCGAAGGCCTCGCGCAGGGGAGTGAACCACAGACCGAAATAGACCATCTCCGCATACTTCAGCCCGATGTGCTGCTTGAAGTGCGCGACTTCGCGCTCCAGACATAGCGCCTCGAGTTCGCGATGAGCCGCGATCAGCAGCGTGCCGCCAGGCGTTTCATAGCATCCTCGCGACTTCATTCCGACGAAACGATTCTCGACCAGATCAATGCGTCCGATGGCGTTGCGCGCCCCGATCTCGTTCAGCAGTTCGACCAGCGACACCGGATCCATTTCCATGCCGTTCACGGAAACGGGGACGCCTTGAGCGAAGCCGATCCGCACTTGTTCTTCTTTGTCGGGCGCTTCCTGCGGCGAACGCGTGATCTGCCAGGTGGTTTCCAAGGGTGCGTTTCCAGCGTCTTCCAGTTCACCGCCCTCGTGGCTGATGTGCCACAGGTTTCTGTCGCGGCTGTGAATCTTCTCGCGACTCGCGGCGACCGGAATCCCATGCTGCTCGGCGTAATCCAGGCAGTCCTCGCGCGACTTCAACGTCCACTCCCGCCATGGCGCAATGATTTTGAGTTCCGGAGCCAGCGCCTGATAGGTCAGCTCAAACCGCACCTGGTCGTTGCCTTTGCCGGTGCATCCGTGAGAAACAGCCGTCGCACCCTCCCGCAACGCCACTTCCACTTGATGCTTCGCAATTACCGGACGAGCCAGCGACGTCCCGAGCAGATACTTGTGCTCGTACACGGCTCCAGCCTTCAGGGCAGGGAACACATATCCTGTCAGAAACTCCTCGCGAAGATCCTCGACGACAACCTTGCTAGCGCCGGTCTTATAGGCCTTCTCCACTACAGCTTCAATATCGTCTCCCTGGCCCACGTCGCCCACCATGGCGATGACGTCGTAGGAATAGTTTTCCTTCAACCATGGAATGATGATCGACGTGTCCAAACCACCGGAATAAGCGAGAACAACTTTCTCAGGCATGAGCGCTCCTAACGGGCAGACGCACAGCGCCGCCCAGCAATAAATAAAGAATCGATTTTTGAACGTGCAGCCGGTTTTCCGCCTGCTCGAAGATGACCGAATTGTCGGAGTCCATCACCTCGTCGGTGACTTCTTCGCCGCGATGGGCCGGAAGACAGTGCATGAATGCCGCATGAGACGCGGCCTCTGCCATCAATTGACGGTTGACCTGATACGACTGGAATATTTCGGCCCGCTGGGCGGCTTCGTGCTCCTGACCCATGCTTGCCCAGGCATCGGTGTAAACGGCGTCAACCCCGGCGACCGCAGCGCGTGGATCGGTGAGAAGTTCGATTTGCGCCCCCGTCTCCTTTGCGATCTTCCGCGCGTCGGCGACAATCTGCGGATTCGGTGCGTATCCCTTCGGCGTCGCGATTCGAATCGACGACCCAATACACGCACAGGTCAGCATCAGCGAATGTGCGACGTTGTTGCCGTCCCCGACGTAGGCCAGCGTGATCTTCCGTAGATCCCCAAACCGCTCCTGCAGCGTGAAATAATCCGCCAGCGCTTGGCACGGATGCTCAAGGTCACGCAGCACGATTACGTCGACCCAACGTTCAAGATTGTGCGCGATATCGCTCAGCGTCTCGCGGGCATCCAAGCGGCTCTTCGACTGGTCCACGAACATCGCAGTTCCGCCAAGGCTCGTCATCCCTGCTTCAAAAGTGAGCCGCGTCCGGAGCGACGGCTTCTCAAAGAACATCACCATCTGTTTTCCCGCCATCGACCGTTGAAACACAGATGGGCGGGACTTCATGAGTTCCGCCAGATGCAATACGGCCTGAACTCCCTGCGGTCCGAGGTCGCGCGTCGAAACCAAATCTGGACACCAGAACGTGCTGGGAAATGTTTCCGACACCGCCGGCGCCGGTAGCCTGCTTGGCAATGGACTGTTCAACTCTGACTCCTGTCTTGAACCTTCGTTCCTGAACTCACGCACAGGTCACTTCTGTTCCGCTGTTCAATTTCATGTGATAAAACTGCGGCAAAGATTCCGCCTCTGCCGCGGGCAGAATTCGTACCCGGCCCACGCCCTGTTTCAGCGCCTGCTTGCATGCTTCCAGCTTTGGCAACATGCCTCCGCTGACGATCGATTCCTCCACCATGTCCTGCGCCTGCTTCGTGCTCAGCCACGGAATCACGGTTCCTTCCGCGTTCTTCACTCCGTCTACATCGGTAAGGAAGATGAGCGCATTCGCGTGGCAGGCTGCGGCGCAAGCGGCCGCCATCTCGTCAGCATTCACGTTGTAATACTCGCCGTCTGCTCCCAGAGCGAGCGATGCCAGCACAGGAATTCCTCCCTGCCGCCACAGCGCCTCGATCCAACACGGTTCCGCGAAACAGATTTCTCCGACGAATCCCACATCGTTGCCTTGAACATGTTTCCGCCGCGCCCGGAAGGTCATGCCATCTCCACCGCAGAACCCGACCGCAGGCATGCCCGCTGCCTGAATCGCAGCGACGAGCTTCTTGTTGACCATCCCGCCCAGCACCATCAGTGCCACGTCTCGGGTCTCGGCATCAGTTACGCGCAGTCCGCCGATGAATTCGCTTTGCTTCCCGAGTTGCTTCAGTACTCGGGTCAGCGCACTGCCCCCACCATGAACCACGACCACGCGATGGCCATCCTGCGCGAGTTCGGCCACTGCGCGAGAGCACTTGCGCAGCGTGGCGGCATCCTCGAGCGCGGCTCCCCCGATTTTGACTACGATAATCACTGCAATCCCTCTTCCTCCGGCCACCCGTACATCAGATTCATGTTCTGCACCGCTTGGCCGGCTGCACCCTTCAGCAGGTTGTCGATGCAGGAAATCAGCACCAGACGCCGTCCATCTTCCGCGAGGCAGAATCCCAGATCGCAATAGTTCGTCTGTAGCGAAAACTGCACCTGCGGAAGCTTCGGCGTTTGAAACACACGCACCCAACGTTTGCCCGAATAAAAATTCCGAAAGCACGATTCCACTTCCAGGGGCGTCATCTTCTCCTTGAGGTTCAAATAGATCGTCGACAAGATCCCGCGTGGAATCGGAAGCAGGTGCGGCGTAAAGATCAGCTCCTCGCCGCCCAGCCCGAGTTGTTCGACAATCTCGCCCACATGCCGGTGGCCGAAAACCGAATAAGCGGACAGGTTGTCAGCCACCGAGACAAAATGCGTCTTGGCGGTCGGCTCTTTGCCGGCTCCTGATACTCCGGACTTCGAATCCGAAATGATTCCGTGTTGCCGGTCAACGACTCCAGCCTTCAGCAATGGCGCTAGGGCCAGAATCACCGACGTCGCGTAGCACCCTGGGTTCGCCACCAGGGTCGCGTTGGCCAAGCGGTCGCCATTCAACTCGGGCAATCCGTAAACTGCCTTCTCGGTCAGTTCCGCCGCCGAGACGGCATCCGCGTCCTGAAAGTTGTAAATCGCCCGATGCTGCTCTTGCTTCAACCGCCAAGCGCCGCTTAGATCGATAACGCGCAACCCATGCGACAGAGCCTCTGGCACCAAAGCTCGCGATGCCTCGTGTGGCGTAGCCAGAAACAACAGTCCGACTCCCTGTTGCTTCATCTTCGGCCACGACAGCGGTTGCAGTGGATAACCGCCATTTCCCGAGAGAGCGGGAAACACATCCGCCAGGTCCGAAGCAACGTCGGAAGCGCTGCCATTGTCCGCCGAGCGCCGCAGCAGCGTCGGCTTTTCCAGCCGCGGGTGACGCAGAAGGATCCGCGTCAGCTCCAGGCCGGAATAGCCGGTCGCTCCCAACACCGCGGTCTTAAGCTTTCCCGTCATCTAGTTCAGCATTTCCTCGATGCGGCCCGCCAACTTCCGTGCGTCATCCTTGTCGGGACACACGATCAGGATGGTGTCGTCCCCCGCAATCGTTCCCACCACTTCGGACCAGTCGGCTTCATCCAGCGCTGCCGCGACAGGCTGCGCGCTGCCCACGATGGTCTTGATCACCAGTTGGTTCTGGGCCGAGCGGATGTCGAGCACAAACTCCCGCACCAATCGCGAGACTGGAGGCAATGCGATCCCAGCTGCGCTTTCACCCTGCGGCAAAGAATATCCGTGAGACGTCTTGCTCAGATTCAGATCGCGAATGTCCCGCGACAGAGTCGCCTGCCCGACCTTGAATCCGCGCTTGCGCAGGAGCCGCTGAAGGTCCTCCTGGCTGGCGATGGTCCCGTGCTTCAACACATCCAGGACCGCCCGTTGCCGCAGTGTTTTATTCATAATGAATAAATATGCAACATGGTGCATAAATATGTTTCTATCTTACGGCCCCCTCCTCAAATGTCAAGGGAAAAGGTCCCTCCCGGTTATCCAAAATGAGGTAGATAGCGAATGCTCCCCTTCGTGATCCTTAGTGTCCTTGGTGGTTGATGGTCTTGCTTCCGAAGCCACTACCCCGCGGGAATAACTGCGCAGCCAACTCTGCCGCTTGGTAGACTACTTCGCGGTCTCGAAGAACAGCCTGTTCTAGCGCCGGAGATACGAATGAACCCGAAGCCTTCTCTCATGGCGGAGTTGATCGCGGAATTCCTGGGAACCTTTGTGCTGATCCTGCTTGGCACAGGGGTTGTCGCCATGGTCGTGCTCTTTCCCTCGAAGAATGCGGGCGAAACGATTCACGGAGGTTTCACGAACATCACGCTGGCCTGGGGACTCGCCGTCACGATGGGAATTTATATCTCCGGAAAAATCTCGGGCGCGCATCTGAACCCCGCCGTGACCTTGGCGCTAGCAGTGTTCCGAGGTTTCTCGTGGCGCAAGGTGCTGCCGTATTCCATCGCGCAGACCGCAGGCGCGTTCGCGGCGGCTGCCGTCGTGTACTGGAACTACCTGCCGGCGTTTCGCCAAACAGATCCGCAACTGGAGCACACTGCCGGAGTGTTTACGACTTTTCCCGCCTTCCCCGCGATCGTGCAGGCAGGCTTTGTGGACCAGTTGATCGGTACCGGCTTGCTGATCCTTCTCATCTTCGCGATCACCGACGAGTTCAATATTCCCCCCGGCGCGAATCTCGCGCCCCTGATGGTGGGCCTGGTCGTGGTCGCCATCGGCATGAGCTTCGGCGGGATGCACGGCTATGCCATCAATCCCGCGCGCGACTTCGGTCCCCGCCTCTTCACAGTGGTCGCGGGATTTCGCAACAACGGCCTCACCGACGGAACTCATGTGTGGTGGATCCCTATCGTCGCCCCACTGCTGGGAGGCTTGCTCGGGGCCGCCGTCTACGACTTTGGCATCCGGCGCTTTTTGCGGCCAAACTGAAGAAGCCGTTACGCCGGATTTGGAGAAGAGGATTTCAGAGGAGAGCATGGAGGAGCAACTGTGCAATACGTTCTAGCGCTCGATCAGGGCACTACCAGCTCGCGCGCCCTCCTGTTCGATCAGCAGGGCGCGGTTCGCTCAGTGGCTCAACGCGAATTCGAGCAAATCTTCCCCCAGCCGGGATGGGTCGAGCACAATCCCGAACAGATTGCGTCTTCTCAAATCGCTGTCGCTCTCGAAGCTTTGGCTCAAGCCAACGCGCGGCCGACGGACGTCGCTGCCATCGGCATCGCCAACCAGCGCGAGACCACAATCGTCTGGAATCGCGAGACTGGGCACCCTGTCTACAACGCGATCGTCTGGCAAGACCGCCGCACGGCGGATTTCTGCGAGCGCCTCAGGAGCGAGGGCCACGCTCCCCTCATCCAGCAGCGCACCGGCCTGCTGATCGACTCTTATTTCTCCGCCAGCAAGATCTCGTGGATCCTGGACAACGTTCCCGGCGCGCGCCGCGACGCTGAAGCAGGCAAACTCGCGTTCGGCACCGTCGACTCATGGCTCCTCTGGAAACTCACTGCTGGCCGCGTGCACGCCACAGACGCCAGCAACGCCTCTCGCACCATGCTCCTCAACATCCACACGGGCGCATGGGATCACGAACTTCTCGACCTCTTTCGCGTTCCCATCTCGATGATGCCGGCCGTGCGTTCGTCCAGTGAGATCTACGGAGAAGTGAGTGCGCTGAAGGGTCTGGACAAACTTCCTGTCGCCGGCATTGCTGGAGACCAGCAGGCAGCCCTCTTTGGTCAGCGATGCGTTCGTCCCGGCCTGACCAAGAACACCTATGGCACTGGATGCTTCATGCTCCAGAACACCGGCCGCCGCGCCGTGCCGTCCTCGAATCGTCTCGTCACAACCATTGCCTGGAGACTAGGCGACGCGACCGAATATGCTCTCGAAGGCAGCGTCTTCGTCGGTGGCGCCGTCGTGCAATGGTTGCGCGACGGACTCGGCTTGATCCGCCGATCTGAAGAGGTCGAAGCACTGGCCCGCTCCGTGTCCGACAATGGTGGCGTCTATTTCGTTCCCGCATTCGTTGGACTGGGCGCGCCGCATTGGGACTCGTACGCGCGCGGATCGATGTTCGGACTCACCCGCGGCACCACCGCCGGCCATCTTGCCCGCGCCGCGCTGGAGAGCATCGCCTACCAGGTTGCCGATTTGCTCGACGCCATGCGACTCGATTCCGGAGACGCCGTGCAGGAACTGCGCGTCGATGGCGGAGCCGCCGCCAACGACAGCCTCATGCAATTTCAGTCAGACATTCTAGGAGTACCAGTCGTTCGCCCGGCGGTGACGGAAACCACGGCGCTCGGAGCCGCATATCTCGCTGGGTTGGCCGTTGGTTTCTGGAAGAAACATCTCGATGCTGCAGCAGCGATGAACGACCGCCGCTTCGAGCCTCGCATGTCCGCATCGCGAGCACGCCTACTACGAAACCGCTGGAACGAAGCAGTCGCAAGATCCAAAAACTGGGAGCCCGGGCTCGTCGATACTTAGAAGTAGCGCCGGCATCCTGCCGGCTGTCCAGCGGGCGTCCCGCCCGCTGCCCGCAAGCCAAGAAAAAGCATCAAGGTTCGACCCAGAACACCGCGCCCTTGGTAATAGCAGGCAGAGAGTAAGTGACCTTGTCTCCATGCCGAATCCCTTTCAGCGTCTGCGCCTCCGCGAGAAAAGGTAGAAAGACTGCCTTCCCGTCGCTCTTCGAGCCAACGGTGATCTCCACGCCGGTTTGCGGCGTTTGCACCGGATTCGATCCCCCACGCAGCCCCGTAAAATTCGCCAGGAAAACATTGACGTGCCCGTCGGACGTGCGTGCGATCGACGTGGCAACGTGCGGCCCTGCCTTGACCTCGACCGCCTTTCCACTGCGCAGAGCGTCAAAGAATGCCCCCTGGGAATCGGGTGAAGCGCTTTCAAAATCTTTTTCCAAAGCAGCGTTGTACGCGCGCCCCGGACACTCGGCAAGGCGCACCACTCCCTGCGCACTCTCAATCCCGGTGGCGTCCGTCCCAGTGATCACCAGCGCGTTCCCCTGCGCCGCAAAACTCCGTAACCAACTTTTCTCGCTCTCTCCCAGCACCCGCACGTCTGGCAATACCAGCGTCTTGCCGTGAAAATCGGCCAGCGTTCTTGGCGTCACGATCTGAAACTCAAGATGCTTCTGCATGAGCAGAATCAAGATTCCGCGATACGACGCAATAAAATCCTGCGCATAGAAATTCCGCGTCTCGGGCGAGAAATAAACGCCAATCGGATCCACCGGCGACCGCGGCAGGTAGAAGGTCTTCTCATGCGCCTGAATCCAATCAAAGATCTTTTTCCGAGTCTCCAGATCATTTGACCCCGCCATCGAATGTCCCGGAGCGTCCCAGAAATTCGCGCCCGCCATGATTTGCGACATCGCCAGATTCATCATCGCTTCGCGAATCATGGCCTCGCTTCCCACCTTCTGTTTCCCGTCCCAGGAGTAATTGAGAATCCACGTCGCCTTCCCCTGCGCGAAGGCGCGAAACGAATGCATGCCCACCTGGTAGCGGAACCAGTCTAACGGCTTCCGCGCCGAGGCCATGTGGTCGTCGTCGCCAAATTCGTACTCGTGGGCAATCGCGTCCACTACTGCATAGAGGCTGTAAACATCGGCTCCGACGCGCACTGCCTCCTCTTCAATCCCTGGATAAATCTCAGGAATCGTCTTGATCTTCGGATTCACCGATTTCGCCGTTCGGTCAATCTCGCTCAGGAAGTCGGTAAAGGTCTGAATCCTGAATGTCACCCACTTGCGGAATGCCGGATCCGAAAAATCTCCCAGCTTCAAATCGTGTTTCGCGTCCAGCCCCGTCTGCTGCTTGAACGCGGCCACCGTGTAGTCATCGAAACTGGCCCAGGTGTTCTCCCACCCATCGAAGTGCGTCATCCAGTACGGAATATCAATGTAGATGCCGTCAATGCCCGTCCCGGCAATCTGCCGCACGCGTTCCATGTAAGTCTTGCGCCACTCGGCAGCATATGGACTGACCCACACGTCCTCATCCCCGGGCCGGATCCAGAACGCCGATCCACCGCCGAAGATTGCCGGTTCGCCCGTGATCTTGCGCTGCAGCCAATCCGGATGATCTTTGGCCAGCGTATGCGGCACCTTGTCGCCGTGCGCCGTGATGCACTCGGTCCCGGCTATGTAGACGAACGCATAGTTGCCAGCCTGGTGGGCCGCCTCAGCCACGCCGCGGATCGCCTTCAGTTTTTCTTCTGGATTGAGAAAGCTCTCATAGCGCCCGGGAATGTCGTTGTCGACTTCAATCCCAAATACGTTGCTGGCCTGCGCCTTGTGCACAATCTCCTGCGCATCGCCGCCCTTCAGCCCATAGGCGCCGATGCGGACGTAGTTCGTCCAGGTTTGGTTCGTCCAGTCCTGTTTTTCGGAATCAGGCGCCGCGATCAGCCCGAGCGCGAACAGGAAAAGGGAGAGAAGTGCGATTAGAGCTTTGCGGGTCATATCCACCCCTGAATCTGGATTCACCGACCGGATCTACTCTGACCCGGATCAAGTCACACATATCCCTGCTCGCTGAACGGCAAGGTCCGCACCGTCCACGATTTGAGCAGGCTCTTTAGAACTCGAATCAGAACTCGAATCTCAATCCAAACTGGAAGGTTCGAGGATTTTCCCCTGGTGCGTCGCCCGTGACTGTTCCGAAAAGCGGATCGCCCACGGCCGAATTCGGCTGTCCAAAGCGCGGGTGATTCGTGAAGTTGAACATCTCTGCCCGCACTTCGATGCGCATGCCTTCTTTGGGCACAAACGACTTGTAAATATTCAGATCCAGATTGTGGATACCGTCGACGCGCAGCCCCGAAAAGTACCGCGGAGCATTCCCGGGCGTCTGGTCGCCGGGGTCAGCAAAACAGCCGGCGTTGAGAAAGGTAGCAGGATTCTCATTCTGCCAAGTCAAGGCGGCGGAGTGCATGCTGGTTCCGGTCTTAAGCTGCGAGCACACAACCTGGGGGCGCTGCGTGCCATTCGCCAGGCGAGCGTTCGACATCCCGATCGCCATCGGTTGTCCCGATTGCTCGGTGATAATCCCCGCGACCGACCAGCCTCCTATCACGGCATCGAGCGCTCGGTTCATATTGCCGCCAATCCATTGGTTGCGGCCGATGGGCAGATCCACGACCACGGCGAGCGCCAGCCGTTGCGGTGTGTCGTTGCCACTAATGCTGTGTTCCAGATTCAGGCGGTCCAATTGTTGCGGAATCCCAGCTCCGAGCGCACCGACCCAGTTGTTCCGGCCCGCCGACGAATAGTCCGTTGACTTCGAGATCGTGTAGCTGCCCTCAAAACTGATGTTGTGCGTGGTGCGCTTCTGGAAGCGAACTTGCAACGCGTTGTACCAGGAACTGGCTTCCTCCAGCATCAGTCCTTCAAAGTCACCGTTAAATTGAGGGTACTGGTTCAACAGAGTCCCCAAGGGGAGGGTTCCGGACGGATCACCGTAATTCGAATTGGGCTCGTTGAAACAGGGATGGGATGCCGAAGGAGCGCACCCGGCAGTGAACATCGAGAAAAACGGGTTGCCCACTGGCGTTTGGAGAAAGTTGCTTACGCAACTATCCCCCAGGCAACTCGAATCCGTTGGAGTCACCGCCGCGGTAATCTGGGCAAGCAAGCTCGAAGGCATGAACGAGCGATTGTTTGTGCCAGCCCACGGCAGGTGTGTACTTCGGTTGGCGGAGTAGTCCACACCCAGCACAATCTGGCTGGGGAGGCTTCGCTGGATTCCTAGATTCCACATGTAGATGTTGGCGTCTCGCGCCGCCGTCGTGCCCAGATCATTCGGGTTCTGATAACCCCAGTTCGCAAACTGGCCATACTGCGTACCCTGCGGGCCGGTAAAGCCCGCCGGGAACGGATTCGTCAGGGTCGCGGATTGGGTCGCGAAATTGTCGTTCGTAAAGAATATGTTCGCCGTCTTGCGGAACGCCGAGCCGGGATACTGGAAGTTTGTGGCCGGGCTCATTCCGAAATAGATGCCCGCTCCGCCACGTACCACCGTTTGCGAATCGAGTTGCCACGAGAAACCCACTCTCGGACCAAGGTCCTTCCAGTAGGTCGGAATCGTCCTCATGCTCGAGGTCGGGAATTGCGTTGTGCCCAACACCTGTTGCGATGCAGGATAGTTCAGTCCAACGCTCTGCATCTGCCCCTGTACGCTCATGGCTCCCGCCTGTTGCGCGGCGGCAGGAAGGCTGGTCAGGTCGAGAGTCACGCCACTGTTGGCGTTGAAATTGCTGAACTCGATCTGGTTCCCGCGCGATGTGTAGGGCGAACTCCACTGGTACCGCAAGCCCAGATTGATCGTGAGTTTCGGGGTCACCTTCCAGTCATCTTGGATATAGAACCCCGTCTCCATTGACTTGTTCGCGACCGAAGGTGTTACCACCAGTTGGCTGGAGGCGTTCACGTTATCGCCATAGCCAAAGGCTAGGCTGGCATAGGGATTGCCAGTGGGGTTCCCGTCCGAATCTGTGTCGCTGTTTGGATTCTGCGAGGTCGTGTTGTCCGTGAACGTCATGTATCCGGTCGGGTAGTTCGGCTGCCAGAAATTGTTGTAGAAGATTCTCTGCTCGCCCCCGGCTTTTATCAGATGCGCCCCTTTAGAGATCACCAACTGCGTGGAGTAGCTCAGCAGGGTGTGCGCAAAGCTGGTGTTGATGCAGCACTGGTCGTAGAGATTCGACCACGGGGAGTTTCCCTGCATCAGGAACGTCGGCATCTTGTCGATGCCGTTGGCCGTTTGGAACACCGATGGCAATCCTTGGACGCCCGATGGGAGCGAAGCGTTGAAACTGGAAATCGTCGGGATGCTCGGGACCGATAGTTCATGTACGCGGTCGACCGCGATATGGTTGGTCCAGATGGTCCGCGGGTTGATCGTCCAGGTGTATTCCAGCGAAGCGTTTTGCGCCACCGTCACTCCGCTGGCGATTCCGTCGTTGTCGAAGCCGTCGCCCAGGGTCAGCGGAGTCGTGTAGTTGTACCAACCGCGGCTGTAGCGGCCACTGATGCGGTTCCGGTCGTTGATCTGGTGGTCGATCTTGATGTCGAACTGGTAATCCGGCGCGTTCGCCAACGTCGTGTAGTTGTAGTTATTGAACTCGTTCCCGTTGCTGGGCTGCGGGTAGAGATTGAGCACGGCTATTCCAATGGGATCCAATTCGTTTGCCGGGATCACGTTCAACTGGCCGTTCGACTGCACCTGCGGCCGGTTGAGGCAGGGATTCCCACACCCCAGCGCGGTTGGGTCATAAATCGGAGTCGCTGTTGCCGAAAAGTCGCCTTGCCGTTCCGCCACGGTCGGTACGGTGGCAACTCCGCTCGACGCGCTGGAACTTCGAACCTTCTCGAAATCCACGAAAAAGAATGTACGGTTCGTGATGATCGGCCCGCCGACCGTAAAGCCGTACTGGTCGCGTTTGCTGTCTGGCTTTGGATTGGGCACGGTACTGCCGTACGAGAACTCAGGGTTAAAGAAATCTCTAGCGTCCAACTGCGCGCGCTGCAGGAAATACCAGCCGCTGCCGTGGAACTTATCGGTTCCGCTCTTCATCACCATGTTCACGACCGTGCCGCCGTTGTTGCCGAACTCGGCCGAAAAGCTGTTGTTTTGCACCTTCATTTCCTGCATGCCCTCGACCAGGGGCTCGTAGTAGACGTTCGAATTTCCTCCCTCGCCTTGTTCCGGCGCGCTGATCAGGGCGCCGTCCAGCCGTATCTCGGCGGTCGCGTTCCGCTGCCCGTTGGACGTGAAGTTCGTTCCCGACGGATAGTTGTCATTGGTGCCGGACCCTGCGACCTCGGTCACCCCCGCCGCCAGGAACGTCAGGCCAAAAAAGTTGCGGTTGGCCAGAGGGAGTTCTTTCACATATTCGCTGCTGATGTTCGTGCCCAGAGTCGCGCTCTCGGTATCCAGCAGGGGAGCGGCGGCGCTGACTTCCATCGTCTCATTTACACCCAAGGGATGCAGCACAAAGTCGACCGTCGTCTGCTGGTCAACCTGCAGAACGACGTTCGTCCTTTCCACCACGCGAAAGCCGGTCACTTGGGCTTTCACTGTGTAGACCGCGGGGCGCAAGCCCGTGAAGAAATACTCGCCGTGCTCGTCGGTGTGCGCCGTGTCCGCGAT
>Ga0335083_10002942_pt1 | contig 22256 bp, 14 predicted proteins | sample Lox_Sample_42_FD_206716 | JGI IMG/M metagenome (GOLD analysis project Ga0335083, IMG submission 206716) | Soil microbial communities from Loxahatchee National Wildlife Refuge, Florida, United States - Lox_Sample_4.2 | ecosystem: Environmental > Terrestrial > Soil > Wetlands | place: USA...
CCCCGGAGAAATGCCGCAGGTTGTCGTAGCTCCCCACCAGGAGGGCAAAGAAAAGGCCGCCGTAGATAACGGCGGTCGCCGGGAGGGAAAAGGTCCGCTTCTCGCCGTAGCCGTCCGGGCCCATGCAAAAACCGGCATCCGACAGGCGAGCGGCGAGCGCCTCCGGCGGCAGGGGAGAGATTTGAGCGGCGGACCCGGGACGGTCGCCGGAATCGTAACGGAAATCGCGCTTCAGGCGCGTCATCTGGTTGATGAAGCGGAGGGCGATGAGCGCCAGGAAGCAGATATTGTTGATGAGGATCATTTTCCGGGGAGTGGGGGAAAAACGGGGCACCGGAATCCGGGCGAACTCGGCGTAAATGGACAAGATGAACAACCCGATGAACAACAGCGGCAACCAGGGTGAGCTGAAGAGAAAACGGTAGAGCCGGGGATTCATTTTCGAACGTGGGGACATGGACGGTATCTGCTCCTCATGCGTATCATTTGTAAGCGGCACTTTCGATAAAATGAAAGTCTATCAGATTCGGGCGTAAAATTAAACAGAAATTTGCCCGGAAGAGCGCTCCCGCAGGGAGTTTCTCTCCACCCGTGATGCCGGGAGCCCGGGCGTGGCAAAGTTGGCAGCCGGGCGGCCGCACGAACGCAGGACGGATGCAATTTGCGGGCAAAAAAAAGCCGGCGCCAGGCGCCGGCTGGAAAAAAAGCATGACAGGCGGGGAGAGGGAAACCCCTCTCCCCGGATCGTGATTAGTACACCAGCGGCCTCTGGACGCTCCTGGTCGGGGCGGTGGCGCCACCGGTGGTGGAGCCCTGGTGATGGTTACAGGCGCCCCAGCCGGAGGTTCCGGTGCCGGCCCCGTTCCCATCGTTCTGGGCCAGCCGGACAGAGTAGTCGTTGGCGCCCCAGGCGGAGTCGTTGCCGTTGCTGTTCAGGATGGCGTTGCCACCGGGGCCACCGGACAGAGACTGCTTCGGATTGGTGGTGTTCCAGAGGTTGGTGGTGGCGGAAGTGGCGCTCAGGTTGTAGCACCCTTCGCGGTGGTTGCCACTCAGGGTCTTGGCTTCCCACTTGCTGGCGGTGACGCCGCCGTTGTAGCGGAGGCCGGTGCCGCCCATGAAGCGGTACGGCAGCCGCTGCACGAAGTTAAGCGTATCGTGCTCGGTGTTGTAGCTACGGCTGGCGTAGCCGCCCGCCAGGGTCTTGCCGATGATGTCGGTGCCGTCGGTGGAGTAGGTCAGGAACACGACGTTCTTCGCGGAGCCGTCGGCGAGGGCGTTGCCGTGGATACCGCCGAACAGCTGGTTGCCGCTGCTGTGGCAGTGAGAGCAGGTGTAGCCGAAGACGGTCCCCAACTTAGGTGAACCAAGATTAAGCGGATTGACACGGTTGGCGTAGCCGACCTTACCGACGGACTGCTGGGCGGAGCTGTCGCAGCCGTTGTTGTAGTGGACGCCGGCGTGGTCGCGGAAGGAGGTTACGCCGATACCGGCATCGGTCCGGAAGTAGTTATTGTCGCCGTAGGCTTCCTGCTTGTGGCAGAGGTAGCAGACGTAGGTGCCGTTGGAGGAGGCCCGGTAGACGACGTTAGGTGCGACGCCGCTGGACTTGGCGGTGGCACCCTGGGTGTGGAGGGCGTCGGAGCCGTTGGAGGTCCTCAGCATATACTCGTTCTTGGAGCCGTGGGCGCCGATGACGGCCGTGGTGGGCTGGATGGTTTGGCCGAACTGCGCGTTAGACATGTTGTTGAATACGACCGCATTGGCGGAGCCGTTCTTCCACTGGCCGTTGGTGTGGCAGTCGCCGCAGTGGAGGGTGGAGTCGTCGCCGATGACGGCGCCGTTGAGGGTGGTGTAGCTGGCGACGAACAGGTTGGCTTCATACAGGGTCTGGCGGCTGCCGCTGAAGTTGGGACCGAAGCCCGCGGCGGGACCGCCGGTACTGTAGTTGCCGTAGTATTGCTGTACCTGAACCGGCGTCGTCGGAGCAGCAGCGCGGAACAGGACATTGCCCTGGGTGGCGCCGGAGTACTGGGTGAAGTTGGCAGGGTACGAGGAGGTTGCCCTGGTCCGGCCGGTGTACTTCTGGCCACGGACGGCGTGGTGGGAAACGTTGCCGGTGTCGAACTGCTCGTACACGGCAACCACCTGCGGCCGGGTGAGCCCGTCATAGGCGTTCTTCAGCAGGTCGCCGAAGGGGTTCTTCGGAGACGGAGGGGTGGCGCCGACGATCGCGGTCATCCCCTTGAGGGCGGAGCTCATGTTCTGGTAGGCAGTGATGGCGCCGGCCGCGTTGTGGCAGGACATGCAGAAGTTGTCCATGCCGGCGTGGTCGGGGTTCGCCGGATCCCAGGCAAAGTTGGCGGAGATGGCGGTGTTGCCGGAGCGCAGGTGAACCTTGTTGTCAGCCATGTGGTAGGTCGGGTCGAGGACGACCGTGCGGTTCTTGCCGACTTTCCCTTCCAGGTGGCAGGCGATGCACTGGGCGTTCTGCGGATCGACGCCGGCGCCGTTGTAGATGTGGTGCGAGCGGTAGCCGGAGGCATTCAGTTTGCTGGTGGCGGCTTCGAATTCACCGTTGGCGCCGGTGATGGCCCGGACGCCGGTGTTGTCGCTGACGAAGTTGCCCGGATGCTGGATGGCGACATTGTGGCAGCCGACGCAGTCGGCGGAGGCCACGGCCTGGAACAGGTGCACGGTGGAGCTGGTGTGGCAGCTGGCACAGGTGCCGTTCACGTCAGACGGCTGAATGCCGGTGCCGGTGTGGCAGTTGGTGCAGTTGTCGAGGGTGGCATTGACATTGCTCGCGTTGAGTGCGTGGGCGTCGAGTTTCGTGAGGCCCGTGGTGTAGTGGCAGTTCAAGCACGCCTGGGTGGCGTCGAGCCCGGTGGTCGGATGGGGAATGGGATACGCACCGGTGTGGCATGCGGTGCAGTAGACAACCCCGGCAGCAAGCCCTTCATTGGGAAGAGCAACGTTTGTCACGAAGGTAGTGGGGTTCACGGTGGCGGAATTCACGTCACCCGGGTGGCCGCCGCTGTTAGTGCCGATATGGCAGCCCGAGCAGATGCTGTGAGTGCTGCGGCTGTGGATCGACGACGACCAGTTGGAGTACATCTGTGCCGCCGACAGATTATTAGGTCCGCCAATGCCGTTCTGGATATGGCAGAAGGTGCAGGAGTTGTAGGCGGCGCTCGCCGCGCTGGTGGTCACAGTGACCTGCATGCTGGAGGTACCTTGCATGCTCGCGCTGTCGGTCACGGTAAGTTTGAAGGAGAGAGCACCAGCCGCTGCCGGAGCGGTAAATGTGGGGTTGGCTACGCTCGGGTTGGACAGGGTAACAGCAGTGCCGGCTGTCTGGGTCCAGGCGTAGGTATAGGGCGCGGTCCCGTTAGTGGCGCTGCCGCTCAGGGAGACCTTGGTACTTACCACGGCGAACTGGTTGGCGCCGGCATTGGCGACCGGCGGGCCGCTGAAGGAGCCGGCAACGGTTACATTGCCCGTGACGTTGGTCACCTTCACCTTGACGGCTGCGCCGGCGGCATAGGGAGCGGCGCAAGCGCCATAGACGGTAAAGGGCGTGGTGCTGCACTGGATAGTGGCATTGGTGGGGGTGATGGAGTTAAGGGCGAAACCGCTGGTCGGCGTGAAGGTGAATATCTGGCCGGGCGACTGGGCGCCGTAATAGATATTGCTGTAGGAAGCCGGGGTCACTGTTCCGCCGGTGGTTGCCGTGGCCGTCTCATTGAAGACAGCGGCGGCGAATTTCACCGCGACGGTCTGCGCCACGGCCCCCGTCAGGCTGGCCGTCGCGCAGTTTGTCGACCCGGCGGCACAGCCGGCCACGGCAACATTGTTGACCGTAAACGACGAGATGGTGTACCCGGAGTTGGACGCCACGGTGATCGGCGCCATGGTATGGGTGGTGTACGTCCCGAAGAGCGATGGGCTCGTGGACGTCTGCGCAGCCTTGTTGCGCGACGCCATTGTCCCGCCCGGAGTCGAGACCTGGGTGTTCAGGGTCCACGACGTGGCAAGAGCCATTGCCGGCATGGCGCACACCATGACGGCAATTGCCATAAGCCTTTTAATCATATGATTTCTCCTCTCATTCATGTGTACGTTTAACCAGAAGCGAGTGTACCTGCAGGCAGCCCTTCAGACCCTGAGGGGCTGCCTGCAGGCTGTGTAAATCGCTGCGTACCGCGCTGATGCGCCCCCGCCCTACTTGATGTGGCAGGAGAGGCAGATGGCGGAGCCTTCTTCCTGGCCCCAGAGGAAATAGTTGTAGCTGTGGCCGGCCGCCGGCTTGGCGTTTTTGGTGTTGTGAACGTCGTGGCAGGAGGCGCACGTCACATAGCCGGTGCCGTCGTCGCCGCCGCCGTAGAGCACTTCTTTGAGGGCCTTGCCGGTGGTAGCGCCAGGAATGGGACGGTTCGTGGTGTCAAATCCGGCAGCGGCAGAGCCGTAGGGGACGCCGGCTGTATAGAAGCTGCTGGTTGAGGCGACAACAAGCTCACTGGCGCCGCGGGCGGCATAGGCGTCCTGATAGAGGAAGCCGATCGGGTGGGTTACGGTCAGGTCGTTGATGTACCGCTTGGCGAGGTTGCCGAGGGCGTCGCTGTAGCTTGCGGTCATGGGGCCGCTGCCGGCAAAGCCCATTGCGGCGCCGTGGGCGTCGGGAGCGGTAATGCCGTCATGGCAGGCTTCGCACAGGCGGCTCGGCCCGACGAGGGGATCGCCGGCAAACGAGATGCCCGTGTTGGCCGGGGCCTTCCAGACATACGGAGTAAGCGCAATCGTGGACGGCGCATGGTTCCAGAGGGGGTTCAGATTGGTCGCGTCCGACTGGGCGTTGTGCGGGGTGTGGCAGAACGCGCAGGTCCGGTCAGCCTGGTCCTGCGTGTACGCGGCCAGCGAGTTGATGTCGTGCGCCGAACCGTTGATACCGGTGGCGGCGCCGGAACCGGCATAGGACAGTGCTGCGGTCATGGTGAGGGCTGAAAAGGCGATCAAGCTAACCAGCTTCTTCATCTGTGTCTTCTCCTTTTTGTGTTCGAGTGATAACTACCTTTTTTCGGCACTATGCGCCTGGTTGATTACAACTGACTGCTCCTGTCCGCCACCTCCTTTCTTCCTGGCCATCCCTGGCGACAGTGCCCGTGTGCATTGTCTCAGTAGAAGCCTGTCCAATAAAATCAAAAATGTAAATGCAAGTTGCGGGCCATAATTTCGGGGTGGTGTCCGCCCGCCTCCCCTTCGCCCCACTTCGCCCCCAACATGCCGTGATTGCAGCACAATCGGTCGGGGTGACCACGGCGGGGGGTGTCCGGCCCCGCAACGAAGGGACGGCAATGCACCGGACATGCCGGTGAAATCACGGAACGGTCCCCCTCATTTCGCGGCGCGCATCGCGACGCCCCCTCCCTCACGGGGCATAGGCATGGGTGACCCCGCTTTTGTGGCAGCTGACAGTACAGCTCCCCGTTGCCTGCCAATTGGTCACGTACAAGGGGATGGGCACCGAAACGCCGGACGTGTACGACCTGTCGAAGTTAATGAGATGGGCATTGTTGGCGGTGGTGGCGCCGCGGGCCCTCGGCGCGCCGTGGGGGTCGTGGCAGGCAAAACAGGGGATACCCCGGCTGATGACATGTTTCGCGTGCTCATTGACACCCTTGTTGACGAAACCGGAGCCGCTCTCCATGACGTAGGTTTCCGAGTGGCAGCGAAAACAGAGACTGTAGCTGGCCGTCGAGTAGGGCTGACCGGTGGCGGGGGGAGGCATGTCGTAGCGGGCAATGAGGATATGCTCGTAGCGCGAACCGTGGGGACCGTTCGCCCCGGTTCCCCCCGCCGCCTTGCTCTCGTCGCTGTTATGACAGTCGGTGCAGCTGATCCTGACCATCTCCTTCTGGTACTGGGGGAGCAGGCTCGTGCCGCCCGTCCGCCGGTCTGCGGTAACCGGGTGGAACGAGGGATTCATGCCGTCAAATCGTCTCATCTGGTCCGGCTCGGCGATCATCCGGTTGGGCCTCGATTCGGTAATTCCGCTGAAATTGCCGGCATAGGGACCGGAGTGGCACTTGTAGCAGATCTCATACTCCGCCGTAGCGACAACCGCGCTGTGGGTGTCCTTGCTGATCCCCCTAACCCCTTTCACGGCCCCCGCCAGGGCGCCGCCGGCGGGCAACGAACTCCCCGCCCCCATGACCTGATGGGAGTTGTGGCAATCGGAGCAGGTTACCCGGGTCTGCTTGGCGGTGAGCTGATCTTTCTTGCCGCCGCTGCCCCGGAAGAGTTCGACGGGATGCCTGTACAGGGACGGGCCGAACAGGGGCTTCACGTTAACGGCGGCGGAAACGACGCTCGTGGGGGATTGCACGACTGCGGATCGCGCAGTGGCGGCAACGGCGGAGAGAGCATGGACGTTGGGGGGAGGAGGAGAAACGCTCCCTCCGTGGCAGGAATAGCACAACTCATCCTCGGTGGCGTACTTGAGCAGCTGGGAGGGGCCAGGGGCGGAGTGGACTTCGTGACATGCCAGGCACGCAGCAGAGAGTGACGGATCGGCGGTAACCGCCGGATTGTGCACGGAGCTCGGCCAGCCGGCGGGCTGGTGGCAGGCGACACAGAGGGGGGACCCGGCGTTGCTGTTGTTCATGACGAGGAAATTGCCGAATTCGTTGTCGTGGGGATCATGACACGAGGTGCACTGGACCATCCCGGCAGCGTCCAGCTTCACCCGTGCGTTAAGCGGCCCTGCCGGAGCGAGCTCCGCCCCGCCGGCGACCGATGCGGCATAGGCAAACGAGATCGGATGGTCGTCCGAAAGGTCGGTCCCCAGATTGGCTGCACCCGGGGGAAGGGGGAGACCGGCGCCGTTGGAGCCGGTATAGCTGCCCAGCGCGATGGTGCCGTCATGGCAGGAGAGGCAGAGCCTGGAGGCGCCGGTCGGCTGACCGAGGGGGGTGTCGGTGGAGGCGGCGGCCTTGAGAGTGGGGGAGTGATAGGTCTGGTATATGGCCCCGGAAAGGGGACGGCTCCAGAGAGGGCCGTCCACCGGCCGGGCGTTGTGGGGGGTATGGCAGAAGACGCAGACCCGGTCGAGCGGATCCGAGGCAACTGCACTGGTGAGAAGATCGTGGGGGGAACCGTTCACCCCCCTCCCGGCGGCCCGGGCGATTCCCCGGCACGCAAGCGTTCCCAGGATGACGACGGCGGCGAAACGGCAGAACTGTCTGAAACTGTTCATCTCTGCTCCATGGGGAAAGGTGACGACACCACGAGGATCACGGCGCCCGGTTACCGCTGACGCCCGGTTTTTCCGTGCCGCCTCCCGGCTCTTTCCCCGAACCCGGTACATACCTAAAGACCTGAATTCTTCGATTGTACGTATCGGCGACAAAAATATAGTCGCGCTGATCGATGTAAATTCCCGACGGCATCCAGAACTCCCCCGCCCCTCTCCCGGTGGCGCCGAAGGAAAGGAGCAGGCGGCCTTGGCCGTCGAAAATCTGGATCCCGTCGAGGAGTGCGTCGCAGACGTATATGTGGCCTTCGCTGTCGACGGCAATCCCCTTCGGCTTGTCGAGCGTCCCGGCGACCTCGCCGGCAGTGCCAAACTGGCTGATCGCCACGCCTTCCTGCGTGAACATTTTGATCTGGTAATTGAGGGGGTCCGTCACGTACAGCTGGCCCCGGTTGTCAACGGCAATATCGGTCGGCCGGTTGAATTCGGCAGCGCCGTTCCCCGGAGAGCCGAACCGGCGGCGCTCGCGCCCGTCCCGGTCGACACCGACCACCCGCTGGCCGGTGGTGTCGACGATGTACAACAGGCCGTTGAGCCTGTTGAAGACGATACCCGTCGGTCTTCCCAGCCTCTTCGGTAGGAACGGTCTCAGGGAGCCGTCCGACGGGTCATAAAGGAAGACCGTGCCGGCAGTCGAGTCTGTGATATAGAGAAGCCCGTGATCATCCTCCGCCAGACCGATGGGGGTGCGCAGAACGGTGTCGCCGGCGCCGCGGATGATGGAATAGCGCCCTTTCCCCATGTCCAGGCAGTGAACAGCGCCGGCCCCGGGGTCGGCTATATAGAGACGCTCGGCGGCGTCGAACAGGACCCCGTACGGCCGCACGATGCGCAACTCCTCGGCGCCAGTGAAAAACTCCATGGCGCGCTCCCAGAAACCCTTGCCAACTCCGGCGTCCTGGAATCGGGCGATCGTTTTGACCCAGACAATTTTCGGGCCGGCCGTCTGCTGGGGCCACTGCACGTCAAGCGCCGGTTGTGTTTCATGGAGCGGAACGCGGGCGGCGCACGCGGCGAGAGATACGGCGACAGTGAGGAGGGAAAGGGCACGGACGCCCGCCATCATCCGCCGGGGGTCTCCGGCCAGCCACCGGATAGGAGCACGGCCCATTGCTAGAAGTACCTCGTCACTTCGAGACGGATGTAATCGTTGCGCAAGGTAGTGTCACCGGTAAGACGCCAGCCGCTTTGCCCCAGGAGGCTGACGGCCAGCAGATTGAAATTCTTCCGCAGCGTGAGCCCCAGGGATATCACGTCCCCCTCCGTCAGCCCCCCCCTTGAATCGGTGACAGAGCTGTTGACCACGCATAATACCCCGGTGGGGAAGACTGTCGTGTACGTCCCCCCCCACGTCACCAGATTCTGGGAGTATCCGGACGAAAGCCCCCCCGGAGAATAGACCGTGTACGTATCGGTAAGGCTCAGGTTCAGCCTCGAAGAGGGAAACTCGTGCAGGAACTGCCACCCTCCGCCCACATGCCAGTTGCTCGATGGACCCGCCTCATTGCTGCCATACTCGGCATAGTAAGTATGCTCCCCTTCTAAACCCTGGAAACGGGCCAGCGACGCCCTGTTTGCCAGAATGAACTGGCCCTGTCCCGAGAGGATGGTGGGGCTCTCTTCAAAGTACAGTCCCGTGAAAAGAAAACGGCCGTTAAAGAGGCTCACCCTGGCGTTTGCGCTCAGATCGACGGTGGAGTATCTGACGGACGGGTCGTAGTGAATGATATAGGAGATGTAAAGAACCGTGCCGGGAGCGATGCGTCCTCCCGTGACCACCTGTATCTGGCGGTTGAACTTGTCGACGGTGTAATCAGGGCCCTCCGCATAGGTGATATCGGGATTTCTGCTCATGACGCTGATGACCGCGGTGAGGACGCCGACCGTGCCCAGGGTTATGTACTCTCCCTGCTGGCTTACCGTATGCTGTTCGTTGCGAACGGTAAAATCCGAACTCGTCAGTTTCTGGTCGGTCACCCCGTACTTCCAGTAGCCGCCCAACCCGAGCTGGCTGTCGGCAGGCAGCCTCTTCGTGTACCAGAATCCCGCCTTCACGGAGTAAATATCCTGCGTGCCACCGAGGAGTTCCGACGAGGAAGCGTCACCCCGCAGCTCGGTGGTAAGACTTTCGAACAGCCGGTGCCGGAGCGTGGCAAACGCCGTGTTCGATATGAGCACCTGCTCCTGGCCGGAGAAGTTAGTGATACTGTCATAGCTGTACGCATACGAAGCAGTCGCGTCGAGGGCCCTGCCCAGTTGCGCCGCAAACAGTTCGCTGTACGTAAGCTCCTTCTGCGGCACCCCCCCATAGGATTCATCGTCCCACTTAACCCGCGTTGCGAGCGAATAATTGCCGGTCCGGCCCCAGACGGTGTTGTTGCCGGCATCGAGGCCAATCTTTGAGTCTGTTATTGTCTGATTGGAGCTGGTGCTGCGTGAGTTGGACCAGGAACCGACGATGGTGGTGTTGCTGAAATTCCGGTAATTGTAGCTCGATGACAGTGTCAGGGCATCGATGCTGGTGTTGGTAAAGAACGTCCCGCCACTGGCGTCCTGGGTGCTTCTCTCGTAGCGGAGCCGTGCATCCGGATTTTTCAGGATGGCAACTTCAATGGCATTGCTGGTGGTTACGTAATCATAGGACGGGATATACGGCGTTGTCACCGTGTTCGACTGCCGCGAGCTGCTGATGGTGACGGGATGCCAGCTCCTGTCGTACGCGATGCCGTTAAAGTTATACTGGTAGTCAAACCCCGTGGTTTCCGAGGAACCCGCCGTACTGTTCGAACTCCAGAGCTGCTGAAACGACAGTTCTCCCAGGAGGGTGAAGCTGAAGACGCGCGGATCCCTGATCGCCCCGGATAAGCTGGCATTATAACTTTCCTTCAGCTCGTGGGTGCTGTAATAGTTCGAGGTCGTGCTGGTGTCGGCTTTGGAATCTTCGAATTGATACCTCATCTGGGCCCACTGTGTAAAATCCTGGAGGATGAACAGCCCCTCCTGACGCCTGATTTCCTCCAGGCTGCCGGCCGCCAGTCCCTGTGTCAGAGAGCCGAGGAGAAGTACGACAGCAATCCAGAGTGCCCGTTTCGTCATAAGCGGTTCTATTTGAGGAGAAAACGTGCGTTGGAGGCATGCGGGTCATGGCAGTCAGTGCATACCATACCTCTGGCCAGAGACTTGCCGTGAACACCCTTGGTGAGACGCTCCTCAACGTGGCACGTGCCGCATATTTCTTCCTTTGGCTTGAGCAACAAGCTGGGATAATGAGAATCGTGAGGCACGTGGCACTTGAGACACTCTTTGACCGCCACCGGCCCATGCACAAACGCCCCCTTGATGAAATCCTTGTGACAGACGTCGCACAGGTCTCGTTGTACCGGCACCACGAAGCCGGAATCGCTATTCTTGTCGTGGCACTTGTCGCAGTGCTTCTCCGCATAGGGGGGGTGTTTCGAGGCCCGCCCCCGTGCCTCTTCCAGGAGCTTGCGCTTCTCTGCCTCCTGTTCTTCCGCAATTTTCCGTTCGTGGTACTCACTGCAGTACTGCTCAGCCGGGGGCAAGCTGGGCACGCCGTCGAAAATGGTCGAGACAATTTCATGCCGGGTGACAGGGTCGCAGCCGCTCAGGGTGGCGATGACGCCAACCGCACTCAAAACCATGAATAGTGTACCTGCCCGCATGCCATCCCCGTTTGTTTATTGCAGGAGAGAGTCTCCGGCAACGTCCAGCACCTTCGAATTCGCACATCCGGCTTCCAGCGTTCACCCGATCCGGCCGCAAGCCCCGGGACGGCATCTCCCGTGTACTGTCGGCCGAGCATCTGCACTGCCTCCACCATTAGGAACCCCTGAATTGGCCCATCCCGGAGATACGTTACGATGTCCCCGCTCACAGGTGGCGCAGGCGTTCTATTTCTATTTCCCTGGCGCTGCGTCCTGCTTGCCGCCGGTGGTCTCCGGTGCTTTGCTCTCCATCCGCCCCAGGCCATAGACGGTAATTCGCGGTATGCAGAATTCCTGGCCGAATTGGCTCACGACGAAGATCAGGCTCTCCACCTGGAAGCCCGGCACCGCGTACTTCCTGAAATAGTCGAGGTTGTCCTTGGTCACCACAATCCCCGACGGGCTGTTGAGCGAACCACAGGTGAGCCCCGGCCAGCCGAAAAAGGTCAATGGGTGGAACTGTTCGTTAAAGACCTGCACGATGTTGGTGCCGCCGTCGACCACCCAGATGTGGCCGGCATCATCCACCGCGATCCCCTTCGGCTTGGAAAACTTCCCCACAATATCGCCGAAACCGCCAAACGCCCCCAGGAAATTGCCGTCAAGGTCGTATTTCATTACCTTGCTGTTGCCGATATTCGTCACGTAGATATTGCCGGCGTCATCAAAGGTAAGCGCATAGGGGGAGCGTATGCTCTGGTTCGGCTGCTCGCTGTAGCCGAGTACCGCGGTCTGCTCGCCGGTTTTACGGTCCAGCACCCTGATGCGGCTTGTACCGTAATCGAGGGCATAGAGCTTCCCGTTGTGCACGGCCACACCGACGATCTTGGATTTCGGATCGATATCCCTGCCGAAAGCCCGTGCGTAATTTCCGGCCGGGTCGTATACCACGATCTCTTTTCTCCCCGTATCTGCGACATACATGTACCCTTCTTCGTCGAGAGCTATGGAGACGGGATACACCAGTCCCCCCTGCTTGGACTGCAAGCCCGGGGGTTGTTCTATGGTCCCTTTCACCGGGTCGACAATCGAAAACCTGGCGTACATCCCTTCGGGGATATAGAGTTTCCCCTTGTAGGCGGTGAGACCGTCAGCCTTGCCCAGTTTCTTGATGATGTCGGGAGCTTCCGCGCCGGTGATGATCCACGAGAACGTTGACTGGTTCTTTTTGGTGGTGTCGCCGATATCGTCGGTTGAATTTATCCCTGTGAGAAACTGGATCCGCGGCTCATCCGGAGGAGGGGGGAAAAATACCGGCACGCGGGGACATTGCTTGGTGGCGCATCCCGTGAGCATGAGCAGGAAGAGTGCAGCAAAGAGCATCGCCTTTGCCCTATCGATTTTTTTCCAGGGTGAGCATCTCATAGTATCTCCGTTCCTTTCCCTCAAAGTCGTTATGTCGCTGTGAGTCGCCTGGCTGTAGCGTGGTCCGGGCTGGCCGTGTTTTCAGTACGCCACCGGCTTTTCCCGGTCGTACCGGAAGGCCCGGTGACAGCCGGGGGCGCACCCCCCACCGGTTTCCGTCAACTCCAGGTTTATTGGGATGTCCCATTCGCCGAACTTAATGCCTTCTTTATTGATCAATTTAGGCCCATCGCTTGCGTGGGGCTGATGGCAGATGCGGCAGGTGCGCCCCTTGCGGACGTTGACCACGTGGACATAGTGAAGGTTGCGATTGCCGTTGCGGAATCTGGTGTATAAGGTCGTTTCGGGGAAGCGCAGCAAATTCTTTTCATGACACTTCAGGCAAGCGTCGTAGAGGCCATCCTTATACGGCGCGTAGAGTTCGACGGGATAATTCCCCCTGAGCATCCGGAAGTTGTCAGAGCCGTGGGGATCGTGGCACGGTGTGCATTGACCGTTTCGAATGGGGCCATGGAGGTACTTTTTGCCCGCTATTTCCTTCTTGATATTCCTCAAGGGAGGTTGACCGAGGTTGTCCTTGCCGTGGCAGTCGAGACAGACGGTAATTTCCGCAGCGGACAGAAGCCCCTTGGCAGCGGCAAAGTGGGCGGAGTGACAACCCCCGCACCCGCCTTCCTGTTTTAAAGGCTTATGCGGATATTTCACCTTGGCCAGCTTGTCAACGATCTTCTTATGGCAATCGGTGCACAGGGTCGGCATCGTTTTCCTGAGAAGATTAGCATTGGCCGCCCCGTGGGGGTCGTGACAGGAATAGCACTGGTTGAGTTGCACCGGGGCGTGAACCACCTTTGCCTCGTTCATACCCTTGGCAAAATCGGCGTGACATTTGAGGCACTTTTCCTTTGCCTGTATACGGGAAAGGTGCTTTTCATTTGATTCGTGGGGATCATGGCACTGGGTACAGGCGCCGACGGCCACAGGACCGTGAAGGAATTTCTGCTTGAACGGCTCGGGGTCATGGCAACCGAGGCAGAGTTTCGTCAGGTCGCTCCCCGCATCCAGGAGGAACCTTCCGCTGGCGCCGTGGGGCTTGTGGCATGCCAGACAGTCCCCGTCCTTCACGGGGGGATGGACCACCTTTTTCTTGCCGAAGGGCTCATGGCACTGGCTGCACAGCTCCGCCCCCCTGGCAGTCAGCTCGAAACTCTTCCCCCCCTTGAGGGGATGGTCTTTTGCCGACCGCTTGTGACACGAGAGACAGTCGCCGTCTTTTACCGGGGCATGGAGATTTTTCAGTCCGGCAATAGCCTGATGGCAGGTGGTGGTACATGAATCGGCAAGGGCGGCAGTAACGACGAGGAGAGGAAAAACGACCGCGCAACATGCAGCGAGAGGAAGGAATTTTAGCATGGTGACCCTTGTCGCCAAAAGATTGAACCAGCCTATACCGGCACACGATCTCGCGCCGACGTGGTGCGCCATGGCAAAAGCGCAGGCCCTCCCGCCGGGGTTCGGCATGGAGATCGAGCATCCGGAACAATAACACTAACTACATTCCAACATCATTTGACATGCTGCGGATCGAATCTACACTTTTCTCATGTACGAACAGGAACAAAGGACACCATACCATTTATCATTCTAATTGTAAATACCTAGATTTATGCGGGGATAAGGGAAGGGGGAAGCAGGGAGGCGGTGATGTGACTGATCCGGAAGCGGGGAGGGCCGGGGAGAGCCCCTTACTGCCCAACCGCCGGCAACCAGGTGCCTCTGCAGCGTGCGGTGCAACCCCCTGTAACCGCGAAGGCGCGAGCCGAAACCTCCGGAGCACCCCGCCTCGCCTTTTTGCCCACGGGCATCATCCATCACGACCTCTCTTCGTTTTTTCAGCAGTCCGCCAGAAGCCGCTGCAGGGTCGCTGCATCACATGCCGGCTCCCGGCACCCTCGTGGGCCGCAGAGGTACGCCACCGCCTTCCCGGGACACGGATTCACCTCCGGCCTCTTTTCTCCCCCGCCCCCCCTGAGCACCAGGTTCGGGATGTAGTGACGACCCACGGCCCGGAGCATGGCAGACGCCTCTGCCGAATCGAGCCGTCCGGCAATGGTAATCTCCACCTCCGGCCCACGATGGTAGTCAAGGACCGCCAGCAGGGCCAGATACCCGGCCGGCTGCCCCGTAACGCTTCCCATGAAACCGCGGAGAATTTCCTCGCCTCTTCCTGTGAGTTCCCCGTTGCCGAGCGTCCGCCCCAGCCGTAAAAGAGCCAGGGCCGCCACGCCGTTACCGGACGGGATTACCGCGTCGGCGGCGCTTTTCGTCCTGACGATGACCTGTTCAACGTCCGAGCCGGTATCACAGAGGCCGTCCCCTTTCCCGTCGCCGAACAGGCGCAGCATGTCGCCGCACAGTCGCACCGCCTCGTCCTGATAGCGGCGGTCGAGGGTCGCGCAGAAGAGCTCCCATAACCCCTGGATGAAAAAAGCATAATCGTCGAGAAAGGCCGGGACGTCCGCCCCCTGCCGGTACCAGCTGCGCAGCAGTCTCCCCGTTGGCGTCCGCAGCCGTTCCAGAACGAATCGTACCGCATTCCCCGCCGCCTGGCGATAACGGTCATTTCCCGTCACCGCGTACCCCTTGGCCAGGGCGGCGATCATCAGCCCGTTCCAGCCGGTCAGCACCTTCTCGTCCCGAAACGGCCGTATCCTCAGCTCCCGTGCCGCCAGCACCAGCTCACGCCATCGCGCACGGTCCGCCTCAAGCAGCCCCAGAGGTATTCCCTCCTTCTCGGCAAACTCCCCCGGAGGTATGGGGAGGTGAAGGATGTTCCTCCCCTCGAAATTCCCCCGCTCCGAAACGCCATGGAGACGGCAGAAGAGAGCGGCATCTTCGCCGAGGATTCCCGTCAGCTCGGCGGGGGTCCAGAGGTAGAAGGTTCCTTCCTCTCCCTCGCTGTCCGCGTCGAGTCCGGCGAAGAAGCCCCCCTCCGGCGAGGTCATCTCCCGCAGCACGTAAGTGAAGATGTCTTCAGCCAGCTCGCGGTACAACGCGTCGCCGGTCGCCTGGAAGGTTTCCAGGGAGACGGCGGCCACCAGCGCTTGGTCGTAGAGCATCTTCTCGAAATGGGGGACCAGCCACTGCCGGTCGACGGCATAGCGGTGGATGCCGCCGCCAATCTGGTCATAGATCCCGCCGCACCGGATCATCCGCAGCGTCTGCCGGACCATGTCGAGGGATCCCTGGTCGCCGGTCCGTTTCCAGAAACGGAGGAGAAACATGAGGTTCACCGGCATCGGAAACTTCGGAGCCTGGCCGAAGCCTCCCCATTCCGGATCGTACATGGCGGCAAGCTGTTCCTGCGCGGAACGGAAGACTTCGTCTCCGGGCAGGGCGCCGGCAGAGGACGCGGCCAACCGTCGCAGCATGTCCGCATTGGCCGCGCAGTTCCGTTCCACCCGTTCCCGGTCCATGTGCCAGAGCTCCGCAATTTTCTCCAGCAACTGCATGATTCCCGGCATTCCCTGACGCGGAAACTTCGGCAGGTAGGTGGCGGCGAAAAACGGCCGTTTGTCCGGCGCCATGAGGATGGTGAGGGGCCAGCCGCCGCCACCGGTCATCATGCGGGCCACCGTCATGTACTGGTCGTCGATGTCGGGGCGCTCCTCCCGGTCCACCTTGACCGCCACGCAGAGGCGGTTGAGCACCGCCGCAACCTCGGCGTCCTCGAAGGACTCCTGCGCCATGACGTGGCACCAGTGACAGGTAGCGTAGCCAATGGAAAGAAAAATCGGTTTGTCCTCTGCCTCGGCTTTCCGGAACGCCTCGTCGCCCCATGGGTACCAGTCAACGGGATTCTCCGCATGCTGGAGCAGATAGGGGCTGGTGGCGAAGATGAGCCGGTTGAAATGCTCTCCGCCGTCGGCCGGCAGGGCGCTCTTGTCCATTTCGGCGAGGCGTCGTACATAGGCGCCGGTATCTCTGTGCTGATCGTTCATGGCCGCTTCCTCCCTGCCGGGATTTCTTCCTGCTGTTAATAGTAACAGACATCGGGTTGTCATTCTCTCCACGGGGTCTATAATTTTCCAGTCGCCGATCCAGCGGGCACCTTCCGCTATCCCTGCCGTCGTCCTCCCGATGGCGGACCAGCCACTCCCTGGGGATTTTCATGAAAACCATTCTCGTTCTTTACGTCCTCCTCTCCGCAGCTTCCGCCTCTGCCGGAGAACTGGCTGTCGGCAGTTTCAGCTCCGGCGACCTGACCGGCTGGACCACCAAAGAATTCAAGGGGAGGACCTCCTACTCCCTCGTGAAGGACAACGGCACCACCGTTCTCAAGGCCCACAGCGTCCGGTCGGCCTCGGGACTCGTCAAGGAGGTGAATCTCGATCCCCGCTCATATCCCGTTCTCCGCTGGTCGTGGAAGATCCAGCACACCCTGAAGAAAGAGGAGCCGGGGAAAAAATCGGGGGACGATTACGCCGCGCGGGTCTATGTCATCTTTCCCCGAACCTTCTTCTGGAGGATGCGGGCCATAAATTATGTCTGGTCCGCCGGCATGCCGAGGGGGTCATTCGCGCCGAGCCCCTTTACGGCCAATTCGGCCATCGTGGCCGTCGAATCGGGGGATGAAAAGGCGGGGGAGTGGTTGACGGAGGAGAGAAACATTTACGAGGACTACCGGACGATCTTCGGCGAGGAGCCGCCCCGCCTGGGGGGGATCGCCGTCATGAGCGACACCGACAATACCGGTGACGAGGTCACGGCCTGGTATGGAGACATCTTCATCGGCAACGAGAGACTGGACACCGCCACCGGCACATCGCCACCGTCAAGGGATTGGCGGAACAGCCCCCCTCTTCACCCTCTCAACTCCGTGCCACCGTAACCGTTCTCCGGTTCCACAGAGGCACAACTTGCCGTGCCGGGCGAGGCACACTGCACCCCTCTCCTTTTCCGGAGCGTGCCGTTGAATTTTTCCCCCCGTCTGATAGGCTTAGGAACAGTCGCCCTCCCAGGCAGAATATCCGGAGGCGTCCGGGAGAGAACTTATGGCACACTACCGCTATCTCGTCATCGGCGGCGGGATGACCGCCGATGCCGCAATCAACGGAATCCGCGAGGTGGACGCGGATGGCCCCATCGGCATGGTCGGCAGGGAGCCCCATCCCGCCTATAACCGCCCCCCCCTGTCGAAGAAGCTCTGGCAGAAGAAACCGCTGGAGAGCATCTGGCGCGAAGGGGAGACCAGGGGGGTCGATTACTGGTACAGCCGGGAAATCGTCTCCCTCGATCCGGCGGAACGGCGGGTCGCCGACGGCCAGGGAGACGAGCACACCTACGAGCGGCTCCTTCTCGCCACCGGCGGAACGCCACGCCGCCTTCCCTTCGGCGAGGACCGGATCATCTATTTCCGCACCCTGGACGACTATCGACGGCTGCGGGCACAGACCGAAACGGGCGAGCGGTTTGCCGTCATCGGCGGGGGGTTCATCGGCTCGGAAATCGCGGCAGCCCTGGCAATGAACGGCAAGGAGACGATCATGCTCTTCCCCGAGGAGGGGATCGGTGACCGCGTTTTTCCCCGGGACATCTCCCGCTTCCTCAACGATTACTACCGGCAGAAAGGAGTGGTAGTCCTCACGGGTGAGGCGGTGACGGGTCTGGAGACCCGGGGCGAGCGGCTGGCAGTGAAGACAGCCGGCGGCCGGGACATCCCGGTCGACGGCATCGTGGCGGGGATCGGCATCGAGCCGGAGGTGGCCCTCGCCCGCCAGGCAAGACTTGCGGTGGGCAACGGGATCGTGGTGGACGAGCTGCTGAGGACCAGCGACCCGAACATCTTCGCAGCGGGTGACGTGGCGGAATTCTTCAACCCCTCCCTCGGCCGGCGCGTCCGGTTCGAGCACGAGGACAATGCCAATACCATGGGAAAAGCTGCGGGACGGAACATGGCGGGGGCCAACGAGCCCTACCACCACCTCCCGTTCTTTTACTCCGATCTCTTCGAAATCGGCTACGAGGCGGTGGGAATGCTGGACGGGCGGCTCGATACGGTGGCCGACTGGCAGGAGCCGTACCACAAGGGGGTAGTCTACTACCTGCAGGAGAACCGGGTGCAGGGGGTTCTCCTCTGGAATGTCTGGGACCAGGTGGACAACGCCCGGCGGCTCATCGCCGAGCAGGGTCCGTTTTCCCCCCGCATGCTCCAGGGGCGGTTGCCGCGCTGAGCGCCACTCGGGCATCGGAGGAACGGGGAAGAGATGGAAAGGCTGGTGGATCTTCACGGCAAGGTTGCCCTCGTGACCGGCGGGGCGGTACGTCTCGGGAAAGCCCTTGCCCTAGCCCTGGCGGATGAAGGGATGCGCGTGGCGCTCCACTACGGTGAGTCAGCCGCTGCAGCCGAGGAGACGGTCGCAGCCATCAGGAACGCGGGAGGAGAGGCCGCCGCGTTCCAGGCCGACCTGCGACAGGCGGACCGGACGGCGCGTCTCGTCGAGGACGTGGCAGAGAGCTTCGGCCAGGTGGACATCCTCGTCAACAGCGCCGCCATTTTCAAGCCGGGTGACCTGGCCGACACGACGGAGGCCCTCTGGGATGACCACTTCTCCATCAACCTCAAGGCCCCGTTTTTTCTCTGCCGGGCCTTCGCCGCACAACTCGGGAAAGAGCGGTCCGGCCAGATCGTGAACATCGTCGACTGGCGGGCCACACGCCCCGACTCCCACTACCTGGCCTACACCCTCACCAAGGCTGCCCTCGTCACCATGACCCGCAGCCTTGCCCAGGCCCTTGCCCCCAATATCCGGGTCAATGCCATCGCTCCGGGGGCGATTCTCCCCCCTCCGGGGGAGGACCGGGCGTACCTGGACCGGCTAGCCACGGGGATTCCACTGAGGAGGGCCGGGAGCACCGATGACGTTGCCCGGGCGCTCATCTATCTCCTGACCGCCGATTTCGTAACCGGCGAGATGCTCTTCGTCACCGGCGGCGAACATCTGTAGCTGCAAGGATGCCGCTTCCCTGTGATCGAGGCGAGAATACCAGCATGAAAAAGGTGCCGGGGGAGCTCTCGGGGGCCCTCGCGGCAAACGAAGTCAGCGCGGGCGCCATCATTCCAGGACAAGGAAAGCGCACCTTCTGCCGTTTTCCTCAAAACAGCGGTACAGCAGGAATGCATACTCCGTTTGCCGCGAGGGCCCCCGAGAGCTCCCCCGGCACCTTCCACCACCTATTCATCGGCAACCCGGCATATGCCAGGCGCCGTAAGGGACTCCATGACCGACGTGATCGACATCAGGGACCTCCTCGTCAGGACCATCATCGGCATCAATCACGATGAGCGCCGCGACCGGCAGGACGTGCTGATCAATCTCTCCATCCATACCGATACGCGTGCGGCCGGCATTTCCGACGATCTGCGGGATGCCGTGGACTACCGCGCCCTGACCAAACGGATCATCGCCCTGGTTGAAGGCTCGCAGTTCTACCTCATCGAACGGCTGGCCGCGGCCATCGCCAGCCTCTGCCTGGAAGACCACCGCATCGAGCGGGTGAAGGTGACGGTGGAGAAGCCGGGGGCGCTCCGCTTCACCCGTTCGGTGGGGATTACCCTGGAACGGGGACGCGGCGATGCCTGACGGCGGGGAGGAACGAAACTGCAACCGGGTCTACTTCTCCCTCGGATCCAATATCGAGCCGGAGAGGAACCTGCCGGAAGCGGTGCGGCGGCTTGCCCGTTTCGGGCGCGTGCTGGCGGTATCCACCGTCTGGGAATCGAAACCCCTCGGGTGTGCCGGCCAGGCCAACTTTCTCAACGCCGCCGTTCTCATGGCAACTCCATTGACCGCCGAAGAGGTGCGGAATACCGCCATAGCCGCCATCGAGGCGGAGCTGGGCAGGGTGCGGACGGAAAACAGGAATGCCCCCCGGACCATCGACATCGACATCATGCTCTTCAACCGGGAGATACTCACCATCGGCAGGCGCCGCATCCCCGACCCGGAAGTGCGGGAACGACCGTTCGTCGCCATCCCCCTGGCCGAGATCGCCCCTGAGTATGTTCACCCCGAAACCGGCGAACGGCTGCAGGAGATCGCCCGACGTTTCAATCCGGAGGAATCCGGGATGCTCCCCCGACCCGACATAGTCCTGACCCGCGATGCCGAGCCGGTCGTCGGGATGGAAACGCCCTGAGCAGCAAGCCACAGGCGGAGCAGGAAGCCCAGGATCACCCGACCCGCCCGTGAGACAAACGAGGAGGACAACCGTGACCAAAGAAACTCCCCTTCTCCCCTTCCCGTCGGCACTGGATACCCTGTGTATCAACACCATCCGCTTTCTCGCGGTGGATGCCGTGCAGAAGGCCAACAGCGGCCATCCGGGCCTTCCCCTGGGAGCCGCCCCCATGGCCTATCTCCTCTGGAATCGCCACCTGCGCCATAACCCGGCCAATCCCGCATGGTTCGACCGGGACCGGTTCGTCCTCTCCGCCGGGCACGGCTCCATGCTCCTCTATAGTCTGCTCCACCTGACGGGATATGACCTCCCCCTCGGTGAACTCGAGAGGTTCCGGCAGTGGGGGAGCCGAACCCCCGGTCACCCGGAGCGGGGGCATACCCCGGGGGTGGAAACGACCACCGGCCCCCTCGGGCAGGGGTTCGGCAACGCCGTTGGCATGGCAGCCGCCGAGGCTCACCTCGCCGCCCGCTTCAACCGCCCAGGCCACGAGGTGGTCGGTCACCGTACCTATTGCCTGGCAGGCGATGGCGACCTGATGGAGGGGGTTGCCTCCGAGGCGGCCTCGCTGGCCGGCCACCTCCGGCTGGGGCGCCTTATCTGCCTCTACGACGACAACCGGATATCCCTCGCCGCCTCCACCGAACTCGCCTTCACCGAGGAGCGGGCCGCCCGCTTCGCAGCCTACGGCTGGCACATACTCAGCGTCGCCGACGGCAACGATCTGGCTGCAATCGACGAAGCCATCACCGAAGCCAGGAACGAGACAGCACGCCCCTCCCTGATCCTCGTCCGCACCCACATCGGGTACGGCTCCCCCCACCGCCAGGACACCTTCGAGGCCCACGGCTCTCCGCTCGGCACCGACGAGGTCCGCCTGACCAAGGAGAGACTCGGCTGGCCGGCCGGACCGCCGTTCCTCATCCCCGACGAGGCGCTCGACAGATTCCGGCAGGCACTGGAGAAGGGACGGGCAGAGGAAGCCCGCTGGCATGAGCGGTTCGCCGCGTATGCCCGGGAATTCCCCCTCCTTGCCGCAGAACTCCGCCGCCTGATCGACGGCACACTCCCCGCCGGCTGGCTCGACCACCTCCCCCGCTTTGCCGCCGATCCGAAGGGGATGGCCACCAGGGTCGCATCGGGAAAAGTGATGAATGCCTTGGCCCCCAACGTCTCCGCGTTGCTGGGAGGCTCGGCGGACCTGAACCCTTCGACCCACACCTCCCTTGCCGGCATGGGGGATTTCCAGAGCCCGGACCTTACTCCCGCCGACCGGCAAGGAGCGGTGGGTGGAGAGTGGGGGTACGGCGGCCGCAACCTCCATTTTGGCGTCAGGGAGCACGGGATGGGGGCGATCCTGAATGGCATGGCGGCCCACGGCGGCATCATTCCCTTCGGGGCGACCTTCCTCGTCTTCTCCGATTACCTGCGCCCCGCCATCCGTCTCGCCGCGCTCATGGGGCTGCACGTCATCCACATTTTCACCCATGACAGCATCGGCGTCGGCGAGGACGGCCCGACCCACCAGCCGGTGGAACACGTTTGCTCGCTGCGGTCCATCCCGAACCTGCTGGTGATCCGGCCGGGTGACGCCAACGAAACGGCGGCCGCCTGGC
>Ga0335083_10002943_pt1 | contig 22256 bp, 13 predicted proteins | sample Lox_Sample_42_FD_206716 | JGI IMG/M metagenome (GOLD analysis project Ga0335083, IMG submission 206716) | Soil microbial communities from Loxahatchee National Wildlife Refuge, Florida, United States - Lox_Sample_4.2 | ecosystem: Environmental > Terrestrial > Soil > Wetlands | place: USA...
CTCGTACGAGTCGGGCTTGCCGTCGAGCTTGGCCGCCGTGGACAGCTTCGTCGGCGAGAGCGTCCTCATGCTCATCGTGTAGCCCGCGGGCTGATAGGGGCCGCTCGGGACGAATTCGGTGCCGTCGGTCTTGCCTTCGGCGACGTACTTGAAGCTCGGCGACTCGAAGCGCAGCACGCCGGGCGCGGGCTGCGAGATGACGACGACGTCGGGGACGTTCACGTCGACCTTGGTCGAGCGCCAGGTGCCGACGAGGCCCTTGCCTCCCGCGACCCGCTTGAACACCGATACGGTGTCCAGCGCCGGTCCATCCGCGCCGGTGCCCTTCGCGCGGACGGTCAGTGTGTTGTCGTCCGCCGACAGCTCGCGTCGCATCTCGAAGATGGGCTTCCCGTCCTGCCGGGTTATCGACGTCCACGCGTTGTCTCCGTCGGCCGTCCAGGCCGTGGTCCGGTTCGCGAACGTCTTGTATTCCTTGCCGTCGATCGCGAACGCGTAGCGATATTCGCTCGCGTCCGAATAATGCAGGAGCCCGTCGGCGCCCTTCGTGTAGGTCAACGATTCGCCGGTGAAGCGGCTCTTGGCGGGATCGAGCTTCCAGGTCCCGACCCACGGGTTGTCGGCCGCGAGAGCCAACGCCGACGACAGAACGAGTGCGCATGCGACCAGGATTGTCTTCATTCGAGCCTCCCCACGAGGGTGCCGACTTGGCGGCTGGGATGTGATCTCACTGCACGAGCGGAAGCCCCCACGCTTTGAGCCTTTCGCGCATCTTCGCCATCTGCGCGTCCGTCAAGGGCCAGGCGGACGGCGGCCGCGCGGGCCCGCAGTCCTCGCCGATCAGCCGGAGCGCCGCCTTGACGCCCGTGACGTTGGTGCCGTTCTGCTCCTCGGCACGGATGTCCTCGAACCCCGCCATGATGTCGATCAGCCGGTTGGCCTCGCGATAATTCCCCTGCTCGAGCGCGCGGTGAATCGCAACCGAATGCTGCGGCCAGACGTTGATCAGTCCCGACGTGAATCCGCGTGCGCCCACCGCGAAGAACGGCGGCGCCCACGGCTCGGCAAGCCCGTCGACCCAGACGATGTCGGGCGCGGCGCGGCGCATCGCCTCCGCCAGGCGAAGCGGGGTGGGGCACGCCCACTTCACACCCGCCACGCCGGGAATCTGCGTCAGCCTGACGATCGTGTCGAGGCCCACGCCGTCGTTGCGCAGGTAGAGCATCAGAGGAAGTCCGGCAGCGACCTCCGCAATTCGCTGCACGTAGGCAACCACGCCGCGCGGGGCCACGAACGGATCGGGAGGCTGGTGCACCATCAGCGCCTTCGCGCCGGCGGCCACGGATGCGCGCGCAAGCGCGCAAGCGTCGCCGATGCTACGGCCCACGCCGCCGATGAGCGGAATGCGTCCGCGGATGTGCTCGGCGACGGCGTGCACCATCGTCTCGGCTTCCGCCGTCGTCAATCCGTAGAATTCTCCGGTGTTGCCGTTCGCCACGAGCGTGTGGACGCCCGCCTCGACCGCGCGGTCGACGATCGGGCGCAAGCGCGCCGGCGCGAGCTTGTCCGAGGCGTCGAACGGCGTGACCAGAATGCCCGAGATGCCGGCCAGCGACTTGCGTAAGGTGGGATCGATCTGCATGACGGGGTACCTCGAATCTTCCGCGAAGGCGTAACACTACTCCGCCGCCGCCCGCGCGCCGGCCTGGGCTTGCGCGACGGCATGGCCCAGGCATCATCCGAGTCCACGCATCGACGAGGAGGAATGCGATGAACCGCTCGCCGCACCCCCCCATTCCACCCGGCGCGCTCGACGGCGTGCGCGTCATCGAGATGGGCCAGCTCATCGCCGGCCCCTTCGCCGGCAAGACGCTCGGCGACTTCGGCGCCGACGTGATCAAGATCGAGCCGCCCGGAACAGGCGATCCGCTGCGCAACTGGCGGCTCATCAAGGACGGCACTTCCGTCTGGTGGCAGGTGCAGTCCCGCAACAAGCGCTCGATCGCGCTCGATCTGCGCGCGCCGGAGGGACAGGAGATCGCGCGCAGGCTCATCGGTGCGGCGGACGTGCTCATCGAGAACTTCCGTCCCGGCACGCTCGAGCAGTGGGGCATGAGCTACGAAAAGCTCGCGCAGACCAACCCGGGTCTCGTGATGCTGCGCATTTCCGGCTACGGCCAGACGGGGCCGTATCGCGACCTGCCGGGCTTCGGCGCGATCGGCGAAGCGATGGGCGGCCTGCGCCATCTCACCGGCGAGCCCGGCCGCGTGCCCGTGCGCTGCGGCGTCTCGATCGGCGATACGCTCGCCGCGCTGCACGGAACGATCGGCGTGTTGCTCGCGCTGTGGAATCGCAACGTCAACGGCGGTCGCGGGCAGGTGATCGACGTCGCGCTCACCGAAGCGACGTTCAACGTGATGGAGAGCCTCCTGCCCGAGTACAGCGTGTTCGGCGTCGTTCGCGAAGCGGGCGGGAGCGCCCTCCCGGGCATCGCGCCGTCGAACGCGTACCGCTGCAGCGACGGCTTCGTTCTCGTCGCCGGCAACGGCGACAGCATCTTCAAGCGCCTGATGGAGGCCATCGGCCGCAAGGACCTCGCCACCGACGAGGGGCTCGCCAACAACGCCGGCCGGGTCGCCCGCGTCGGCGAGATCGACCAGGCCATCGAAGCGTGGACGCGGACGCAGGCGGTTGCCGACGTACTCGACACGCTCGGCAAGGCGAGCGTGCCGGCCGGCAAGGTCTACACCGCAAAGGACATCGACGAGGATCCACACTTCCGCGCGCGCGACATGATCCTGCGTCAAATCGCGCGCGACGGGTACGAGCTCGACGTTCCGGGCATCGTGCCGAAGCTGATGGGAACGCCGGGGAGCATTCGCTTGTCCGCTCCCGGGCTCGGTGACGACACGGACGACGTGCTGCGCGAGAGCGGCTATTCGAGCGACGAGATCGCCGCGCTGCGCGGCAAGGGCGTCGTCGCGTAATAGAGGTAGGCGCCATAAGCCGCGGCACAGGGTGACGCTGCGCGGCCATTCGCCTGCCCCCGGCGACCTGTGCGGCCGACGCGCCTCGCGCGTCGGCCCGCGGGCACGCCTCTTGCGCACGATGGGCGCGTCGCGCTCGCTCGAGCGCTCCTAATCTCAAAACCCCATGCGACTTCGATCCGCCATCGCGGCCCACGCCGCCGCCTTCGCCGCAAGCGCCATTGCCGGAACGCCGATCACCGTTCAGGTTGTCAACGACAGCGGACATTCCGATTACGAGGTTTTCCTGCTCCTGACCGGCAAGGGCATCAAAGACGCCGCGGGCGTGCACCATGCGTTCAGCGTGAGCGGCGTGACGAGCATCGACCCCGACACGACATCGAACCCCGCCACCGGCACGCCGCTCTCGTGCCTGAACGCCCCCTCGCCCTGCAGCACGCCCATCCAGCAGGCGACCTCCGGCGGTCAGCCGCTGACGGTGCGCTCTCCCTACACGGGAGCGAAGAACCTTCCCGTCTACGAGTTCACGATGACGACCGTCGGCTCGGGTGTCCTGTACGTCTCCTACGACACGCCGGTCACCTACCCCGTCGCGCCGACGGTAACCGCGCCGTACCGCTTCCAGCCGCTCGAATTCTCTTACGCCGACTTCACCGTGTCCAACGGCGACCTGACGTCGATCGACTTCTACGGCATCCCGCTCGAGCTCACCACGTACGCGCCAGGGGACACGGCGTTCAAGGTCCCGCAGGATCTCGTGACGTACTACAGCTCGACCGAAGGCATCCTCAATGCGATGCTCGCGGTGAGCAGCAACATGCAGAGCGCGATGGTGGCAAAGTCGTGCAGCTCGAGCCCCTGCACCACCGCCGCGTTCGTTCCGGGCACGACGCCGTACAAGGACTTCCTTCGCGTCATCGGTCCCAACCAGGTCGCCGCGCCCGGCGCCTCGCCACTGCCCCCACCGGCGACCGGCAGCGTGCCGCCGTGGCCGTACCCGAGCTTCGCGGGCTACCTCACCTCCCTGCAGAACTACACCTTCAAGGAGAAGGACGACAAGCTGGTCTCCTCGTTCGTGTTCGACTACACGGGGACGGTCCTGCCGATGACGCCCCAGACGACGGCGACGTGCCTCGATCCCTCCCTGGCCGGGAACGGCTGGCTCATCAAGCTCACCGGCACGACCAACGCCTCCACGCTGCCGAGCAACGCGGACATCTGCATACCGCTGGTGACCGACCGCACCAAGAACAACAACGTCGACTACCTGATCTACGGCGCATCGCAAAGCTGCGAGGCGATCGGCATCTACGATCCCGTCTCGGGGAAGCGCTACCCATGCACGGATGGAGCCACATCCAACGAAACCCTCGCCAACTCGGTCTACGGGTGGATCCAGGCCGACGTGCTTGCCGCGATCAACTTCGGCTACCTGCAGGGCAAGCTCGACGATGCCAACGGCGTGGGCCACTCGGGCACCTGGTACGGGTTGCCGCCCGTGCCCTACCCCTTCGCCCGCGCACGAAAGACGAACGACGGCTACTACAACGCGTGGGCCGCGCTCATGTACAACCTCTCCGACGCGTACGGCTTTGCATTTTCGGATCGCAACGGCCGCCCGTCACCGGACATATCGTTCCCGGTCGGCGGCACCGTCCGGGTGTGGATCCTCCCCGACAAGCGCCTCGACGCGCCGCAAGTAACGGCGACGCCCGGCCCGAGCTCGATAACGGTGGCGTGGCCGCCCGTCAACGGTGCGGATCACTACGCCGTGACCTGGTCGCCCCCTTACCAGCCGCAGCGGATGACCGTGCCCCAGCCCCAATCCGGCAATGTCAGCGCAGTGCTGCCGGTATCGACGGGAGGCACGCCGTACCTCGTCACGGTGCGCGCGCTCGACGCCGACGAGACGAAGGGCTCGGCCGAAGTCTCCGTCTACACGCGCACGACGGGGCAGCAGCCGCAGTCGCCTGCGGGCAACGCGAGCACGCATTTCGGTCTCAATTGGACGCCGCCGCCCTCGATCTTCGGATCGTCGGCCCCCGACCTCTACATAGCCGGGACGAAGTACACCTATGACCCGGGCACAGGCGCGGGCACGTACAGCACGACGAGCACGACGCCGATCGTCACCGGACCGCCCACGACGACGTCCGGGCTCACGGCCACGGGCACGGGCCTCGCGGTGATCGAGACGATCGATCCGCCGGGCGTCGCACCCAACGGTGTGGCAACGCTCGCCGTCACGCTCGGCGATCCCGCGCTATCTTCGTTCACGCCGCAGAGCGCCTTCGTCATCGCCGCGCCTCAGGGCGTGACGTTCTCGGCCATTCCGGTGTCGCTGGCGGCGCAGTTCAACCCGCCCTCGATCCCGACGCAAGGATCGTCGACGCTGACCGTGGCCCTCGGCAACAACGGGCCGGCGAGTGCGACGCTGGCCGCGCCGCTGACGGTGACGCTCCCGAACGGCGCGACGGTGAATGCACCGAACTCGGGCTCATGCAGCAACGTGAGCGCGACGGTGGGCGCGTCCACGATCACCATGGCCTCGAACAGCGTGATCCCGCCCAACGGCTGCAATATCGTGGTCGGCGTGACGTCCTCGGCGCAGGGATCGTTCGCGGCGACGACGAGCGCGCTGCAGACCAACGTCGGAGCCGCCTCCGCGGCCAGCGCGGCCCTGACCGTGATGGGCGGCCTGCAGTCGGTTTACGGATCGGTGACGCCTTCCACGATATTCCCCGGCGGCACCGCCAGCCTCGTCGTCACCCTCAACGATGCGGCACAAGGCACGACGACGCTGCAGGGAGGCTTTACGATCGCCCTGCCGGCAGGCGTATCGGTCGTGACGAGCGCCACCGGGATCAGCCAGGCGCTCACGCAGTCAGGCAGCCCGGTGACAAAGGTGGCCGCCAACAGCGCTGCCAAGCTTACGATTTCGCTCGCCAACACGTCGAACGCCGCCATCACGCTCAACGCACCGTTCACCGACACATTCCCACCGGGCGTGACGTCGAGTTCGACGACCAATGCGGGCACGTGCCCGGGAGTCACGTTCACACAGGCGAATTTCTCGATGGCGGCCGGCGGGGCGATCCCGCCCGGAGGCTGCACGATCGTCGCGACGATCACCCCGGCGTCCCCCGGCTCGCTCGCGAACACGACGAGCGGGCTTCGCACGAGCGGCGGCAACGCGCCGCCTTCGAGCCTCGGCCTCAGCGTGACGGGCACGGGCATGCAGGTACAGATGGCGCTCTCGCCGACGAGCGTGAATCCGGGCTCGGCGACGAATCTCGTGATCACGCTGGGTGACGGCACGGCCACGCCGTTTAGCATGTCGAACGGATTCCAGATCACGATGCCCGCCGGGCTCACCTCGACGCAGAGCCCGACAACGGACACGACCTGCATCGGCGGGGTCGTGAACTCAGGCAACATCGTCGTGGGGGCCGTCGCCCAGCCGCAGGGCACGTGCACCATCGGCGCGGTCGTGACGACATCGACGACGGCGTCGGGGACGTACGTACTCACGTCGACAGCGCTCGATACGAGCAACGGCGACGGGCCCGCCGCGACGGTGCCATTGCAGATCGCCGGGGGCGCCACGACTTGCGGCAGCGTGACCGCCGTGCCCGGCGGGCTCAAGCTCGCCAACGGGTCGACCTTCAACAACAGCTGCACGATCGCCGCCACGCTCACGGCAACGAGCGCGAGCACGCAGCCGATCCTCACCAGCATCATGGCGACCAGCGCCGGTACGGGAGCGACGGGCGCCACGATTCCGTTCACCGTGGCGAGCGCGCCCTGCCCCGGCGTGTCTATCACGGCGACGAACATCGCGACCGGCGTTTCGACCGTGCCGTCGGGTACCTGCTCGATCACCGCCGGCGTTTCCGCCTCGCAGCCGGGAACGACGGTCGTGACCACGGGCACACTCTCGACCTCGAGTCGTTCCGCCGGGCCTTCGAGCGCACCGCTGACGGTGACAGGCGTGACCGGCAATGTCACGCAGCAGATCTCGCCGCCTTCCGTCGCGGTGGGCGGCACGGCCACGCTGACGCTCACGCTGCTGAACGCGGGCAACCAACCGATCACGCTCAGCGAGGACTTCGTCGACGCCCTTCCGAGCTCGCTGACCATTCAAGGAGGGATCTCGGGTACCTGTGGTGCGAGCGGTTCGGGGCAAGTGATCACGCTGCCCGCCGGGAATCAGATCCCGTCGGGGGGTTGTACGATCGTCGCCGCGCTCCAGCCATCCTCTGCCGGCTCGTTCACCAACACGACGGGCGTCCTGCTCACGAACGCGACGGTCTACCCGGTGCAGTCGTTCCCGATGGAGATGCGCTGGAACAACGACGTGATCTGGTTCGGCAACTACTACCTCACGTTTATCGGATCCCCGCAGAGCTTCGCGATCGGGCCCTGCGTGCCCGGCGACAGTTGCATCGGCAGCGGACTTCCAAACCCCGTCCCGTACGACACGCCGCACTCGCCCAACTTCCTCGAGCGGCAGCAGTCGAGCACCGGGCTGTCGATCCAGGGCGGGGCGAGTCTCTCCGGGCCGCCCTTCAGCCTGGCCAGCCCGCCGACGATCGGCGTCTCGTTCACGCCGATCGCCGACAAGAAGCCGGTCGACGTCGTATTTCCCCCGCAGTAGCGGGCATCACGGCGCCGAGCCGCAACCTGCGCCGCCTTGGACCGCGCTCCAGGGCGGCGCGCGGCGCAACGCTCGTGTCGCATGCCGGGTGCCGGCGACGTCGATAGATACGAAGCCGGCGCTCACCCTCGGACATCGAGGCCGCGCAAAAAGCTCGGGTGGCTCTGTTGCACGTAACGCACGAGGTCGCGCACCTCGCTCTCCGTCGCGCGCGCCGCATCCTCGAACGACACGGGCACGCAGACCCTTCTCGCGAAGCGCACGTACTTGACGAATGCACCTCCCGCGACCGCCGCGAGCGCGAGCGGTCCCAGCAGTCCCAGCAAGCGCCCCAGCACGCGGGCGCGTCGCGCAATGTCGAGCTTCAGGAACGTGGCCGCCCAAACGGCGGGCGTTACCGCCAGCGCGTCCCGCTTCATGCCCTCGCCGTCGCCGCTCATCGTCCGCTGCCGCAGCGAACGCACGCGAGAACGGGCTTGCGCGCCGGAGAGGCGTCGACGATCTGCGACGCCGCGATACGAGGCCGCTGGCGGAGTCGGTGACGATACGTCCACAGGGCCACCGCGATGATCGAACCGCCGGGCAGGATGAGCTCGATCGCGAGATAGGGGCCGAGCGAGCGGAGCCCGCGAGCCATGCGGACGATCGCGTAGCGGAGCTTGGAAAAGACTCCCCATGCCCCATCGTTGACCGCCGCGTGCTGCGCCACTGGATGTTGCGTGAACGAAGTGGCTTGCAACGCGTCGACCGCGGACGCATCCCTTGCATCGGCCGGCTGGGGTCTCATTCGAACCTTCTGTTTCCTGTCTAGACACTAAATGCCTAGGCAACTATCTGCACAAAAAAACTCAAGCGTTGTCGAGCATCCGCAGCAGGAAGCGCTCGAACTGCTGCGCTTCCCTGGCGCTGAATCCGTCGAGAAAACGGTTGAGAACCTTCATTCCGCCTGCCCGAAGCTTCGGCACGACGGCTTTGCCCTCCTCGGTCAACTCGAGACGCAACGTGCGCCGGTCATCCGGGTTGGGGACGCGGCGCACGAGTCCCCTGCGCTCGAGGCGGTCCAGCATGCGGGTCATGGCCCCGGGATCGTAGGAGATGCCTTTGCACAGATCCGAGGCGGAATCGGCTTCGCCGTGCGCCAGGGACATCAAGATCACATACTGCGCGGCCGTGATGTCCAGAGGCGCCAGCTCGGCATCGAACGCCGCGCCCATCTGTGCCTTCACCCGGCCGAGCAGCGCGCCGATGCTTCGCCGCGGGTCGTAGGACTTCGCGTCGTACACCGGATTTCGGAGGGCGGTTTCCTCGGCCATGCACCCATTTTATTTGCCTAAGCAATTATTGTCAAGGCTTTTGTTGCCCCGGCTGCTAATCTCGGGCTTTCGAGGGTGTTGCCGGCCGCACCGGGTCGCGGGCAGTCCCGTATACTTCGAGCGCTCCCCTGCGATCCGCATCGTCGAACCGACGCCATGCCTGCCGCCAAGAAACGCCCTGCACGTCCACGCGCAGCGTCCGCGGTCAAGGCGACGCGCGCGTTTCGCAACCGGTGGCGCGAGTTCACGGGCGCGGCCTTTTCGCCGAACAAGGCCTATCCCGCGGCGCTGCTGTCGAGCATCGCCACGCTGCGGGGCGGCGCGGCCGCGGGACTTGCAGCGGCGCCAGCCGCTCCGGTCAACACCGTCGTCGTGACGGCGCGACGCGTCCAAGGCAACGGCTGCGAGAAGGTTGCGGAGATCGCGGGCTTTTACGAGAGGACGTTTGCGCCCCAGGCGCCGGTGATCCTCGGGCCCGCCGGCGTCAAGGCCGTGCTCGACGCCGCCGCGAAGAAACTCTGCTGCGACACGCTGAAATGCCCCGAGGACCGGAAGCACCCGTGCCCCTGCACTTACATCCCGCAGGCGAAGCTCGCGGCATACAGGCTGACCGCGACGTCCGAGGAGGGTTATCTGTTGCAGGACAAACGGGTATGGAACTGCCGCTGCGGCGACGTTACGCCTTGACGGTCGAGGCTGCCACCGCCGAGATGGCGCCGTCGTGCAGGCAAGCATCCGCGCGATCGACGGGATCGTCGCGGTCGCCCGGCGTCTCCCGCAGCCGCTGACCCAGGCATCGCTGCGACGTCGACGCTCACGCGCGAGCGCCCCGTCTTGCGCCACCGCACTATGGCGCCGGAAGGCGGCGCTCGCCCCCCAGGTTGGGGGCGCGGCGGAAGGACCGCGCGCCACACAATGCGCCGCAGGTGATCGTACGCGCAGTCACGATCTTCATGCGGAGAGCACGACAATGAAATCCAATCGGCGGGGGTTCGCCCTCGGGATAGCGGTGGTCCTCGGGCTCGCTGGGGCGGCGACTGCAGCGGCGCAACCGTCGAATGCCAAGGCCGGCTCGTCCGACCCGGCGCCCGGAACCTACCTGCCGGCGTTCCCCTCGCCTTTTGCCGGGCGCATCGGACTCACGGCGAGGTCGTCCACGCCGGACTTCCCGCAACCGGTGCGCGCGCCCAAAGGCGCACCGAACATCCTGCTCATCCTGACCGATGACGTCGGCTTCAGCGCCTCGAGCACGTTCGGAGGACCCGTTCCCACGCCGACGATGGACCGTGTAGCCAAGGCGGGACTTCGCTACACGCAATTCCACACGACTGCGCTGTGCTCGCCGACGCGCTCCGCGCTGCTCACCGGCCGCAATCACCACAGCAACGCGACCGGCACGATCATGGAGCTCGCCACCGGCTACCCTGGGTACAACTCGCTCATGCCGAAGAGCTCCGGCACGTTCGCCGAGGTGCTGAAGCAGCACGGCTACAACACCGCGTGGTACGGCAAGAACCACAACGTGCCGGATTGGCAATCGAGCCAGGCCGGACCTTTCGACCTGTGGCCCACCGCGCTCGGCTTCGAATACTTCTACGGCTTCATCGGCGCCGACACGAATCAATGGGCGCCGGCACTGTTCGAAGGCACGAAGCCGATCGAGCCGCCGCACGACCAGGACTATTTCTTCGACCGGGACATGGCCGACAAGGCCATCGCGCGCATTCGCCTGCTGCATGCGATGGCGCCGGAGAAGCCGTGGCTGCAGTACTACGCGCCCGGCACTGCGCACGCGCCGCATCACGCGCCGAAGGAATGGATCGCCAAGTTCAAGGGCCGGTTCGACCAGGGCTGGGACAAGCTGCGCGAGGAGACTTTCGCGCGGCAGAAGCAGATTGGCATCGTTCCCGCCGACGCGACGCTCACGCCGCGGCCGAAGGAGATCCAGGCGTGGGACACGCTCGACCCCGATCGCAAGAAGGTGTACGCGCGCATGATGGAGGTGTTCGCGGGCGCGCTGTCGCACGTCGACTACCAGCTCGGCCGCATCCTCGACGCCATCGAGGAACAGGGCGATCTCGACAATACTCTCGTCATCTACATCCAGGGCGACAACGGCGCCAGCGCCGAGGGCACGCCGCAAGGCTTGCTCAACGAGATGACGCTCGCCAACAACATTGCGGAGGACTTCAGCGAGATCCTGCGCCGGATGGACGAGCTCGGCGGGCCGAACACCTACAACCATTTCCCCGTCGGCTGGGCGCATGCGACCAACACGCCGTTCCAGTGGACGAAGCAGATCGCGTCCCACTTCGGCGGTACGCGCAACGGCCTCGTCGTCTCGTGGCCGGCGCGGATCAAGGACAGGGGCGGCATCCGCACCCAGTTCCATCACGTCATCGACATCGCGCCGACGATTCTCGAAGCCGTGGGCGTGGAGGCGCCCGCGATCCTCGACGGCGTGCCGCAGAAGCCGATCGAGGGCGTGAGCATGGTCTACACGTTCGACGACGCGAAAGCGCCTTCGCGTCATCGCACGCAATACTTCGAGATGCTCGGCAACCGCGGGCTCTATCAGGATGGATGGATCGCTTCGACGATTCCCCCCGTCGCGCCATGGATCGTCGGCGGCCGCAAGCCCGACGTTCTCGATTACCAGTGGGAGCTCTACCACGTCGCCGACGATTACAGCCAGGCCGTCAACCTCGCCGACAAGGAACCCGCGAAGCTCAAGGAGCTGCAGGAGATGTTCTGGATCGAGGCGGCCAAGTACGACGTGCTGCCGCTCGACAACAGCACGATCGAGCGTTTCGACGTGCGCATACGCCCCAGCCTCACGCGCGGCCGCAGCGTATTCACGTATTTCCCGGGACAGATCCGCATCCCCGAAGGCACCGCGCCGGACCTCAAGAACAAATCATTCAAGATCGGTGCCTCGATGGATATTCCCGCAGGCGGCGCGAACGGGGTCATCGCCACCCAGGGCGGCCGCTTCAACGGCTGGGGACTGTATCTCAAGGACGGCAGGCCGGTGTTCCACTACAACCTGGTCGGCGTCCAGCAGTTCGATTTCGCCGGCAAGGACAAGCTCGCCCCGGGCAAGCATCTCGTGCTCGTCGACTTCAAGTACGACGGCGGGGGCTTGGGCAAGGGCGGCACGCTTACGCTGAGTGTGGATGGAAACCCGGTTGCGCAGGGCCGGATCGACCGCACCTATGCGTTCCGCGTTTCGCTCGACGAGACCTTCGACGTCGGCGAGGACACCGGCACGCCGGTGAGCGGCGACTACGTCGTTCCGTTCAGGTTCACGGGAACGCTCGAGCGCGTGCTCATCCGCCTTGCGGACGCGCAGCTCACGCCCGAGGACGAAGCGCAGCTGCAGCGCGCGCGAGTGGCGATCGATCTGTGGAAGTGATCACGGCCTGCCGACCTCCCGAACGCCACGCCATGGAGCCTCGCGCGTTCGACTTCGACTGGATCGTCATCGGCTCGGGGTTCGGTGGCAGCGTGGCAGCCCTACGCCTCGCCGAAAGGGGCTACCGGGTCGCCGTGCTCGAGTGCGGCCGCCGCTTCCGCGACGAGGACCTTCCTCGCTCGGCGTGGCAGCTGCGCCGCTTCTTCTGGGCGCCGATGCTCGGGCTCAAAGGCATCCTGCGGCTGACCCCGTTCAAGGATGTCGTCATCCTGAGCGGCTCGGGCGTGGGCGGCGGCAGCCTCGTCTACGCCGCTACGCTCTATCGCGCGCCAAGCGCCTATTTTCGCCACCCGCAATGGGCCGACCTCGACGATTGGGAAGCACGTCTCGCGCCTCATTACGCAACCGCCGAGCGGATGCTGGGCGTCGTGACGCCGCCGTTCGACAGCGAAGCCGATCGGTTGCTGAAGGAGCTGGGCGAGCACCTCGGTTGCGCCGACACCTTTCAGAAGACGCGCGTGGGGATACATTTCGGCGAGCCGCGCAAGGCGGTCGCAGACCCCTATTTCGACGGCGAAGGACCAGCGCGCACCGGTTGCCATCGCTGCGGCGCCTGCATGATGGGATGCCCGTATGGCGCCAAGAACACGCTGGTGCGCAATTATCTCTACCTCGCGGAGAAGAAAGGCGCTGCGGTCCGCGCCGAGCGCACGGTGACGGACGTTCGTCCGCTGGGCGGCGGCGACGGTACGGACGGGTACTCGGTCGCGCACGAGCGCACGGGGGCGTGGCTCGCCAAGGATCGGCGGACCACGACCGCGCGGGGCGTCATCGTCGCCGCCGGCGCACTCGGCACCAACCGACTTCTTGCGAACTGCAAGGCGCGCGGCAGCCTGCCCGCCCTCTCCGATCGTCTCGGCGACCTCGTGCGCACGAACAGCGAGACGCTCGTTGCGGTGACGATCCCGGGCAACGACCGACTCGCGGACTCGGTCGCCATCACCGGGAGCATCTTCCCCGATCCCGCGAGCCACATCGAGTTCGTAACCTTCGGCCGCAATGCTGATGCGATGGGCTTCATGTTTGCGCTCCTGACCGGAAACGCCTCGCGGCTCGCTCGACCCTTTCTCGCGCTCGGGACGGCGTTACGTCACCCCGTCTTGTTCGTGCGCAAGCTGTGGCCGTTCGGCTGGTCGCGGCGCACGATCGTGACCGGCGTGATGCAGACGCTCGACAACGCCATCCGGTTCAAGGCGAAGCGCCGCTGGCTTCGATCGGGCATTCGCCTGTCGACCGAGCAGGATCCTCGACACCCGATCCCGACCTTCTTCCCGATCGCCAACCGCGTCGCCGAATGGCTCGCGAAGCGGCACGGCGGCATTGCACAATCGTTCCTCGCCGAGGCGCTGTTCGGCGTCCCGACGACCGCGCACATTCTCGGCGGCGCGGTGATCGGCAAGGACGCGGAGCACGGCGTGATCGACGCGCGCCACGAGGTGTTCGGCTACCGCAACCTGCTGGTCTGCGACGGCGCGGCGATACCGGCGAATCCGGGGGTGAATCCGAGCCTCACGATCACGGCGATGGCGGAAGCGGCGATGGCCCGGATTCCGCCGAAAGACGCGCCGCCGACGGTCAGCGAAAGTCATCGTTGCGATGGAATTGTCTTGTCGGGATCGTGAGCGAAGCGGAGCGGCGCATCGCTCCTTGTCGCATGTTGCGCTAAGATCGCATCCCCGGGATCAGCCGTGAGCGCCCCAGCTTACCTTCCTATCGCCAACGTCGCAGGCCGTGTCAGCCTCGAGGAGCAGCTTGCATTCGAGTACATGCTCGGCGAGATCGCCACGCGCATCGCGAGCGTCACGCCGAGCGAGGTGAACGCCGAGATCGCAGCTGCCATGCACCGCCTGATCGTGTTTCTCGGCTTCGACCGCTGCACGCTGTTCGCCTACGAGTCCGATCCCGGTCGATTCGTGGCCGTTTCGTCGGTGGCCGCCTCCGGCATCGCGCCGGTTGCCCCCGGCGAAGCGGCGCCTCACCTTCCCTGGTATGTCGAGCAGCTCGCGAGCGGGCGAGCCGTGATCCTGCCTCGCATTCCCGAGGACCTGCCGCCGGATGCGCGGGCCGAGCGCGAGTATTGCGCGCGCTCGGGATTGCGGTCGAATCTCACAGTGCCCCTCGAGCGTCGCGACGGCGTGCGTCATTGCCTCGCCATCGGAGCGTTTCACCACACTCGTGCGTTCCCCGAGGCCCTCGTCGGCCGCCTCAGGATCGTCGGGGAGCTGTTGGTGCTTGCGCTTCAGCGCGCGCGCAGCGAGCAGCGCCTGCGCTCGGCCATGGTCGAACTGCGCAAGCTCAAGGATCGCCTGCAGGCCGAGAACCTCTACCTCCGTGAAGCGGCGGGGCCGCGCGTAGGGGCCGACGCGCTGGTGAGCCAGTCGCCGCTGTTCCGCGCGGCCATCGCCGAGATGCGCAGGGTCGCGCCGACCAAAGCGACGGTCCTGCTGCTCGGCGAGACGGGCACCGGCAAAGAGGTGATGGCCGGGGCTATCCACGAGCTCGGGCCGCGCGCCGATCGGCCGATGATCAAGGTGAACTGCGCCGCGCTGCCGGCGACGCTCATCGAGGCGGAACTGTTCGGCCGGGAGAAAGGCGCCTATACCGGCGCGCTGTCCCGACAGCTCGGTCGCTTCGAGCTCGCCGACGGCGGCTCGATCTTCCTCGACGAAGTCGGCGACCTGCCCCTCGAGCTGCAGCCGAAGCTCCTTCGAGTGCTCCAGGATGGTGAGCTGGAGCGGGTGGGCGGGACGAAAACGATCCGGGCGGACGTGCGGGTGATCGCCGCGACCAACCGCGACCTGAGCCAAGCGGTGCGCGACGGCAAGTTCCGCGAGGATCTGTACTATCGGCTGAACGTTTTCCCGATCCGCCTGCCGCCGCTTCGGGAGCGGATCGAAGATCTTCCCATGCTGGTCTGGCAGTTCGCGCGCGAGTTCGCCGACACGATGGGCCGACCGATCGAGTGGATCGCGGACGAATCCATGGCCGCGCTCGCGCGTTATGGGTGGCCGGGCAACGTTCGCGAGCTGCGCAACGTCGTGGAGCGTGCGATGATCCGCGCGACCGACTCGACGTTGCGCATCGCGCTACCCGAAACTCGAGCCGAGCCCGCGCCCGCCACGCACGGCCCCACGCTCAAGGATTCGGAGCGGCGCCACATCGAGGCGATGCTCGCGGAGTGCGGGTGGCGCATACGCGGCGAGCGCGGTGCCGCCGCGCGGCTCGGGCTGAAGCCTTCCACACTCGAATCGCGGATGCGCAAGCTCGGGATCAGTCGCCCGAGCTAAGGCGTCGAGCCGCGACGGCGGCAGATCCCCGAAACATCAAAGGTGCGCCTCGGGGATTCCACGAAATGTCGGGGCTGATTCGGTGCGGCGTTCGCCTCGTTCTTTCGCATCCAACGGCAACTGCCTGATTTCGCGTGCGACGTGGTTCCTGTCGCGAACCTGGTCACACCGGCACGCGGATTGCGAAGGCAACGCGCACCGAACGCGCCGCCCGTCGGCGGCGCGATGAATGACGCCCCAATGCCAGCGCCTGTCGTCACGTTCAGCCTGCGTATCGTAGCCGGTGCGGAGGTGCTTCGCGAGCTCGCCGCGCTCGTCGGCCCTACCCGCGCCCAGCCTGGTTGCCTGCGCTGTGCGCTGCTGCGGGGCGCCGAAAACGCGGCCGCGCTCGAGTTCGTCGAGGAATGGGCGAGCCGCGAAGATCTCGATCGCCACTTGCGCTCGGAGGACTGCCGCCGCCTGCTCGCGACGGCCGAGCGCGCCCACTCGCCGCCCGAATTCCACATTCGTACGCTCGCGGTATGCGAGGGCATCGAAGCCATTGCCGCCGTGCGCGGAGCTCTCGCCGGCCGGCTCGATCGGCATTGAAGATTCGAATCGGCCGCAAGCCGCATCAAGGAGATCGACATGATTCGTGAAAGCAGCTCCCCGATGACCAACCGGATCGTCACTATTCTCGCCTCGGTCGGATGGGCGCTCCTGGCGGCCACGCCGGCGGCGGCCCAGCAGACCACGGGCGTCCCCGGTTCGCCCGACGCGACGACGACGATCGACGGCCGTTACATTCCGCCGCCGCCGCAGCGGTTCCAGGGACAAATCAACCTCAATGCGCTGCAGTCGCAGGCCGCATGGCCAGCGCGCGTCGTGCCGCCCAAAGGCGCGCCCAACATTCTCCTGATCATGACCGACGACGTAGGCTTCGGCGCCCCCTCGACGTTCGGGGGCGTCATCCCGACGCCGACGCTGGACCGCATCGCCGCCAGCGGCCTGCGGTACACCAACTTCCATACGACCTCGCTGTGCTCGCCAACGCGGGGGGCGCTGCTCACCGGTCGCAACCACCACTCGGTCGGTTTCGGCGTGATCTCCGAGATCGCAACCGGCTTCCCCGGTTACGACAGCGTAATGGGGCCCGAGAGCGCGACCATCGCCCGCATCCTGAAGGACAACGGCTATCGCACATCGTGGTACGGCAAGAACCACAACACGCCCGCGTTCGAGACCAGCCAGGCCGGCCCGTTCAACCAGTGGCCGACCGGCATGGGCTTCGACTACTTCTACGGCTTCAACGCGGGAGACGTCAGCCAATGGGAGCCGATGCTCACGCGCAACACGACGCCGATCGCCCCCTTCGTCGGCAATCCCGGCTGGAATCTCATCACCGCCATGGCCGACGAGGCGATCGGCTGGATGAAGCAGATCAACGACCTCGATCCGTCGCTGCCGTTCATGATCTATTACGCGCCGGGGGCCACGCACGCGCCGCACCACCCGACGCCGGAGTGGATCAAGAAGATCAGCGACATGCATCTTTTCGACAAGGGCTTCGAGGCCGTGCGCGAGCAGATCTTCGCCAACCAGAAAAGGCTCGGCGTGATTCCACCCGATGCCAAGCTCACACCATGGCCGAAGGACCTGCTCAAGACGTGGGACCAGCACACTCCGGAAGAGAAGAAGCTGCTCATCAAGGAGGCCGACGTCTACGCCGCCTATCTCGCCTATGCCGACTACGAGATCGGCCGCGTCGTCCAGGCCGTCCAGGACATGGGCAAGCTCGACAACACGATCATCATCTTCATCAGTGGCGACAACGGTGCCTCCGCAGAGGGCTCGCCAATGGGCACGTGGAACGAGGTCATACCGTTCAACGGCATCTTTCCGACCGCTGCCGAGAACATGCCCTTCTACGACGCCTGGGGCAACAGCCAGACTTACCCGCACTACTCCATCGCTTGGGCCTGGACGTTCGACACGCCTTTCAAATGGACGAAGCAGATCGCTTCCTTCTTCGGCGGGACGAAGAACGGCATGGCGATCTCCTGGCCGGCGAGGATCAAGGACGCGGGCGGCATCCGCTGGCAGTTCCATCACGTCATCGACATCGTGCCCACGCTGCTCGAGATCGCGGGTATCCCGGCGCCGGTTCAGGTCGACGGCGTCGCGCAGAAGCCGATCGAAGGCGTGAGCCTTGCTTACACTTTCGACAAGGAGGCTGGCGGATTCAACGCACCGTCGCGCCACCGCACCCAGTATTTCGAGATGCTGGGCGTTTACGGGATGTACGACGACGGCTGGATGCTGAGTGCCAAGCCGCGGCGTGCGCCGTGGGAACTTACCGGCGCGGCCATCGCCGATCCGGCAACGGCGTACGAGCTCGAGCTCTACGAGCTCAAGAACGACTGGACGCAGTACACCAACGTCGCAGCGAAGAATCCGGAGAAGTTGAGGGAGATGCGGGACCTCATGTTCGGCGAATTCGCCAAATACCAGGTGCTGCCGCTGGATGCATCCGCGGCCACGCGGTTCGTCGCGCCGCGTCCCAGCCTGGCCGCGGGCAGGACGAAGTTCGAATACTCGGGGCTGACCGTCAGCGACATCCCCGAAGGGAACATGCCGAGCCTGCTCAACAAGTCGTACACGATCACCGCCGAGATCGAAGTGCCCCAGGGAGGTGGTGACGGCATGATCTACAACGAAGGCGGGCGCTTCTTCGGCTACGGGCTGTATATGCTGAAGGGCAAGCCGGTGTTCCTGTACAACAATCAGGGTATCAAGCGGACCCGGTGGGAGGGGCCGGCGCTCGCACCCGGCAAGCACACGATCGAGTTCGACTTCAGGTACGACGGGCTCGGCGCTGGGACGCTCGCGTACAACAACGTGAGCGGTGTCGGCCGTGGCGGCACCGGGACGCTGAAGGCCGACGGCAACGTGGTGTCGACGCAGAAGATGGAGTTCACCGTGCCGCTGACCAAACCGCTCGACACCGTGGTCAACATCGGCACGGCCGCCGGCACGCCGGTAGACGACAAGGATTACCAGATCCCGTTCAAGTTCAACGGCAGGATCGACAAAGTCACCATCCTGCTCGAGCCGCCGAAGCTCACGCCCGAGGACGTCCAAAAGCTGAAGGAGGCGCAGATGAAGCAGGCCGCCGACAAGTGACCACGCCAGACCGCAGAGCGGTGGCTGCGAGACACCCGCCGCAAATCAGATCATCGACAGCGCGCGTGCGCGGTTCACGGCCTGGATGCGATTCGGAACGCCGAGCTTCGCGAACAGGTTCTTGAGATGCCACTTCACCGTCTCGGGCCCGATGCGCAGGCTGCGGCCGATCTCCTTGTTGCTCATGCCGCGACTGACCAGCATCAGGATCTCGCGCTCGCGGTCGCTGACCGGTGCGCGGGACGCCGTCGGTTCCGGCGGGCTCGCGCCGGCACTTGCATCCTTCGACGGTCCCGTCCGGAGCTCGTCGAGGTAGGCGGCACTCGGCCACATCGTCGAGGTCGGTGCCGGCCGCTCGTGCACGAACAGCGATTCGACGATGCCGCGGTCCGCGGTTCGGAACGTCTGACGCAGCCCCAGTCGCTCCCCGATCGCCAGCGCCTCCGCAAGTCGTGTCCTGGCCTGCGGCCGGTCGCCGGAGGCATCGAGGACCTGGGCCAGCATGAGCAGGCCTTGCGCTCGCAAAGGGGCCGATGCGTTCGCGGGCAAATTGTCCACTGCCGAGGCAATCGTGTCCGCCCCGGCTGAGCCGACGCGATTGAACCCGTCGACATAGCCGAGACCGATCTCGCACAGATACATCGTCTGTATCCCGGCGACCGTCGCCTTGCCGGCGGCCTGCCAGAGCACGCGCAGGCGATCGGCGCCCGCCGCGAGCTTGGACAGATCCTTGGTGTCGGCCTGCCGCAGCTGGTCGACGCGAAGCGCCGCTTCCATTCGGGCCCAGTGACGCTGCTGCGCGAGCGTGCAGGCGTGCTCGAGCACGCGCTTCGCATCGTCGCGCTGTTCGGCCGCGTCGTGCGCCCAGGCGAGCGTCGAATACGCGGCCCATAGCCATTCGAGCGGCGCAGATTGCTCGATAACCGCCAGCCGCTGATCGATCGCCTCCTGCGCTTCGATCAGGTTCCCGCGCTCGAAGGACAGGCGCGCCGAGATCGCGCGCGCCAGCGCCGCCGTCACCGAATGGGCGCCGAATTCCTCGTCGGCATACTCGAGGGCATCGGTCCAGGCCGCTTCCGCGCCCCGGCCGTCGCCCTCGTGCCACGACGCCAAGCCTACGAGCATTTTCTGGTACGCGACCTTAAGCGGCGTCTCGCAGCGCGGGATATCGCGCGCGCGGCGATACTCGCCGCGAACGATCAGGCTGTACGCCGCGAGCGTCTTGTGAACATCGCCTATCCAGGCGGGAGCGCTCGCTTGTGCGTCCCACGTGTCGAGGAAATCGAGGTGGCTGAAATCGTCTTCCAGCAGCGCGACACCGCCGTGGACGAGATCCATCGCAGCCGAAAGCTCGGCGTCGTCGCGGCCGTAGAGCTCGCGGATGCGCGCGAGGACGCGACGCGCTTCGTCATGGCGCATCGTAAGGCCGAGCGCCCACGCCTGCGCGGCAAGCAGCCGCGGCCGCGCCTCCACGGCGGCACGCGGAAACTTGGTGAGCCAGTCGATCAGGGCTACGTACTCGCCGTGCTCGATGAGGCCCATCGCGTGGCGATCGACGATATCGATGGCTCGTTCCTGATCCCCTGCCGCCAGGGCGTGCCGCACGGCCTCGACCCATAAGCCCGCGCTTTCGAACCATTCGCTCGCCCGCCGATGCAGCTCGGGCTCGCTGCTCGGCTCGCGCTCGCGCAGCCGTGCATGCAGGAACTCGGCGAACAGCGCGTGATAGCGGAACCAGCGGCCGTGCGTGTCGAGTGCGACGATGAGCAAGTGGCGCCGCTCGATGTCCGCGATCGTGGTCGCGCCCTGCTTCATCCCCGTCACGCGCTCGCACAGCTCGGCGCAGAATCGCCCGAGGATCGAAGTGCGGATGAGGAACGCCTGGGCGTCCGCAGGCAAGCCTTCGAAGGCCTCCTGCGCAAGGTACTCGCGCAGGACGCGCGCCTCGCCGGTGAAGCCACGGACCAGGCTCTGCAGATGCTTTTTCCCGCCGAGCGCGACGAGCATCATCTGCAGGACCGCCGGCCAGCCCTCGGAGATGGTCTGCAGCTGCGCGATGTCGCGCGCCGACAGCGTCGTTCCCAGCGCCGCCTCGGCGAGCGCAGCCGTCTCCGCGCGCGTGAGGCCGAGCGTCTCGGGACCGATCTCCTGCACCTTTCCTTCCGCGCGCAGCTTGGCGAGGCGCAGGTTGGGCAGGCTGCGCGCCGCGATCGCGACGTCGAGGTTGTCTGGAGCGTGCGCGACGACGTTGGACAGGACATCGTCGATCGCCTGCGAGCGGACGCTGTGCAGGTCGTCGATGACCAGGAGATAGCGCTCGCTGCTTGCCGCGACCTGGTTGAGCAGCGGATTGAGCAGCGCCTCGGAACCGGGCATCGGGCCGCCGCGCGACAACTCCATCACGTCGGCGCCGATCGCGCCATCTGCGGCATTCAGCGAGGCCGCGAGATAACCGAGGAACGTCGCAACGTCGTCATCGTCGGAATCGATCGACAGCCACGCCACGCGCACGCCACTGGCCGTCAGCGCCTTCTGCCACTGCGCGAGGCACGCCGTCTTGCCGAAACCGGGTCCCGCGTGCAACAGCGTCACGCGCGCCGCCGGCGGCACGCCGAGCCGCTCGATCAGGCGCGCGCGCTCGATCCAGCGCGCGGGCACCTTCGGCAGGGCGATCTTCGTCGACAGGAAGAACGACGCGAGCGCGTTCGGGGCCGCAGTGGCGGCCTTGGTCGGTGGGCTTCCCACGCTCAGCTTCGCGCTTCATCGCCTTGGGGCAAGGCGTCTACGATAGCCGGCGCACCGGGCGTGTCAAGTCAGCGCCGCAGCAACAGCGCGAGCACCCGGCGGAAGACCGCCCCGTATGGCGGGTGCAGCACGCGCAGGACGTCGAGGCGCGGTGCGACGTAGACGCCGCGGGCGACGCTGAACGCCCTGAAGCCCTCGTCGCCGTGATAGCGGCCGAACCCGGAGTTGCCGCAGCCGCCGAAGGGCAGCGCGGTCTGGAACACGTGCTGCATGACGTCGTTGACGCAGGCGCCGCCGGAGGTCGTGGACGCCAGCACGCGCTCCGCCTCTCGCGCGTCGTCGCCGAAGTAGTACAGGGCAAGCGGACGAGGCCTGTCGTTGACGTACGCGACCGCCTCGCCGATGCTGCGATAGGTGAGGATCGGCAGCAGCGGTCCGAAGATCTCGTCGCGCATGACCGCGGCGTCGTCGGGGGGATCGACGAGCAGCATGGGCGGGACCTTGCGCACCGCGCCGTCGAACCTTTCGTTCGCCGGATTGATCTCTACGATGCGCACGTCGTGCGCCCGCGCATCCTCGACGTACGAAACAATTCGCGCATATTGAGCCGGCGTCGCTTGCGCCGTGTA
>Ga0335083_10002945_pt1 | contig 22247 bp, 23 predicted proteins | sample Lox_Sample_42_FD_206716 | JGI IMG/M metagenome (GOLD analysis project Ga0335083, IMG submission 206716) | Soil microbial communities from Loxahatchee National Wildlife Refuge, Florida, United States - Lox_Sample_4.2 | ecosystem: Environmental > Terrestrial > Soil > Wetlands | place: USA...
TGTTTTGGGTTCGTTTTTTTGACTCGTTTTGGAAATAGGGCCTCAAATCGCCACTAACATACGCTGTAACAACATGATACAAGTTTGGGTTCGTTAGCGGGCATCGGTGGTACCCCCCCGGGGTGCTCCTTCTTGCACCCCAGGGTTACGAAAGCAGGTACTTTATTATCAACAACATCACGGATTATTCCCTTCATTTCGCGATTTTTTGACCCTCCTCTGCCGGACCCATGCCCGCTTTGGGGCTCAGCAGCGGAGCAGTGAATCACGTCATGTTGAGAGGGGTGGCGCGTTTCATCCCCAACACCCGGGGAGCCGCAAACGGAACCCCTGACGATCGGTGCCACAGCCATGGGATCTCGGTGAGCCGGCGAAAGCGCTGAAAGACGCCGACGGACCGGACGGCAGCTACCCTAGCATATGTCTAAGCGCTTGTCAAGAGTAAAGTTACTCAGCACTCTACGCTCATGGTGTAGCCTACTTTATCGCGGCTGCGGAAAAACGGCTGGGGCCAGGTCGAGGTGACCCTCGTGGCCGTCCGCGAGCGGGCACAAGGCCCGCCCCTACGGCCCCGAGCCCGGCGGCTGCGGCTGTCCGGGCCGCTGGGGCGTGGGCGGCGGCAATCCCGACGGTTTCAAATCCTGGTCATTCGCCGAGCAGGCCAGTAGCGGGTTGACCATCTTCACCATCACCGCTTGAAAGCGCTCGACCATAGCTGGCTGCTCCCAAATGGCCTGAATATCCCCCGCCCTGCCGTATGCGACCACAAGGTAAGCGCCCGGCTTCACCTGCGGCAACAGAAAGTAGCCGTCCGCGTCTGCGGAAACCGTAGGGGGTGTGTGGCCGGCCTGGGCGCTGGATCGCGCTAATTCGAGCAGAAACGTCTCCATGCCTGTCAGGCGCTTGAGGCAGGAGGGCTCCGATACCTTCTGAAGATACTCCAGCATCTGTTTGCCGCTTTCCGTGTCGATTACCAGAATGTTGGCGCCCGAGGCCGGAATACCCGCCACTCCTGACGCGAAAATCACCCGTCCCGCGAGCTCGCCCTCGTCATAAACCGTTGCCTTCTTGTTGGAGGATTTGTGCTCAACGCGGACGGCGCCTGAACGGTCGCTACAACAGGGCAAGATCGCTAGAGCGAGAACGAGAAAAGAGGCGCGAACTGCCCTCGCAGCACGCAAACCGCCTGCGTGTCGGTTCAGAGATTGCAGATTAGGTCTTCCTTTCTTTGGAGAGCGGCATCTCGTTGCCACTCGGTGGAGCTTCTAAATTTGACAGGCCTGAAGGGCCGATCAATGCAACGCAAAATCGTCTTGCCCATCATTAGAAGTTCTTGATCAGCACCGCGTCGGTCTGCTCCGTGCCACGCGAGAGTGCCAGGCGGCCGTCGCCCGACCAGGCGAACCAGAAAATCTCGCCGTCCGTGAATTGCGTCAGCGGCTTCGGTAAATCACCCGTCACGGGTTGTTCCCAGATGTTCCCCACGCCATTCACTCGATTGCGAAAAGAAATGGCGCGACCGTCCGGTGTCCAATGGAGGGGATAGCTGCCGGTAACGGGTAGCGGGAAAACCTTGACGGGTTGGCCGCCCGCGAAAGGAACTAGCGCCATGCTGACGGGCTGATTCTCGCCGGCATGGTATAGACAGGCAATCCACTTCCCGTCCGGAGAAATGGTTGGCCAGTCACACCTGTAGTCCGTCAGAGGGACCGCAGGGCCACCTTCGCTCGAAGCCTTCATCAGAACAAACTTTCCGCCCTGCACCTTGGTGAAAACCACCCACCGGCCGTCGGGTGATAGGGCGGGATATAGGTCAATGGCGCCAGGAGTAAGCTGCTTCAGGTTGCTGCCGTCCATACTCATGCGCCAGATGCTGATCTTGCCACTTCCGTCCCGCTGGGCGAAGGCAATGAAGTTCCCGTCGAGAGAGACATTGGGCCAATATGAAAATAAGGACCGGCTGCCGTTGGTGAGCCGGTGAGGGTTTGAGGCGTCCGCGCTCATTTCCCAAAGGTCACCGCGTCCGTTCGAAAACGAGAAATAGACGATCTTCCCGTCTGGCGTCCACCCCAGACCATCCTGCCCGTCGCGGCTCTGGTTCCCGGCGCTCAAGGGCCGGGGTTCGGTCTTATCTCCGCCCATAGCGATCTGCAGGGTCGCAAGAGTCTGGCTCTGTAACGCCAGGAGCATTTTGCCGTCCGCACTCACCCGGACTCCGGTGTATTCCGAAAGGTCTTGAGTGATTTGGCGGGCCCCGCCCCCCTCAACCGAGACTTCGTAAATCTGCGATGTCGTGATCGTGCCGGAAGCCCCTTGAAGACTGCCAGCCAGGATCAAGTGGCGGCCTCCAGGGAGCCAGGTGAGATCGTAAATGTTCTTCCACAGCGTGCCCGCTATCGGCTGGTGGGGCCCGCCTTCCGATGCGATGGTCGTCAAGACTGCCTGAGGAGGTTCGCGGGTCAGGGCGAGGGTCTTCCCGTTCGGAGACCACGCGACGCGGGGCGGATAAATCCTCTCGGGCGCCTTGTAGGACACCAGCACCCGCTCGCCAGAGCCATCCAGCGACGCCGTCAGCAAGCTGGATTCACCCCGTGTCTGCCGAATGAAGGCTACCCGCTCGCCATTAGGTGAAAGTGCCGGAGGGCCGCCAATCCCCACCAGCATCTTTCTCGGGGGAGCGCCCAGGGCGGGCACCTGGTAGAGATCGCCGCTAGGTTCCAGGGGATCCTGGCGGACGAAGTAAACGTAGCTGCCATCGGGAGAGAAGGCCAGGCCCGGGCAGATGTCGTCGCCCAAGGTGGCGATCTGCACATCACTGTCCGTCGCCAGTTGCTTCAGCCAGAGGCTTTGCTTGCCTGCCATCGACCGCACGTAGGCCACATATTTGCCATCGGGCGAGATGTCTGCCTGCTGGACGTCTCCGCTGCCCGTTAGGCGGGTAAATTCCAGGCTGGCGGGCGGCGCCGCGGTACGGCTAAGGGCGCGATAGAGGACGTAGCTCAGCGTGGCGGCGATCATGACAGCGGCAGCGGTCACGCCGATGAGGGCTTTCCGGTGACGCTCTGTCAAGCCCGCGATCACCTGCGAATCGGAGCTGTCGCTGGTCGCACCCTTCAGGGTGGAATGGCTCGATGCCGGGCTGAAGCCCGGTGCTGCGTCGCCTGTCACCCGTGCACCGGCCGTTGCCGCGGCTGCAAGGCGTCCCGAGCTGGTGTCCCGCTTCAGTCGCTTCAGATCCGTTCGAATCTCGGAGGAGTGCTGGTAGCGCAGTTCCCGGTCCTTTTCCAGCGCCTTGTTCGTGATTTCTTCAAACCTGGGCGGCAGGTTCGGGTTAAGGCTTATGGCTGGAGCGGGTGCTCGATTCAAAATCGCTTCGTAAACGACGGCAGTGGTGGCCCCGTAAAACGCCTGCTGGCCGGTCGCCATCTCGTAAAGCACGGCGCCGAGGCTGAACAAGTCGGTCCGGACATCCAGTTCCTCGCCCCGCGCTTGTTCTGGGCTCATGTAGGCAACTGTGCCCACGGTGGCGCCCGGGCTGGTGAGATGATCGGGTTCGATCGACACAGTCGGCGTGTCTTGTCGGGGCGCCGCTTGCTGCGCCCCGGTCGAGGGCGGGGTAACTCCCGCCCCTACGCCAAATTTAGCCAATCCGAAATCCAAGACCTTCGCCTGGCCCCGGTTGGTGACAAAGATGTTCGCCGGCTTGATGTCGCGATGGATGATCCCCTTCTGGTGCGCCGCGTCAAGCGCGTCGGCAATTTGGATCGCGAGCTCCAGCAGGTCATCGATCTTTAGAGGTTTCGTCCCGATGCGATGTTTGAGCGTCTGCCCCTCCAGCAACTCCATGGCGATGAAGGGTTGGCCCTCGAACTCGTCGATATCGTGAATGGTGCAAATGTTGGGATGATTCAGGGCTGAGGCGGAGCGCGCTTCACGCCGGAAGCGCTCGAGGGCTTGAGGGTCAGAGGCGACACCCGGGGGCAGGAACTTGAGGGCCACGAACCGGCCGAGCTTGGAGTCCTCGGCCTTGTAGACCACACCCATCCCGCCGCCGCCGAGTTTCTCCACGATGCGATATTGGCGAACTGCCTTTCCAAGCACGATCTTGGGCACTGAGCGCCCAGCAGATTCTAGCACAACGCGTCGGAGACGAGGTTAGCCTGCATTTCTGTTCCGAAAATTTCGGTCAGGCAACGGTGGGCTCACCAGCGGGCTCGCGGCTCCAAGAAATCGCAGCCTTCACCCAGCGCAGGCTGAGTCGATCGTAAACCGATCTTTCGGGCATTTTCGTGAGATGGCGCCTGCCGGCGGCTGGATGATGAAAGCCTTGCCTGCTGCGCGCTGTGCCGTCGGCGACGCGGAATTGGAACACGATCATCGCGATCCTGCGGATGTTGAGAGGCCCAAGTGAGTAAAGGATGCTGACGGCCCGCCAGCACGGTCTACTTCCAGAGAGATGGTCGAGCCGTTTCATCCGCACCTAGCCTATGACACAGGAACGGTCTCCGCCAACTTGATGTCTGCCGACGAATCGCCAATCATCAACTTCACGGGCTCCGTCTCAACCGCAAACTTGCCCTGCTTCACATCCCAGTACGCAAGCTGCGAAGCCTTCAGCGGAATTTCCACCGTCTTCGTCTCTTTTGGCGCGAGACTCACGCGCCGAAATCCCTCAAGCTCTTCACGCGGCCGCTCCACCTTTGATTTCAGGTGGCTCACATAAAGTTGGACCACCGCGTCCCCGGCCCGGCTGCCTGTGTTGGTGACCTTTACGCTCACGGTGATCTCGCCATCTTTTGCGATTCGCGGCGCGCTGGTCCGCAAATTGGCAAACTTGAACGTCGTATAACTCAGGCCGTACCCGAACGGATAAAGAGGCTTACCCTTGAAGTACATGTAGGTCTTGCCGTCGCGAATGTTGTAATCCATCATCGGAGGCTCTTGATCGAGCGACGCCGGCCAGGTCGTCACCAGATGCCCTCCGGGGTTGTCGTCTCCGAACAAAACCTGCGCCAGCGCTGTGCCTTCATCCTGCGAAGCGTGTGCCATATGCAGAATCGCGGGAAGATTCTCCTGCGACCAGTTGATGGCATAAGGAAAGCTCGAGACCAGAATCATCACCGTCTTCGGATTGGCCGCGTACACCTGCTTCACCAGCTCTTCTTGTTCGAGCGTGATGCTTTGCCGGTCGCGTCCTTCGCGCCCTTCGCTGGGATACTGGCATGGCTTCGTGGATGCATCCGGATTCCAGGCATGCGCCATATCCGGCCCGCAGGTGGGATCGTTCCCCACAATCACAACCGCCACATCTGACGCGCGCGCGGCTTTCACTGCAGCATCGCCGCTATTGTCGGCGGCATAGTTCACCGCAACCCCGGGTCCGACCTCTGCCTTAATACCTTCCAGCGGTGTCACCGCGTGCGGAGGGATGCCGCCATACCAGTCCCAGTGAACGGAGTCCGCCAGCGGCCCGATTACCGCAATCGACTTCACCGATCCCTTTCGCAGCGGCAAAAATCCGTCCGCGTTCTTCAGCAGCACGACTGACTCCAGCGCCATCCTCTTCGACACGTTGCGGTCCTTGTCGGTATTCCACGGCTCCGGTGAATCCTTGACTGACGAATAGGAAACCATCTCCGGCGGGTCGAGCAAGCCCAGCTTCAGCGTAATGCGGAACTTCGGCCGCAGCAGTGCATCGATCTGAGCTTCTGTGATCGAGCCGTCCTTGAGAGCAGCCTTCGTCTCGTTCTTATACCGATCCAGGAATTGATTGATGCCCGCGCGCAGACACGCAACCACCGCGTCCTTCTGCGTGGCGAATCTCTTGTGCTGCGTCACCAGATCCGTGACTGCGCCGCCGTCGCTGGAGATGACATCCACGCCCCACTTGTCAATCAGAATGCTTCGCAGAATAGGATTGATGGCCATCGGCGTGCCGTTCCAGGCGTTATACGATGCCATTACGGCCTTCCCGCCACCCTCAAGAAATCCCATGCGGAACGGGACCGAGTAATACTCCCAGAAAAGCCGCTCGTCAAAGTCCGACGACGAGCTGGTGCGGTGGTCCTCATTGCTGTTCGCCAAGAAGTGCTTCATCAGCGAGGCAGCCTGCCAGTATTTGGGATCATCGCCCTGCAATCCGTGAATAAACGCCACAACCATCGTCCCGTTAAAGAACGGGTCTTCGCCATACACCTCCTCGCTGCGTCCCCAACGCGGATCGCGCGCGAGATCGGCCTGTGGCCCCCAGAGCATCAGAATCTGGCGATTGTATTTTTTCGTCTGCGTGATGAACCGCGCCTCATAGCCCTCGATCGCACCAGCCTGCCGCACCAGCCCCGGGTCCCACGTTTCTCCCATCCCGGGAGGTTGCGGAAACTGCGTCGTGGTGAGGCGTGTCCAATGAAAGCGCTCATAGCCGCGCTGCACCACTCCGTGAATCCCCTCTGATCCACCGTAGCTCGGAATGCCCAGGCGAGGAACGCCCGTCTGGACGCTAAGGCAATCGATCTTCTCGTCGAGGGTCGCGAGCGACAGAATGTTGTCGATGCGCTTCTCGGCAGGAAGGCTTGGGTCTTGAAATGGATATTGAAACTTCTGCTGTGCGAAGCACAATCGCAAACTCGATAGAGCAAGAACAATAGCCGCAAACAGAGAATTCCTCATTACCCAATCACCTCCAGCGAGCCGCCAGGTGCGCCAGAAGCAAAACCCTAGCCCGCATTTCTCACCAGGATTCGAAAAGGGCGGGGCTTCCAGCCCCGCCGTTACGAGGTCCGTCGGATAGCTGCCATTTCCCGATCTCGGCACAGCTTGCCAAATGGCAAGCTGTGCCGAGATCGGGACACAAACAGCACAGCTTCAGCAAGATCGGCGGGGCTGAAGCCTGGCTGAAGCCCCGCCCTTTTCGAATCCTGGTGACAGCCCAGTTACAATTGCCCGCCGGCAGGACGGTCGAAGCCCTGGCCGCTACTCAGTGCAAAAAGTCGTATTCACGGCGCTGCTCCGTTGGCCGCGGGCGGGGCGGGTGGAATCAACGTGGTCCTGGGATGCTCCTGCAAAATCAACGGAGCCCTCGGCGGCTGGTCGAAATCGAAGTCGCGTCGGAGATCGCCGAGTTGCGCGGCGTCCTCCCGTACCGTCGGACGCGGATCGGGCCGGCCGTCGTGCTTCGGGTCCAGCCGCTGGCCGCCCAGGAAATCGTCTTCAATGAACTTCGCGTAGGCATCGAAACTCAACGTCTGATGATCGATAAACCCCTTCCTCGCGTACGGCGAAATCACGAGCGCCGGCACTCGCAAGCCGTAGCCGTTTTCGTCGACACGCACCGGAACCACATGATCGTAGAACCCGCCCCAGTCATCCCATGCCAGAAAGATCGCGCAGTCTTTCCAGTCTGGCCCGGACATCACGGCGTTGACGAGGCTGGTGACGAAGGTCTGGCCGCGGCTCACGAGGTCCGGCGGATGCTCGCTCACGTCACCCGAAGGCACCACCCACGATACGGCTGGTAGAGTGCCCGTTTTGGCCCGTTTCATGAACACTTCAACAGATTGGATATTTCCGAGCTCGCCGTCATTCTTGACGGTGTCGAAATAGGGCAAAGGATTCCAAATTCCGGGAGTCTTGGCATTCTGCTTGACGGGCAAACAGTCTTCCGCCTCATCGTCCTCACAATCAGGTTCGGTGCCTTCCAGGACGTAATAGCCCCAGCTCACATGATTCTTGTGCAGGAGATAGGTGAGGTCCGTCCATGCGTAGATAGGGTCCGGCCGCGGCTTCCCTGCCTTTTTTTCCGCCAACTCTCCCCCGAAGAAGTCCGGGGGCTCTCCCGGGAGTGCCAGGGCATTGGTGCAACTGAACGGGTCATCGTGGCGAGTGCAGCGAGCCGACCATTCCGAAACCTGGAACAGATGTTCCGGCAGGCTCCAGGATGCGTTGGGCTCAAACATCCGGTCCTGCAAAACAAAATTCCGCGCATACGCCCAATAATTGGGGATATCTCCTCCGTCGTGGTAGCCCATCACGTCAGGAATGCGCTGGTCGACGCAGGCGGGATCGTCCGGATCGTTGCAGGCGATGCGGGCCTGTTCGACGAGCTTGATGAAGCCGTCCATCTTGCCCCCATCCACATCGTCAATCGCGGAGCCTCGGCTGTGCGGGCCTCCGCCGTTCCGGTCCTGGGCGTCATGGTAGGGCTTGACGCACGCTCCGCTCTTGGGGTCAGGGACGCAGACCGTTGGATCGCCGTTGTGCATGGGGATGCCATCGGCTCCCGGAAAAGTTCCGAAGTAACTGTCGAACGAACGGTTCTCCTGCATGATGACAATCACATGCCTGATGTGGCGGATGGGGTCCTCGGAGTTTCCTTGTCCCTCGGGCCGGGCGCTGATGCCAGCCAGGTGGAGCGTCCACAGGCCAAACGCCGCCAGCAAAGACGCGGCGGCGCTTCTGTAAAGACCTTGGACAGATATCATGGCCAGATGTTCTTTTGAACTTGAAGCAATTTTGAGACCCGTTACGTATCCATCACACACGCGGCTCAATTCCAGCGCCATCGGACAATCTGGCCAATTCCGCAAGATCGAGACGCCCCGTGTAAATGGCCATGCCCAAGGCGCAGTGAATACCGAGGGAACTCAACTCGCGGATCTCATCCATCGTAGAGATACCGCCCGCCGCGGTCAGCTCGTGGCGGGTAGCGACGCGAAGGCGACGAAACCACGCGAGATCGGTGCCTTCCATCATGCCTTCCTTATCGACATACGTGCAGAGAAAGCCGCCGCAGTACGGTTCGAGCTGGCGCAGGACCTCTTCAGCCGCAAGTCCGGTCGCCTCTTGCCAGCCGCGCACCACGATGCGGCCATTCTTCGAGTCGAGGGCGATCAGCACCTGCTCCGGGCCAACCGTGCGCACCAGTTCAGCGAGAAAAGGCGTATTCACCCCGGTGTTGTGAAAGGCCGCCGTACCGATGATTACTCGGTGCGCACCCTGTTGCAACAAACGGCGAGCTCGTTCCACGGTGCGAACGCCGCCGCCCACGCGCGTGGTCGCGCGCCTCGCGAGGAGTTCCACAATTCTGTCATTCGAGCCCTTGCCCATGGCCGCGTCGAGGTCAATGACTTGAATCTCAGGAAATGCTTCGAACTTGCGCAGCATCGCGAGAGGCGCATCGCCCTCCAAGGCCTTATCACGGCCCTGCACAAGCTGAACCACCTTACCGTCCATGAGATCGATGCAGGGAATAATCATGCCGGCGGCCTCACCGCGACCCCGTGTTGCGTGAGGAAGGTTTTCAGATCGCCCACCGTATACGCGCCGTAATGGAAGATGGAAGCAGCGAGCGCGGCGTCGGCCCGCCCTTGGCCCAGCACCTCGACGAAGTCCTCCGGTTTTCCTGCGCCACCCGAAGCGATCACTGGCACGTGCGTCGCGTGAGCCACAGCACGTGTGAGATCGCAGTCAAAGCCGCGCTGAACTCCGTCCGTGTCCATGGAGGTCAGCAGAATTTCACCGGCCCCGAGAGATTCGCCCCGAGCTGCCCACTCCACGGCGTCCAGTCCCGCGTCATCACGGCCGCCACGTGTGTAGACGTTCCAGGCGCCCGGCGCGCGACTGCGGGCATCGATGGCGAGTACCACGGCTTGAGATCCAAACTCCTCACTGAGTTCGTGGATGAGCTCAGGCCGGCTGACAGCAGCCGTGTTTACGCTGACCTTGTCGGCGCCCGCCAGCAGAATCTTGCGAGCATCCGCCACCGAACGAATGCCTCCCCCCACGGTCAAGGGAATGAAAACGCGGCGCGCGGTGCGGGCGACGACGTCCGCCATGATGTCGCGCTGGTCGCTCGAAGCCGTGATATCGAGAAACACCAGTTCATCAGCACCCTGGAGGTTGTAACGCTCCGCCAGTTCCACCGGGTCGCCTGCGTCGCGCAGGTTGACGAAGTTCACCCCCTTTACGACGCGGCCGCCGGTGACGTCAAGGCACGGAATGATTCGTTTGGCTAGCATGGCTCACGGCATTCTTGACGACTGCTGTCGCTTGCAGCCTCCACACCGAAAGCGCCGAAACAGCATCGCCATCGTCACCCTCAGGGTCTCTTGGGTTCGTTTTACGGTTCGGGTTAGGTTCGTTTTTCGGCGCCTTCGCAGGCGCTCTGATTCTAAAGGGCTTGCTCCACTCGCTGCGCGTCCGTCTTGGGTTCGTTTAGGTTCGTTTTGGAACGCCGTTTACACCGCTTTTTGTGCGCTATCAATAATAAAATCAGTTGATTACCGTTTTGGGTTCGTTTTTTCAACTCGTTCCGCAAAAAGCCCATAATTTCAGATTTAAATACCTTATAATCAATCACATGTGGTTTTGGGTTCGTTTTCGCACACCCACTACCCCCGGGGGTACCCCCACGGATCCGGCTCGCAAGCCTGTCCGAGGGGCAGGGTACTTCCCACCGACCTCCCACCGTCGCCGCCTCATTCGTACCTTCCTCACGGTTCATTGAATAGCTCCCGGCTGCTTAGCTCTACGAAGTTCTTCATCACCTGAAGGCCCGTCTTGCCGGATTTCTCAGGATGGAATTGCACCCCAAATACGTTGCCGTCCTCCAGCACTGCCGTGTAAGGCAGCGAATACGTGCAAGTGGCCGCCGTAGCCGGAACCATCGGCGCGTAGTAGCTGTGCGCAAAGTAGAGGTACGGCGGTGAACTGGTGTTCGCCAGCAGCTTCGACGGACACGAACCAGGTTGCGCCTCAATCTGATCCCATCCCATGTGGGGCACCCGAATATCCGAATTCGCGAAACGCCGAACCTTGCCCGGATAGAGGCCGAAGCCTGGAGCCTCAGGTGCTTCCTCGCTCCCTTCAAACAGCGCCTGCAAGCCGAGGCAGATGCCGAGAAAAGGAACACCCGCGCGCATTCTTTCCAGAAGCGGCTCCCGCACACCCAACACATCGAGCGATCGCATCATTTGGCCGAAGTGGCCGACACCGGGCAGAATGATTTTCTTGGCGCGCCGGATCGCCAGGCCCTCGCTGACAACTTCGTACGGGGCGCCGAGCTCCGAAAGTGTGTTGGCCACCGAACGCAGGTTGCCGGCTCCGTAGGCAACAAGCGCGATCATAGGGTAGTGTCCCAATTTGGCCTGGGAGCGCGGGCGTCCCGCCCGCTCTTCGTTCTGCGTCGAGATCGTTTCACCCTGCGGCGTTGCCGCAGGCTGCGATCAAAAGCGGGCGGGACGCCCGCGCTCCCAGGCCAACTTAGAAGACTGCCAATCATAGTAAGCCCTTGGTGGAGGGGAGTTGGCCCCGCAGACTCTTGTCCTTGGAGCACGCGTACTTCAGGGCGCGAGCGAAGCACTTGAAGACGGCCTCGATCTTATGGTGATTTGACCGGCCCTCCAGCACCTTCACATGGACGCTGGCGCCGGCGTGATTTGCGAAGCCGCCAAAAAAGTCCTCAACCAGCTCGGCTTGCAAGTCGCCTACATAACGCACACGGACGCGATCCTGATAAGCGAGCGCCGGACGCCCGCTGAGATCGAGCGCCACCGCCGCCAGCGTTTCGTCCATGGGCATGACGAAATAGCCCGCGCGGTTGATGCCGCGCCGGTCGCCAAGCGCCTTTGAGAACAATTGGCCGAGCACGATGCCTGCATCCTCTACCGTGTGATGCTGATCGACGTCGAGGTCGCCCTTCGCGCAAAACATAAGGTCAAATCCGCCGTGTTTGGTGAAGAGCTCCAGCATATGATCCAAGAAACGGATTCCGGTGTGGATGTCATACCGGCCGCGGCCTTCGATGCGCAGCTTGGCCGTTATGGCTGTTTCCTTCGTGTTGCGCGATAGGGTTGCGGATCGCATCTTGGTGCTCGGGCGGCCACAAGGGCCGCCCTTACGCCTGCCTGTCGCCCCCGACAGGAAGCACTGACTCGAGCTGATTGATGCTCTCGATCACGCTTGCTGCGCCTTCAGACCTGAAGAGCTGAACAAGTTCCTGGTAACGCAGATGGGTCTTCGCCGCGATGCCGATGAATGAGACGCCCGCAGCGCGCGCGCTGCGCGCGTCGTCGACGTTGTCACCGACGTACCAGAGCTTCCGGCCGGGCGCGAGCTCGATGATCTTGAGCAGGCCGTCGGGAGCAGGCTTCAGATTTGCCACGTGCTCGGCGCAAACAATCGGGTCAAAGCGCAGGTGGGGGGCGTAGCGATCGAGCGTCGGCTGAGCTTCAAACCTTCTCCGGCCCGTGAAAATGGCCAACTGGAAGCGCCCGGCGAGCCGCTCGAGCGCGCCCGCTTGGGCAAGCCACCTCTCGCGGAGGATCAGGCCCTCGGTTCCGTTGCTTCCGAAGAAGAATTCATTGAATTTCTCCACCAATGGGGCGTACTCCACCCCCACTCCAAGATCGCGCGCGATCTTCTGCGCCAGCAGCCAATCATCATTCCATCCACCCTGGTTCTTGTAGTCCTGCACCAGCTCGCGCGTGACCTCGCGGCCCGTGTAGTATCGGACCGTCGCGATAATGGTGTCGCGGTAGGACTCGGTGTCATCTACCAGAACGCCATCCATGTCGAAGACGACTAAGTCAGGCTTAGCCCGCATTTCTCACCAACTCCTCCGGAAAGGGCGGGGTTTTAACCCCGCCGTCATGAGTCGCTATTGAGTTGTACAAGCCCTCACGCGCTGGACAGTTTGCCAAAACAAACTGTCCAGCGCCGTGAAGGGGGATTGAAATGAAGCGCCGCTTTCCGGCGGGGCTGAAGCCCCGCCCTTATCGCACCCGGGCGAAATATGCCGGTTGGGCACCTTTGGCGCCATCTCTCCGCTCACCAAAGTTCCTCCAGCTCGTCGAGGAAACGGCGAACCTGTTCACGGGTGCCGACGGTGACCCGCACGCACCCGGCAATCTCATAGCTACGATCGCGCACCAGAACGCCGCGAGTCCGCAGTTCATCGCGCAGCAAGACGGCGCGATCGCCCGCGCAAAAGAGCACGAAATTGGCTTCGCTCGGATAATAGCGGATGCCCAGCTTGCGGAAGCCTTCGTAGAGCAACTCGCGGGCAGCGAGCACCTCTTTCACGTAGCTGTCAACATAAGCCGTATCGCGAACCGCGGCCCGCAGCGCGATAGCCGCCAGCGCGTTCACGCTGTACGGGGATTGCGCCTTGTGCAAGAATTCGATGTTTTCGGACTGCGACACGAGACACCCGCAACGCATCGCGGCCATCCCATAGACCTTGGAAAAGGTGCGGCTAACGAAGAGATTGGGCCGCTCGCGCACGAGTCCGATCGCCGTTACATGGCTGAAGTCGAAGTATGCCTCATCGACCAGGACGGCAGCGTGGCTGGCGCGGTCGAGAATCTGTTCGATACCCCTGAGCGAGACGCCGGTACCGGTGGGATTATTCGGGTTTGCAAGAAGCACGGCGCGGGTGGTTGGCCGGATGGCCTGCAAGAGCTCGTCCAGCGGGAAGGCGAGATCCAGAGGGCGATAATCGACTTCGCGGATAGAAGCGCCCGCAAGCTCGGCGTAGAAACGATACATCGCGTACGACGGGCGAAGTAGCAGGACGTCATCGCCATCGTCCACGTAGGTGTTCATCAAAACCTGAATGGCCTCGTCGGTTCCGTTGGTCAGAAGCAATTCATCCGCAGCGATGCCCAGGAAAGCTGCCAGCGCATTCCGTGTCTCTGCATATTCGGGATAAACGGCAAGGTCGCTTGCGGCGAGATGCTCCTTCAAGTACTCGACCACGCGCGGCGAGCAGCCCACCGTGTTTTCGTTGAAATCGAGGCGGAGCTTGCCAGCGCGCCCCGCCGTGGGAGGCGAATAAGGCGCCATGCGCAGCACAGCCTCGCGCGGACGTGGCGTCGCGATGGTAGTGTGGTTAGCCACGGGTGCGCACCGCCACCGAACGCGCGTGCGCTTCGAGGCCTTCGGCGCGTGCGAGATTCGCTATCGCCGGCTTCAGCTTCGCCAGTGCCGCTGACGTGAGTTCCTGAACAGAGATGACCTTGACGAAATCGGCTGCCGAGAGGCCACCTCTCAATCGCGCGGCACCCGAAGTGGGCAGGACGTGATTTGGGCCCGAGCAGTAATCACCGGCCGCTTCGGGACTGAATGGACCCAGGAAGATGCTACCGGCATGCCGGATACCGGGCAGCAGACTTGGATCGTGCAAGACGAGATGCTCCGGCGCAAGCCGATTGGAGAAGTCGATGGCCTGATCCAACGAGTCCGTCAGCACGATTGCACTATTGCGCTGGATCGCTTCGCGAGCTACCGGAGCGGTTGGAAGGGATTCGAGTTGTCGCTCGATCTCGACGGCCGTAGCTTCGGCGAGCGTGCGCGAGGTGGTCAGCAGGATTGCCGAAGCCTCGGTATCATGCTCGGCCTGAGCGAGCATGTCGGCGGCCACGTATGCGGGGTCCGCGTCTGCCGTAATGATGACGATTTCCGTGGGACCTGCAATGAAATCGATTCCAGTGTCTCCGGCAATCAGCTTCTTCGCCGCAGCCACATAGATATTCCCCGGACCTACGATTCGATCCACCTTCGGAACGGTTTCAGTGCCATAAGCCAGCGCCGCAATGGCTTGAGCGCCTCCCATGCGAAAAACGTGCGCAACATTCAGGTAAGCCGCCAAGCCCAAGATCTCGGCACTGGGTCGCGGGCAGGCGATGCAGATTGTCTTCACCCCGGCGACCTGGGCGGGAATCGCGGTCATCAACAGAGTCGAAGGCAGTGGATAGCGGCCCGCCGGGATATAGGCGCCCATCGAATCGAGCGGACGCACAATCCAGCCGAGACGGCGCCCGTCGGGATAGGCGGTGGATTGATCCCGCGGCAGTTGCATTTCCGCATAGGCTCGAATGTTTTCACTTGCGGTCTCGACGGCGCACAAGAATTCCGTATCAAGCCCTTCCAACGCAGAATGACACTCGTCCGGCGGAATCAGCACGCTCGCGCCGTTGAAGCCGTCGAAACGCTGTGCGTATTCCACAAGCGCGGCGTCGCCGCGAGTACGGACAGCTTCCAGAATCGGCGCTACCGCGCGCTCAGCCTCGGCGAGTCCTGCGGCCTTGCGGGTTACCAAGTCTGCGGCTTCGCGATGATGAACGATTCGAATCATTCCGGACTTTGTGCGGCGCACTGCGGCGCCTTCAGCCTGTGTCTCCATCACATCACGATCTTGTTCAACGGATACTCCACAATCCCTTGCGCGCCGGCTTCCTTCAAGCGCGGGATGATGGCGCGAACCGTCGATTCATCAAGGATGGTGTTCACGGCCAGCCACTCTTCATCGCTGAGGTTTGAGACGGTGGGCTTTTTTAGGGCCGGAAGCACGCCGAGTACGTTGGAAAGATCAGCCTGACGCACGTTGAGCATCAATCCCACTTTACCCAGCGCGTTGATGGCGCCTTCGAGCAGCAACCGGATATCTTCGAGCTTCCGGCGTTTCCAGGGGTCCTTCCAGGAATTCACATTGGCGATGAGCTGCGTATTGGACTCGAGCACCGTATCCACAATGCGGAGCTTGTTGGCGCGCAGGGAAGAGCCTGTTTCCGTCACCTCCACAATAGCGTCGGCAAGCTCCGGCGGCTTCACTTCCGTTGCGCCCCAACTGAACTCCACCTTTGCACTGACGCCGTTGGAGGCGAGATAGCGTTTGGTGGTTTCTACGAGCTCGGTGGCAATGATCTTACCCTCGAGGTCCTTTGCCGATCTAAAGGGCGCCGCTTCGGGCACCGCGAGCACCCAGCGGACCTTGCCGAAGCTCTGTTTGGCATAGACCAGGTCGGCGAGCGTCTCAACGGTGGCCCCCGTCTCAGCCACCCAGTCGCGGCCGGTGAGACCCGCGTCGAGCACGCCGTCTTCGACGTACCGGGCCATTTCCTGAGCGCGAATCAGCATGCATTCAATCTCCGGATCGTCAATGGCGGGGAAGTATGACCGGATCGAGGTGGAAATGTTGAATCCGGCGCGGCGGAACAGGTCGATGGTCGCGTTTTCCAGACTTCCTTTGGGGATACCCAGTTTCAGCATTATCGCCTGCTCCCTTCGGCCGCTGCAGTGGAGGCTTCCGAAGAGTAAACGGCGGCGGGATCAAACGCGCGAGGTTCGCTCGTTGCCCACTGGCCATCCTCGAGTTTGCGGAAGAAGCAGCTCTCGAACCCCTCGTGACACACGCCTGGCCCCTGCGCCTCGACCTTGATTAAAAGCGCGTCAAGGTCGCAGTCAGTGCGCATCTCCTTGACGAGCAGGCGATGCCCCGAAGTCTCGCCCTTCATCCAGATCTTGTTGCGGGAGCGGCTGAAGAAGGTGGCGTAACCGGTCTCGACCGTCTTGCGCCAGGCCTCCTCATTCATGAAACCAACCATGAGAACACGGCCCGAGGCGTGGTCTTGGATGACCGCGGCAATAAGACCATCAAGTTTGCTGAAATCAAGATCCATTAGAACACTCCACTAACGAAAACGCCCGCCATCATTCCGGCGGGCCTCGCTACTTCTGATTATCGAATGCTTGCTGTTAGCGTCAGGTCCGTCTTGGCTGAAAGCACGGGTGATGATGGTGACGACGATGAGTGAAGTTAGCCCACTGCATAGATAATGAGTATACCAGAAGCCAGCCGATCGGCGTCGCCGTGAGCGGAGCCTGGTATGCGAATAGCGAGCCGTGGGATTCTCACTTTTCTCACTACCCGACCCTTTGTTTTCATACACCTAACGGTTTCGCTCGGTAATTTCCAGAAAAATGACGGTTATCTGTCTGATAATTTTGTCATGCCGTCCCCCGTCGATTTCGTGATGAGGACGGCGTGGCTTACAAGAAGCCCGCATGATTCCCGCGCTCATTTGGAAGAACTGAAAACTCTGAAGAGGCGGGCGACTGGATCGTAGAAGCGGTCCACGACCCGCTCCTTGAGGGGAATGATGGCGTTGTCCGTAATCGTGATGCTTTCCGGGCACACCTTGGTACAGCACTTGGTGATGTTGCAGTAACCGATTCCGTTGGCCTTGCGCAGATCGCCGAGCCGATCCTCGGTATCCAGCGGATGCATCTCGAGCGCTGCCGTATACACCAGCAGCCGCGGGCCGATGAACTGATCGTGCAGGTGATGGTCCCGCAGGACGTGGCAGACGTCCTGGCAGAGGAAGCATTCGATGCACTTGCGGAACTCCTGCACGCGGTCCACGTCCTGCTGGGCGATAGTCCAGGTTCCGTCAGGCCGGTCGGCCTTCCGCGGATTGAAAGGCTTGAGCGCCTTCTTGGCGCGAAAATTCCAGGAGACGTCGGTCACAAGGTCTTTGACGGAAGGGAAAGTGTGCATAGGCTCCACTGTGATCGGCTTATCGAGCGGAAGTTGGCTCATGCGCGCCATGCACATTAGCTTCGGCATGCCGTTGATCTCCGCCGAACACGAGCCGCACTTGCCGGCTTTGCAGTTCCAACGCACGGCCAGATCATTGGCCTGCGTGGCCTGGATCTCGTGGATGGCGTCCAGCACCACCATGCCCGGGCCGACCTCGGTGGCGTAGTCCCTGAATTCGCCCTTGCCGCCTTCGCCGCGCCAGATCCTGAACGTCGCCTGCGCCATTACTTCATCTCCTTGATAATTTCCTGAAGCTCGGCCGCCATCTCGGGCACCGGCTCGTGAGTCAAACGCATTTCGCCGTCCGCTCCCTTGCGGATGATCGTATTCACCTTGCCCAGGGCCTCGTCCTTGGCGGGAAAGTCGTCTCGAAAGTGACCGCCCCGGCTCTCCTTGCGGTTGATCGCGGACCGGATGACAGCTTCGGATACGGTAAGGAGGCTGCGAAGGTCGATGGACGTGTGCCATCCCGGGTTGTATTCGCGGTTGCCGCCCACGGACGCGCGACCGGCGCGCTCCCGCAGGGAAGGGAGCGTTTCAAGCGCCTTCTCCATCTCCTCCTGACGGCGAACGATGCCCACCAGCTCTTGCATGGTCTTCTGCAGATCGCGCTGCACTTGGTAAGGTCCCTCACCTGAATCGTGCTCAAAGGGCTCGACGGCCTCGCGCGCCGCGGTCTCCACGTCGTTGGTGTTGATGCTGCCGGCACCGTGCTCCTTCGCGAACATGGCAGCGTACTCGCCTGCCCTCTTGCCGAACACCAGCAGGTCAGAGAGCGAGTTACCCCCTAACCGATTCGCTCCATGCAGGCCCGCAGCCACCTCGCCGGCGGCAAAGAGTCCGGGCACGTCCGACATCTGCGAGTCCGGGTCAACGCGGACCCCGCCCATCACGTAGTGGACGGTGGGCCCGATCTCCATCGGCTCTTCGGTGATGTCGATGTCCGCCAGTTGCTTGAACTGATGGTACATGCTGGGCAGCTTCTTCTTGATGTGCTCGGCGCCGTTGGGAATCCGCTGCTTGATCCAGGCGATGTCGAGAAAAACGCCGCCGTGGGGACTGCCGCGGCCTTCGCGAACCTCGCGGACGATGCAGCGGGCAACGTGATCGCGCGTCAGTAATTCGGGGGGCCGGCGGGCATTCTTGTCACCTTGAGTGTAGCGCCAGCCTTCTTCTTCGTTGTCGGCCGTCTGGTCGCGGTAAAGGGGCGGGATGTCATCAAACAGAAAGCGGCGTCCCTCTTTGTTCTTTAGAACGCCGCCTTCCCCGCGCACGCCCTCGGTCACCAGGATGCCGCGCACGCCTGGCGGCCACACCATGCCAGTGGGGTGAAACTGCACGAACTCCATATCCTTGAGAGCCGCTCCGGCGTCATAGGCGAGCGCCATCCCATCACCGGTGTATTCCCAACTGTTGCTCGTGATCTGGTAGGCCCGGCCGATGCCGCCGGTCGCCAGCACGATGGCCTTCGCATGAAACAGCCGGAATCGCCCGCGCTCGCGGTCGTAGCCGAAAGCCCCCACCACACGGTCGCCATCCTTGAGCAGCTTCAGGATGGTGAATTCCATGTAGAACTCGATGCCCTGGTGGATGCCGTGGTCCTGAAGCGTGCGAATCATCTCGAGGCCCGTGCGGTCACCTACGTGCGCCAGGCGAGGGTATTTGTGACCTCCGAAATGGCGCTGCAGAATCCCGCCATCTTTGGTTCGGTCGAAGAGCGCGCCCCAGGCTTCCAGTTCCTTGACGCGCGCCGGCGCCTCCTGCGCGTGGAGTTGCGCCATGCGTGGATCGTTCACATATTGGCCGCCGCGCATGGTATCCGCAAAATGCACCTTCCAGTTATCGCGGTCATCCACGTTGCCGAGCGCCGCTGCGATGCCGCCTTCCGCCATCACCGTGTGCGCCTTGCCGAGCAGCGACTTTGACACCACGCCCACCGATACGCCCGCCGCCGAGGCCTCAATGGCCGCGCGCAGCCCCGCGCCGCCCGCGCCGATCACCAACACGTCGTGCCGGTAGGTCTCGTATTCCGCCATCAGAAGATTCTCCAGTCAGTCCAGATGCCCATTGAGCACAATCTTACGTAAAGGTCGGTGAAGGCCACAAAGCAGAGGCTGAACCACGCCCACGTCATGTGGCGGGCGTTGCAGTAACTGACGCACTGGTACGCTTTCGTGCGAATCGGCGAGCCCGAGAGGCGATCAAGAACCCCGCCCACCAGGTGCCGCAAGGAATGGCAGCCGACGGTGTATCCGCCAAGCAGGATGACGTTAACGAGCAGCACCAGCGAGCCGACGTGCACGCCGAAGTGGCCGTCAAACCAGAAGCCATCCCAGGCGTCGCGCGCCAGAATCACGATAAACACCAGCGCCAAGTACATGAAGTAGCGATGGATGTTTTGTAGGATCAGAGGAAACGTACGCTCACCGCGATAGACTTTGCGTGGTTCACCCACAGTGCAGGACGGAGGATCGGCCCAGAATGCCTTGTAGTAAGCACCGCGGTAGTAGTAGCAGGTGACGCGAAAACCGCCAGGAGCCCAGAGAATAAAGATAGCCGGCGAGAACGTAAGCCACGTGGGAAACCAAGAAGGCTTGCCGCCGAGCCAGGCTGTGGCTGGGTCGCCAAACAACTCGGGTGAGTAGAGGGGCGAGATGTAGGGCCCGAAGCGGTAATGGACTCCCTGGAGAGCGGCCCAGGTCGTGTACACGATAAAGCCCGAAAGCCCTAAGAACACCGCTAGCGGCGTCACCCACCATAAATCGCGCCGGCGGGTCCGCCCGAATCCGACGCTCTTGAGCGGAACATCAAAGCTCGCCATTCATCGCCCTCCTCGCTATCCAACGTTCCTCGCCACGCAGAACCCCTTCGTCTCGGCGCCACCAGGGTGAATTTTGTCGCCGCGCGAGTTCTTAATCTGAAGCTCGAAATCTGTCTTTGATTGTGGTTCTGCCGTGCTGTGTCACTTGCTTCTCTCTTCCAGGACGGCCAGGCGCGTATCTATTCCCGCGACCTTCCCGGTGAGTAAATCGAGCTTGCCAACGAGTGACCGAATGTCATCGCGGATCGCGGAAATCTGCACCAAGGAAACCACCAATACGGTCATCACTGTGATACAGGGAAGGCCGATAGCAAAATAGAGTTGAGCGTTAGTCATTTTGTCCTTGCCCTCCTTTCCCTGTTAGCGTCGAACCCCATCCTCACATTCACGACCTCACGCCTCAAAAATCGACGCCACGAACTCGCGTGCATTAAATGGCAGCAAGTCGCCAATCTTCTCACCCACACCGACGAACTGAATGGGCAATCCGAGGTCGTGCGCGATGGCCACCACCACACCACCTTTGGCCGTGCCGTCGAGCTTGGTCAGCACGATCCCGGTGACTCCCGCCTTCTCCGTAAACTGCCGCGCCTGCTGCAGGCCGTTCTGCCCGGTCGTGGCGTCGATCACCAGCAGCACCTGGTGGGGCGCGCCTGGAACTTCGCGGCCCGCGATGCGGCACATCTTCTCGAGCTCGGCCATCAAGTTGTACTTGGTGTGGAGCCGTCCGGCGGTGTCCACGATCACCGGACTCTCGCTGCCCTTCTTGGCTTTCGCCAGAGCGTCGAAAAGCACCGCCGCCGGGTCAGCGCCAGACTTCAGCCCCACGAGCGGCACGCCCAGCCGGTCGGCCCAAACCTCCAATTGTTCTCCCGCAGCCGCTCGGAAGGTATCCGCGGCGGCGAGCAAAGGGCGCGCGTTCTCATCCAGGTAGTGCCGCGCCAGCTTGGCGATCGTCGTGGTCTTGCCGACGCCATTGACGCCCACCATGAAGATCACTTCAGGCGAGCCAGGCGCTGGCTTGCGCGCCTCTGGACGCTTGGCGCCGTTCGGGCTCTGTAGGATAGCAAAGATTTCTTCCTCGATGGCAGGTCTTAGGTCAGCGGCAGCCCGAATCTCGCGCTTCTTCACCCGCTGGCGGAGCTTATCGATAATCAGCCCGGCGGTCCTTACGCCCAGATCAGCCCCAATCAGGGCAGTCTCCAGGTCCTCGAGCGCCCCCTCATCGATGGTCTCGCGGCCCTCCGTAATGGCTTCGATTTTCTCAACAAGTTGGGCCTTGGTGGAAGACACCGCTTCTTTGAGGCGATCGAAGAAGCCCGTCTTCTTCTCACCTTTGCCGAACAAACTGAAGGCCATAGATTTTATTGTAGCTGAGGCTGTGAGGGAAGGGGAAGGAATGACGAGGCCGGACTTGCGCGTCAGTCACAGCAAGTTCTCAAGGTCTTGGACACTCAACTCCGCGTCCCGGAGGATATTCTTGAGGACCTTGGGGTGGAGGATTCTGGAGGCATGAAACGGGACGGTGGCCCTTTTCCCTGCGGCGTTCTTGTAAATCTGATGGCTGCCGCTTTGCCGGGCTAGCGAAAATCCAACTTTCTCAAGCACGGCAGCAATCTCCCGGGCTGTGAGGCGAGGCAACTTTGGCATCAGACGGCGATTTCAACCATAGACAGGCTCACTGATGCAGCTCGGAAAACCTCTTCACCGTCAGCCAAGCGATCTTCCACATGGAGCCGAATGGCGTCCTTGATATTCGCGATCGCCTCTTCGTAGGTTGCGCCTTGACTGTAACAGCCTTGAAGGCTCGGACAGGTAACGAAATACCCCTCTTGATCACCTTCGACAACGACCGGCAGCGTTAAGTGTCGCATGCGGACAGTATATTCCACTTAGAGGGTTAACGACAGTGCGGCACCGCTATAGCAGCCGTTTCGGAATTCTGAACGTTGACAACAAGGATTGAGAGGCATGGGTGGCATGCCCACAGCGAATCGAGGCCGCAGATGAATCGAAGGCTATTTTCGACGACAAGAATTTGGGAGGTCTGAG
>Ga0335083_10002946_pt1 | contig 22244 bp, 13 predicted proteins | sample Lox_Sample_42_FD_206716 | JGI IMG/M metagenome (GOLD analysis project Ga0335083, IMG submission 206716) | Soil microbial communities from Loxahatchee National Wildlife Refuge, Florida, United States - Lox_Sample_4.2 | ecosystem: Environmental > Terrestrial > Soil > Wetlands | place: USA...
TCTGAGCGATACTCAAGGCGTCGACTTCGGACCGTATCTCTCGCGCGTACTGCAGGCGGTAAAGATGAATTGGTACGCCATCATACCCGAGTCAGCGCGGCCGCCCTTGCTGAAACGCGGCAAGGTATCAATCCAGTTCGTGATCCTTCCCAATGGGAAGGTGGCTGGCATGACGTACACCGGGTCGTCAGGCGACATAGCGCTTGATCGTGCTGCCTGGGGAGGTATCACGGCGTCGGATCCCTTCGCTCCTTTGCCCAGCGCATTCCACGGTCCATATCTGGCCCTGCGCTTCCACTTCTACTACAACCCGGAAAAGGGTGATCTTCAGTAGTCGCGATTAGCTGCGATAAAATAAATTCACGATGATCCTTCCATTCGTTCGCGAACTCTTTGCGGACGTGGAAAACTCTCCCATTCTGTCGCGCGCAATAGCCCATTCCAAAGGCGGCGCGGGACGGCTACGTGTCTCTGGTCTCACTCCAACTGCGAAAGCGCTGTTCACCGTACTGCTCCAGCGCGGTTCCGGTCGGCCTCTGGTGCTGATGGTTTGCGACAACCGCACCATTGACGAGTTGCTGCCGGTGCTTCATTCGCTCGCCGACCTTACCGGAACGGTTGCTCCTGAGTCCGTGGTCGGCCTGCCAGCTTACGATGTGCTGCCCTTTGAAAGCCAGTCGCCGCACCCTGAGATTCAGGAGGTGCGCGCGGCTTCGCTGTGGAAGATTGCGACAGGCGCGGCATCGATTATCGTCACCACGCCCAATACCACCGCCCGGCATATGCGCGGCGCGGACTTCTACGCTGGGCTGGCGAAGGTTATGCGTCGCGGCGAGATGGTCGACGTTGAGAAGACAGTCGAGCACCTGCGCATGGTCGGCTACAGCCAGGTGGACGTGGTCGAGATGCCCGGCGAGTTCGCGCATCGTGGCGGGCTGCTCGACGTCTACGCACCCGAGTCGGACCGACCGGTGCGCATCGAGTTCTTCGGCGACGAAATCGAATCGATTCGCAAATTTGACCCGACGACACAGCGCTCGGCCGCCAGCACGGATGACATTGTTTTGCTTCCGCTAACCGAAACGCCCATGGAAGAAGAGACGCTGGCGGCAATTAATGCGCGGCTGTCGGGCGAGCGCCTTTCCGGGAGCGACGAACTGATTGAGCAAACGGTCCGCGCTACTGGGGTCGCCGTCTTTCCCGGGTGGGAGCTCTACGCGCCTGTCGCCGGAGCGACTGAGACATTCTTTGATCTGCTGCCCAACGCCCAGATCGTCATCGATGAGCCCGAACAACTTGCCGACACTCACGAGGCCTGGTGGACGAGAGTCGAGGAAGCGCACGAGCGCAGCCTGGTCGGCAATTTGGTTCGCCCCAAGGAACTCTACCTTTCGCCCGAGCAATGGAAACAGCACCTGCAAGCCTTCCCGGTGCTCAGCATCGAACAGCTTGGCATTGAATCGAGCGATGGCGTTGAACACCTCATCTTCCAGTCGCAGCCGACCACACGCTTTCACGGCTCGATCGCGGCGGTCGCCGAAGAAGTAGGTCAGCTCGCGAAGGACGGCAAGCACGTCATCTTCGCGGTCGCGAGCCTCGGCGAAGTCGAGCGACTGGCCGATGTATTCAACGAGTACAACCTGTCGTTCCGCATTGGCAGCCGCACGCCCAAGCCCGGGCAGGTGTATGTCGATGAGTCGACCTACTTCTCTGAAGAGATTGCCACCACGACCATCGTCAAGGCCTATGTGCCGGAAGGCGTGGTGTTGCCGGAGTCGAACCTGGTTCTGTTCGGCTCGCGCGATCTCTTCGATGAGGCTGACGTCTCCGCGGGCCGACCGCAGCAGCGCAAATCCAAGGTTTCGGCGTTTCTTTCAGACTTTCGCGACTTGGCAATCGGCGACTACGTGGTCCACGTCGAGCATGGCATCGGCCAGTATCAGGGATTAAAGGAGGTTCCGCAGGAAGACGGTGCGGCCGCCGAGTTCATGGTGCTGGAATACGCCGAAGGCGCCCGGCTATATGTCCCTCTGACGCGGCTCGATCTGGTACAGAAGTACCGGTCGTCCGAAGGCGTGAAGCCAGTCCTCAACCGGCTGGGCACGCAGCAGTGGCAGAAGACCAAGGCGCGCGTAAAGAAGGCCATGAAAGACATGGCCGACGAGTTGCTCAAACTCTATGCGGCGCGCAAAAGTGCCGAAGGCCACGGCTTCGCTGCCGATACGGAATGGCAGCGCGAGTTCGAAGACTCCTTCGAGTTCACCGAGACGGACGATCAGTCCGACGCCATCGCCGACGTCAAGCGCGACATGGAAGCCTCGACGCCCATGGATCGTCTGCTTTGCGGCGATGTTGGATACGGCAAGACCGAGGTCGCCATGCGAGCCGCTTTCAAAGCGGTCAGCGACAATCGGCAGGTCGCCGTGCTGGCGCCAACCACGGTGCTCGCCTTCCAGCACTACAACACCTTCCGCAGCCGCTTCGCTGCTTTTCCTATCAAGATCGAGATGCTCAGCCGATTCCGCACGCCGAAGCAGCAAAAAGAGACGATTGGCAAAATCGAAGGCGGTCAGGTCGATGTCATCATCGGCACACACCGCGTGCTGTCGAAAGACGTGAAGTTCACCGACCTAGGCCTGGTTATCGTCGACGAAGAGCAGCGCTTCGGCGTGCGCCACAAGGAGCGCTTGAAGCAGTTGCGCAAAGAAGTCGACGTGCTCACCATGTCGGCGACGCCCATTCCGCGCACGCTGCACATGTCGTTGCTCGGCCTGCGCGACATGAGCGTGATCGAGACGCCGCCCAAAGATCGCATGGCTATCCAGACCATTGTTGCCGCATGGGATGAAAAGCTGATTCGTTCGGCTATCGAGAAAGAGCTCGAGCGCGGCGGCCAAGTCTACTTCGTACATAACCGGGTCGAAAGCATTTACGACATCGCCGACAAGATTCGCGAGATGGCGCCCAAAGCGAAGGTCCTCGTCGGCCACGGCCAGTTGCCCGAGAGCGAGTTGGAGAAGACGATGATGGCCTTCGTGCGCCACGAGGCCGACATCCTGCTGGCCACGACCATCATCGAGAACGGGCTCGATATTCCGCTGTGCAACACCATCATCATCAATCGCGCCGACCGTCATGGATTGTCGGAGCTGTATCAGTTGCGTGGACGTGTCGGTCGCTCGGATCGCCGCGCCTATGCCTATCTGCTGATTCCTCCCGACCGCGACCTGACTGAGCTGGCCCGACGCCGCCTTGCTGCGCTGAAGGAATTCAGCGACCTGGGCGCAGGATTCAAGATCGCGGCCCTGGACCTGGAACTGCGCGGCGCGGGAAATCTTCTCGGAGGCGAGCAGAGCGGACACATTGAAGCTGTGGGCTTCGAGCTTTACACCACCATGCTCGAGCGCACAGTACGCGAACTGAAGGGCGAGATCAAGGAAGAGACACCGGAGACGCAGCTAAACCTCGGACTCAACATCCGCATTCCGGCCGACTATATTCGCGAGGAGAACCAGCGCCTGCGCATGTACAAGCGGATTGCCGGTGTCGAATCAGAAGCGCAACTCGAAGATGTTGCCGGAGAGTTGGGCGATCGCTACGGCACTCCGCCGCCTGCGGTACGCAATCTGCTGGAATACGCCGGCCTGAGGCTGTTGTCGCAGCGCATCGGTGTCGCGCAGATCGAGCGCCGCAAAGACGCCGTCAGCATCCGCTTCATGGAGAAAGCCACTGTCGAACCCGACCGGCTCATGCGCTTTGTCGCTTCCGAGTCGGGCGCGCAGTTCACGCCGGCGGGCATTCTCAAGTTCTCGCTTAAAGAGAAGCAGCCCGAGCAGGTGCTGGGACGCCTCAACTCACTGCTGCAAGAGCTCGCGGGCCAAACGCAAACGGTCTAGCGCCCCACAAGCTTCTGCAACTCTTCGGGATAGCGCGCCCCCTGCACTGGAATTTTTGCCACGGCTTGGTCAATTTCGCGGAGATCGTCAGGCGTAAGCTCGATGTTTGCGGCCCCAAGATTTTCGTCAAGTCGATGGACTTTCGTCGTCCCGGGGATAGGCACGATCCACGGCTTCTGAGCCAGCACCCAAGCCAACGCAATCTGAGCCGGAGTCCCGTGCTTCTTGTGCGCAATCTGGTTAATCAGGTTAACCACTGCATGATTGGCCTTGCGATTTTCCGCGCTGAACCGCGGAACGATATTCCTGAAGTCGTTGGGAACGAATTGCGTCTCCTCTGTAATCTTACCGGTCAGAAAGCCTTTGCCTAAAGGACTGAAAGCCACGAGCCCTATCCCAAGTTCCTCCAGTGTCGGAAAAATCTCAGCTTCCAGCTCTCGCCACCACAGCGAATATTCGCTCTGCAATGCAGTGACGGGCTGAACGGCGTGTGCACGGCGAATCGTCTTCGCGCCAGCTTCGGAAAGCCCGAAGTGCTTGACCTTGCCTTGTTGAATCAGCTCTTTCACGGCTCCCGCAACGTCTTCGATGGGAACGTTGTCATCGACGCGATGCTGATAGAACAGGTCGATCACATCGGTCCTCAGGCGCTTGAGGGACGCATCGGCCACCTCCTTGATATGTTCCGGTCGGCTGTCCAGCCCAGCTTGTTTGCCGTTCTCGATCTTAAATCCGAACTTTGTAGCGATTACTACGTCGCTACGAAACGGCTGCAGCGCCTCGCCGACGAGCTCCTCGTTTACGTATGGTCCGTAAATTTCGGCGGTGTCGAAGAAGGTGACACCACGTTCTACCGCCGCGCGGATGAGCGAGATTCCCGTCTGCTTGTCCACCGGAGTCCCCAACCCGAAGCTCATGCCCATGCAGCCCAGGCCGATTTCCGAAACCCCCAGATTGCTTTTCCCGAGCTTGCGCTTTTGCATAGCGTTCCTCTTCTTAAGTTGGACTCCGTCACGCCGATACCGGCGTCGGAAAATGAGATGCTCTCTGCTCAAAACTGTACACCTTCCCTGCTCGGTAGCGCTCGCTAGCGTCTTGTGATCGGCATGGAACGGCAGCCAAGAATCCGGTCGGAGAGCCGCAGAGAGCAGCCCGATGCTTTCGAGCTTCTTGTCTTGTTTGCTTGACTTACTGTCGAATTCAGATAAGCTGCTTTTCGTAAGAGCAAACGATCCCGCAGTCGTCGGCTTGGAATCCGGTCTGAATGCCCTACATGGCTGTTTCAAACTTCTTCTGGAGCACGACATGGACTCGATCGCGCCTTCCACTCACCTTTCCCTCTCGCGCCGGCACAGAGTCGACGTGAAGTCACCCAGAGCGACTTCGGTTTCACTGTTGCTTGTCTTTGTGTTGACGCTGCTGTGCTCTTCAGCTTTTCCTCAAGAGAACTACCTGGTAACTACCAACGATGGCTTGGTTGCGCTCTATGATCTGGCAACTAACGCGTTCATCGAGAGCACAAAGGGCAGCCTTGGATATTCGCAAGCTCTGAATTACGAAGGGGAGGGAGTGCCCGTACGCGGACCTAATAATCGGTTGGCGTTCGTAGTGAGCGCTGAGTACATTTCAGTGATTGACACCACCCTCAACCGCGAAATCAAGCGGCTCAACTACACTGGGCCAACCAGCTTATTCCTACCACAAGGCGCGATAACGCCCGATGGCAAGTTCCTGCTGGTCACCGGCGACTCCTGTTTCCAGAACTTTTGTTCACCCTACTCCATTCTGTTCGTCATAGATACCGCTCAGTTGACCGTCGTGCGCAAGGTTGACCTGTCACCGGCGCTCTCCACGGCACGCCCCGGAGCTCTCGTGGCTTTGAATAACAAGGTTTACGTTTTCCCAGGGTTCCCGTCTGACACTCAAAAACTCGCACGAGTTGACCTGACAAACTATTCGGTGCTGCCAATCACTTTGCCCACCGGAAACTTTAGCAGCCCACATATGGCTTCTGTGACGCCGGACGGCAGCACGGTAGTTGCGTTTGAGCACGAAACCACCGATCGCAAGTCGCACACAGTGCTCGTCAGTACAGCGAGTGACATGGTTGTGGGCGATATCGCGCAATCCAGCGATTACAGCACTCGAAGCTTGGTCATAACCCCTAACGGTTCTGACGCGTCCAAAATCTTTGGCTACATAAGTGGCGGGATAAACACTCAGACGGCGGTAGCCGCACTGGACCTGCGCGTAAACTCGCCCACTTACGGCCAGCTTCTCACTGACACTACGGTGACGCTTGACTTTTACTTTGCCATCGACGCCACGGCAATAAACTCCGATGGCAGCCGATTGCTTATCGGGGGGTACACGTACGGAAATGCGTCGAACCTAAACGTGATCGACACCGCGAAGATGTTCAGCGATCCTGCACATGCGGTCATCGCCCAGCTCACGCTGGATAATGGTAACCAGGCCACGGGCGTCTGCACCGGATTCTTCACGACGACTCCGCCTAACACTGCACCCACGGTGAGCGGCGTCAGCGGCAACATTGTCAATGACGCGCCACGGCAGATCGATATCACCGGCGGCAACTTCCAACCGGGTGCGCTGGTGCGAATTGGCAGTATGGACCAACTCCCGGCAACGGTGAACGGCAGCACCATGCTGAGCGTGACAGTCCCGGTCAACGCGCCGGCGGGGAAGGCATTGGATATCGTCGTCACGAATCCGCAGACGAATGCGCCTCCCGATCAACAAAATCAAAGCGGATTGCTGGCCGGCAGTTTCAGCATCTTACCCAATCCCAAATTCCAGCCTACGACGCAACTGGCGAGCATCAACGCTGATAATTCGTATTCGGTCTACGACCTGGGCCAGCAGACGATGGTCAACGTTCAGGCGTTCCAAGCCGGCAACGTACTGTTTTGGCCGGCTCTCAACGTTGATGGGAAAGAACTATATATGGCTGCACAAACCGGATCCGACGCGACAAATGTGGTCTTGCCTGTCGATTTGAAGACTAATGCGTTGGGGACCGCAATTCCGATTGGGGGCGACACTTTTGCCTGGTACCAGATACTGGCCTCAGGGCTCGATCCACTGAGTGGCAAGCCAATCCTTACCATCCCTTGGATTACTTACTATAACTACAACGATTACGACATGCACGTCAGCATCATCGACAGTGATTCCTCGTCTCCCACATTCAATACGGTGCTCCGCACGTTCAACGCGGGCCTGAATACCTACCCCTACCCCGAAGCTATGGCTGTCTCTCCTGATGGCAAGTTTGCCTACATCTGGTACGGGGACGACGCCGACTACGGGAGCCTCGGGATCATGAATCTGGCCACCGGCGCATTCAATCATTTCAGCTCGGGGAGCCTTGGTGTCACGGAGTTCCAGTATCAGGTCAGCATCTCACCGGATGGGAAGTACCTGCTGCTTGATGCATATCGTGCTAATCGCGCTGTGCTGCAACTGTTCGACTTGTCCGTGCCGACGCAGCCGAAGCGCTCGTTTACCTTCACACCGAAACCGGTGCCGGGGCGCGGTTCTCCCGTGATTTGGAATTATCAGGTGGTAGGCGACCAGCTCTATACCTTCGACCCTACAGGAATCGTGGTGGTGTTTAACTTCAGGAAGGGAAATTTTCGCGAACGAGGCTATTCGGTTATTCCGAATCTCTACTTCGACAATAATTTCGCCTTCTCGGCTGATGGAGCCTATTTGTATGTAACCGATTCGGCAAACGATCAAATCACGGTCTTCGATGCCAGTAAGCTTCATCAAGGATCGGGCGCACTGCTGACGAATATACGAGCGCCGTATTATCCATTCGCAATGGACGTCAGCCGAGTCGCGGCACCGCCGAGGAGCGCCACGCTGAGGCACTAGCACAAATCACGGCAACAGTGCTGCCGCGATTAGCCCGACTCGGTCAGCGTGGCTTAATGCCGGCCTTCGGTTCTGTTGCGCGTGCGCGCTGCGGCTCATACTGCCATTTGCACTTTCCCCCGTCCTCTGATATCTCTGGCGTGCAACCCTCATGAGCCGCCGCTTCGAATTCGAGCAATGGGTGCCCGCGCCGCTGGAGCGCGTGTTCGCCTTCTTCGCAGACCCGCACAACCTGCCGCGCATCATGCCGCCTGCGCTGGGCACGAAACTGGTAAAGCTCAACCTGGTGCCGCCACGTTTCTCTGCCGGAAAGGTACCTCCGGGCACGTTGCGCATGGCCGGAGCCGGCACGGAGATGACGGTCGCATTTCGCGTCATTCCTTATTTGCCGGTCCATGAGCGCTGGGTGGTGAACATCGCTCAGTTCTCCTTCAATGACTATTTCCAGGATGTGCAAAAGCAGGGCCCGTTTCGTCAGTGGCAGCACACCCACAGCTTTGAACGCATGATGCAGAGCGGGGTCGAGGGAACGCTCATTCGCGACGAGGTCGAATACGAGGTCGGCTTCGGCGCGGTGGGCCGCACCCTGGAGATGGTGATCTTTCAGAAGGTGTTCCGTTCGACCTTCAACTACCGCAAACGTGCTTTAGAAAAGATCTTTCCTGTGCCCGTCGCCATCCCCGCTGCAAGCTGATCACCCTGATTCGGCGCCGCGGCTCCTCCGGGCTAGTCACTAGCATCCGTGATGTAGGTCACATCGCGAGATTCAAAGCCGCGCTAATTTTGAAATTGAAATTCATTTTCATAATTGGCAGGCACTCCAATGCGTACTTATTTGCTCTTCCCGCTCCTGCTGCTGGCAACGGCCCTCGCCGTGGCCGCCAGCGCAGAATCGAATCCCTCAGCTGTTTTGTCCGACGCAAGTCCCGCAACGCCAAACGCCACGCCGGCCGAGCCCGTGCCGCCCATCCAGGACAACAGCTTTCTGGTCGAGGAAGCCTACAACCAGGAAGACGGCGTGATTCAACACATCAGCTTCGTGCAGGTTCTCAACACTCATGACGTGGTTTACACGCAAACCGACGAATGGCCATTGCGAAGCCTCAAGCACCAGCTCAGCGTGACAGCGTCATTTGATCAATCGGGGAACTATCGCGAATTCGGCCCCGGTTGGGGTGACACTGCCATCAACTATCGTTACCAGCTCGTGGGAAGTGGTGAGACCCGGCTGGCGATTGCGCCGCGCCTTTCCATGCTATTGCCCACCGGCGACAGCGGCGCCGGACGCGGCTACGGCGGATGGGGATTGCAAACTAACCTGCCCGTCAGCTTGCAACTCAATCGCTATGTTGTTACGCACTGGAATGCCGGTGTCACCTGGATTCCGTCGGCACAGGACGCCCAGCATCAACACGCGGCCCTGATCAGCCCGAACCTCGGGCAATCCACCGTCTGGCTGGTGAAGCCGCGATTCAACGCTTTGTGCGAAGTAGTGTGGACCGACAATGCCAGCGTGGTTGCTTCGGGACAGACCACGCGGCAGCAGGCGCTGTATGTTAGCCCGGGTGTGCGCTGGGCATACAACTTCAAGAGCGGACTGCAAATCGTGCCCGGTGTCGGCCTGCCGCTCGGACTGATGGGAGCCGGCAGCCAGCGCGGCGCAATTTTTTATCTCAGCTTTGAACATCCTTTTGCGTGGGCGCATTCACGGTGAAGACAGGCCCTTGGCCCTTGGCTTGTGGCCGGAGTTCTCAGAGCAGTAGCCATGAACGAACCGACCAAAATCTAACGCCCGAGCAAACAACCAAGAGCTAAGAGCCAATAGCCAACGGCCGATGCCTTGCTATCCTGACCACATGGACCTGTTCGCCCTCACTCGCAAGCTCATCGACATCGAGTCGATCACCGGTAACGAAGCCGCTGTAGGCGAAACGCTCGCAAACGAATTGGAGCAGCTAGGCTTTAACGTCGACCGCATGGCGGTGGAGGGTCGTCGCTTCAACGTGTGGGCGACATGGCCGAGCGAGCCCAGCCCCGCCATCGTGCTCTCGACCCACATGGACGTTGTGCCACCCTTCATCCCATCGTCGGAGACCGAAGCCCGCATTTATGGCCGCGGATCGTGTGACGCCAAGGGCATCATCGCCGCGCAGATCGGCGCGGCCGACAAGCTGAAAAGCAGCGGTATTCACGTTGGATTGCTGTTCCTGGTAGGCGAAGAGCGCGACAGCCAGGGAGCGCAGGTCGCCAATCAGCAGCCGCGCGGAGCAAAGTTCCTCATCAACGGCGAGCCGACAGAAAATAAGCTCGCGCTGGCGTCGAAAGGGACGCTACGGGTCGAAGTCGTGGCCAAGGGGAAGATGGCGCACTCTGCGTATCCCCAACTCGGCGAATCAGCGATCGAAAAGTTGCTCGATGCCATGGAGCGCGTGCGCAAAATCGAGCTGCCGGCTAATCCAAAGGCCGGTCCATGCACGATGAATATTGGCCTGATCGAAGGGGGACGTGCGCCCAACGTCATTCCCGATCATGCGGTGGCGCATCTGCTGTATCGTCTGGTCGGTCCGTCCGATCATCTGCGGCGCAAAATCAGCGAAGCCGTCGCAGGCAAAGCAGAAGCGCATTTCCCGCTCGAAATCCCCTACATGGAGATGGCAAGCGTTCCTGGGATCGAGACCATGATCGCAGCATTTACGACCGACATCCCCGCGCTGACGAACTGGGGTAAGCCCGTGCTCATCGGCCCGGGGTCGATTCACGTGGCGCATACGGAAGGCGAGTACATCGAGAAGAAGCAGCTGCTTCAGGCGGTGGAGTTGTACGCGACGATCGCGCGCGGACTGTTAGAGAAATCGTGAGCATAAATAAGCGTGTACAACAAGAAAGTGCCTGTCATCCCGAGCGGTGCGAAGACGGTTGTAGCGCGCAAACTGCAGATTCCTCGGCTGCGCTCGGGATGACACCGCTTGAAGAATGCCCAATCCCCCCTTGCCCCTCGTCACTCTTTCTGGCACCATACGTCTCGCCCATCCCGTCGGAGGTCCTATGAGCACGTCCGCCACTCAGCCAGCCGCAAAATCTCAATCCGCTCCCTTCACCATGCAGCGTGGATCGCCAATTCCCTTGGGCGCGACCCCGTTTCGGCGCGGAGTGAACTTCGCCATTTTCTCCAAGCACGCGACGTCATGCACGCTGGTGCTCATGGATCCTGTCACGCACAATACGCTGGCCGAACTCGCGTTCGATCCTGACCACAATCGCACCGGCCAGGTATGGCACGCGTTTGTAGAGAATGCCGATCCGGGAATGCATTACGGCTACCGCTTCGACATGCAGCCCAACCCTGATCCGACGGTATACCGGTTCAACCCTTCCACGCTCCTGCTCGATCCTTGTGCGCGAATCATCTCGGGTGGAGGCGAGTGGGGAGCATACACCGAGGCCACAGCTCCGCAGCGCGTGGGGGTGGTGAACGAATGGGGTCTGGCTGATTGGCAGACGGACCAGCCGCTCGATATTCCACTGGTCGATAGCGTCATTTACGAACTGCACGTTCGCGGGTTCACGGTGCATGAAACGTCAATGGTCGCGAATCCCGGCACTTTCGCCGGCTTGGTTGAAAAGATCCCGTACCTTAAGCAACTGGGAGTGACAGCGGTCGAATTGCTTCCGGTGAATGAGTTTGAAGAAGCCGACACCGATCGCGTCAATCCCTTCACCGGGCAGCGGCTACTCAACTTCTGGGGATACCAGCCGCGCGCGTTCTTTGCTCCTAATACGGCGTACTCCTCGAAGCGCGGCGATGGCGAGCAGGTGACCGAGTTCAAGCAGATGGTGCAGGCGTTTCACGAAGCGGGAATTGAGGTCATCCTCGACATCGTGTTCAACCACACTGCGGAAGGCGACGAGCATGGACCCATATTTTCGTTCCGTGGAATCGACAATCCGACGTATTACATTCTCGATCAGAACGGCGGCTACGAAAATTTCACCGGCTGCGGAAACACTGTCAACGCCAACAATCCCGTGGTGCGCGACTTCATCATCCAATGCCTTCGCTATTGGGTGATCACAGCCCACGTTGACGGCTTCCGCTTCGATCTCGCTTCGGTGCTCGGCCGCGGCCAGGATGGCTCGGTGCTCGCCAATCCTCCGCTGCTGGAGAGCATGGCCTACGACCCGGTACTCGCTAACAGCAAACTGATCGCTGAAGCGTGGGACGCGGGCGGCCTCTATCAGGTAGGAACCTTCCCCTCATGGGGACGCTGGGCGGAGTGGAACGGCAAGTTCCGCGATGACGTGCGCAAATTTGTTAAGGGAGATGCAGGCATGACCTCCGCACTGGCTACACGCATGCTCGGCAGCCCCGATTTATACGAAACCAGCGCGCGCGAGCCGTATCACAGCATCAACTTCATCACCTGTCACGATGGCTTCACCCTGAATGACCTCGTCTCTTACAACGACAAGCACAACCTCGCCAACGGCGAAAACAATGCCGACGGCGCGAACGACAATAACAGTTGGAACTGCGGCGCTGAAGGCCCGACCAGCGATGGCGGCATCCAGGACTTGCGCGACCGCCAGCGCAGGAACTTTGCAACCATCCTTCTGCTGGCGCACGGCGTGCCTATGATCCTCGCCGGCGATGAATTCGAGCGCACGCAACTGGGCAACAACAATGCGTACTGTCAGGACAACGAAGTCAGCTGGGTGAACTGGCACATGGCCGACTCCAATGCCGACCTTGTGCGTTTCTTCCGCCTGCTAATCGAGTTCCGCAAGCGCTGTTCGCTGCTGCGCCGCTCGACGTTCAACTTCAGCGGCTCCGACGGCTTTCACGTGACTTGGCACGGTGTAAAACGTATGCAGCCTGACTGGAGCTACGATTCGCACACAGTCGCCATGCAACTCACGCAATTCAATTCCGATGGCTCGCGTCAGGATCTCCACTTCATCGCCAATGCGCATTGGGAGGACCACGTATTTGAGCTGCCGCAAATCGGCGAGTACGAGTGGTTCCGGCTGGTAGATACCTCTCTGCCGTCGCCGCACGACATTGCGGACGATGGACAGGAATTCCCGCTCTTGTCGCAGGACAGCTACAACGTCAGGGCGCGCAGCGTGGCGGTGTTCGTGGCCAAGTAAACGCGGGTCTCTGCGAAGGCTCGATTGTTATCCCGAGCTCGCTTCTTTTGGGATGGGCTGCCGAAATGCGCCCCATTGGAAAGCTCCGCGTCGCAGCTCTGGACCATACCCGCCGCCTCTTCTACCCTCGTTTTCTCCGCTGTTTCCCTGTTGCTTATCTGGGAACCTGCTCCGCAGCCGCATAAAAAGCGCCCCAGAACGACCCGTCCTGTGGAAAACCCGCATAAAATAAGGCTGAAAATGCTTTGCGCGCGCGCGCCGTTGGTATAACATACCCATCAATTGAGCGTCATTATTGGCTCAAGTCTTCAAGGAGGTAGTTCGAATGGCAGCAGGCATGACAAAAACTGCTCTGGTGCGGCACATGGCCGAGCAGCATGAAATGAGCAACAAGCAAGTCGCCGCGTTCCTCGATGCGCTGGCGGAAATCGCAATCAAAGAGACCAAGAAGAACGGCGTGTTCGTAGTGCCGGGCCTTGGCCGTCTGGTGAAGTCCAACCGCAAAGCCCGCATGGGCCGCAACCCGCAGACCGGTGAGGCAATCAAGATTCCTGCCAAGACGGTGGTGAAGTTCCGCGTGGCCAAGGCAGCCAAGGACTCGATCGCGCCGAAGAAGTAATTGCGCATCACGCGCTCGCAATTAACATTCAAAAAGGCCGGCGGTATGCTGGCCTTTTTGCTTTGCGTTCTATTGCTCTGTTGAAACCCGCCGAGGGGAAGGTTCCGCAGACACAAAAGCCGGAGTCTGATGGCTCCGGCTGGTGACGCTTATCGATGGAACAGTTTTACATCATCAGCTTGCGGCGCAGTACGCCGGCAAGGCCGAGGACACCCGTGCCCAGCAGCACCATGCTGCCCGGCTCAGGAACTTCGGAGAGGCGGAGACCGATTTCAGCCGCGCCATTGCCGCTGAAAACCGGGACGCCATAACCGCTGTAGTTGTCGTTACCGGTGGTGATGGCGGTCAGACCGTTGTTGCTGTAGTTGATCGGCGGGAAGATGTAACCATAATCAGCGGTGTTATCGGAGATCACGCCGAAGTTATAGGTATTCCCGGCTTGGAGAGTGAAGTTCACAGGAGCGGAAACCCAAGTCATCTGCTGAATCGGATCCACATGGAATGTGGTCAGGAACAGCAGGTCAGTGTTGGTGCTGTCGTAGATGAAATACTTGAAGTTGCCGCCATTCGGCGAGTCCAGGAAGAACTCGACGTCGCTGAGAGTCTGCGTGGTCTGAACGCTGACGCCCTGGCCAGTTCCGTTGCCGGCCCCGCGATTCGTTGAGCCATTAGTCGGGGAAAGGTCGAAGACAATGTTGTCGGCGAAAGCTGTGGTAGCTAAGCACAGCATCACCAGCATGAACAGCAGGGAAAGTTTGCGCATCTTACTCCTCCCAAATTTCAGTTAACCGAAGAATGCAGACAGCGCACTTCTGTCTGCCAAGTTGTGCTGATTAGCCCTTGTACACAGGGGGCATAGCCGCGCGGCAATAGAAGCCCTAAATTCCTGCGTACCGAGTTGCCCAAGAAGTGTAGTCGAATCGCCCGTCAGCGCCAAGTGGAATTTCAACTATTTATCGCGGCGCGCGCACTGCCTCGGTCCCAACTAGCACCTTTAGGGAATAGCCTAAAGGTGCCGCCCCAGACCAACGCCTTACTGATTGCGCCTATCTCACCATCACCATTATGCTTCTCGAAATCACGAATCGAATTCTATGGCAAAGCTCTATACGCCACGGGACGCCGCTCAAGTGCTGGGGATCAGCTACTCCTCTCTCAAGCAGTGGATCTACCGGGGCAAGCTCAAGACGGTGCAAACTCCCGGCGGGCATCACCGCATCCCCGAGTCAGAGATTGACCGCTTCCTTCCGCGCGTCACCGTTTCCGGCTCTGAAGCGAAAAGGCGCCGCAGCTTTCGCCGTATCAGCGGAAGAAACCAGCTTGTCGGCCGCATCACCGATATTAAGATCAGCGGCCTGCTGGCGCAAATCACGTTGTCGATCGGCGAGCAGCACATCACCTCCATCATTACCAGCGATGCCGTGCGCGAGTTGCGCCTGAAGAAAGGCCAGATCGCCGCTGCGCTCATCAAGTCCACCGAAGTGATGATCATCCTGCCTGAATAGCCGGTCGGCCATAATCGTTTGACAGTAACGGTTTGCTTCGATTTAATCGACTAACTGCGACACCTTCGCGGTTGGGGTGAACGTGCGCCTGTCTTTCCTGCTCTGCCTGTTCGCTGGGCTGGTTTTTTGCGGCCTGTATTCTCTTGGTGCCCATGCTCAGATATCAGCCACAATCTCGGGACGGGTCAGCGATCCAACAGGCGCTGTCGTCCCAGGCGCGAACGTAACCGCCAAAAACGATGACACAGGACTCTCGCGCTCAACCCTGACTGATGCTGCGGGCCACTATGAACTGGCAGCGCTTCCCGTTGGCCGATACGAATTGCGGGCGCTCAAAGACGGATTCTCCGAGCAGGTGCGTAGCGGCATTTCGCTGGTCATCGGGCAGGACGCAACCGTAGACCTGACTCTCGCAGTCGGTAATGTTCATCAGGAGGTCAAGGTTTCCGGCGATGCCGCCCTGGTGAACGCGAGCACGCAAAACATCTCTGGCCTGATTTACTCACAGGAGATCAAAGAGTTGCCGCTGAACGGACGCAGCTTCGATCTGCTTATGACGCTGAATCCGGGGATTGTTAACTTCACCTCGGAGAAGACAGGCGGCATCGGCGTCTCCAACTCAACCACCGGGAACAACTTCTCGGCTTCGGGCCAGCGGCCACAGCAGAATATGTTCCTGCTGAACGGCGTGGAGTTCACCGGCGCGGCCGAAAACAACATGCAGCCCGGAGGCCCCAGCCAGAACCTGCTGGGCGTTGAAGCCGTCCGCGAATTCAACGTGCTGACCAACAACTATGGCGCTGAGTATGGCAAGCGGCCAGGCGCGCAGATCAGCATCGTGACGCAGTCGGGCACCAACCAGCTTCACGGCTCGGTATACGAATACCTGCGCAACAACGCGCTCGACGCCCCGAATTTCTTCGATGCCGGTTCCGCGCCTCCGTTCCAGCGCAATCAGTTTGGCGCGGCAGTCGGCGGGCCTATCGTGAAGAACAAGAGTTTCTTCTTCGGGAATTTTGAAGGCTTCGTCCAGAACCTGCACCAGACATCGGTCGCCTTTGTTCCCGACCTGGCCTCGCGCGCGGCGGCGGCACCCAGTGTTAAACCATTGCTGAATTTATGGCCAACACCGTCGGCAACCGACCCCGACTTCAATGGAATCGCCGCTGTCTCCAGCAGCCCGCTACAGACCATCCGCGAGTACTTCGGCAATGGACGCTACGACCAGGTATTTTCGCCGAAGGACAACTTCTCGGTCATCTACACCGCTGACAGTGGCAACGACAACACTGCTACGACGCTCAACCCCTACAGCACCGACATTCTCAGCTTGACCGAGCAAGTTGCGACGCTGGAGGAGACGCATGTCTTTTCGCCGACGCTGCTGAACACTGCGCGCTTCGGCTATTCGCGAGCGGGATACTTCTTCACCGGCGAGCCCACGCCCGGCACTCCGGCTGCCGACGTTCCCGGCTTTCTGGTTGGCCATCAGGTAGGAGCGGTAGTGGTTGGCGGAAGTGCCGCGTCGAATCCGCAGGCGCAGTTAGGATTGGCGGGCAGCAACAACGGCAGCAATCTTCATGTCGCGCGGAATCTTTACACCTATACCGACCAGGTCTCCTGGACCAAGGGGCGCCACCAGTTCGAGTTCGGCGCCTGGGTGCAGCAGTTCCAGTCGAACGAGAACATCGCGCTCAGCCAGTACGGCCAGGCCACCTTTGCCAGTCTGCAGACTTTTTTGCAGGGAACCACCAGCAGCTTCCTTTACGATCCGGCGCCCACCAAGCTGAACTGGCGCTCGCTCTTCGCCGCCCTCTACGCACAGGACACGATCCGCGCCACAGACAGGCTCACGCTGACGCTCGGCTTCCGTTTTGAGTCGTCGACCGGATGGAACGAGGCGCATGGCCGCGCTGCGAATTACACGTTCACCGATAACGTCATCTCTACCCTGCCGCGAATCGCGAGCAGCGCGTTCACCACCAACAACGCGAAGTTCCTGCCTGAACCGCGCATCGGCATCGCTTATGCGCTTCATCCTGAGACGGTGATCAAAGCCGGCTTCGGGATGTACTACGAGTTGCAGGACGCGCTCGGCTACCGCATGGACCAGAATGCTCCCTTCAACCCGACATACAGCATCGCGTCGCTTCCTGTTTCGTCGCTGCCGCTTAACCCGAATGCTCCGCCTCCGGCAAAGGCGCTGCTGGTCCCCGGCGGTGTGCAACCGAACCTCAAGATGCCGACCCTGATTTCGTGGACCCTGGGCGCAGAACAGCAGGTGACACCGAATACCACATTCGCACTGCGCTACGTGGGCTCCCACGGGTACCACGAGATCGTCGGCGTTGACGCCAGTACTCCGGTACCGACCATCTGTCCGGCATCACCCTGTCCGGCGGTCTATCCCAGCAACTTCCCTGCGGGACTGGCAGGCACTCCAGTGCCGGCAGGCTCGTATTACATCCCCACCGGAGCGCCGAAGGCGAATATCAAGCTGGCGAACACCTGGACCTGGTTCGGTGTCGGCGACAGCCTGTACAACGCACTGCAAGCCGACTTCAACCGGCGCTTCAGCAACGGCCTTGCACTGCGCGGCGTATACACCTGGGCGAAGGCGCTCGACGACGGCGACTCGGTGAACGGCACCACCTCCGGCAACGCACCGGGGCTGGTATCCAACCCTTATGACATCAAGGCCGACTGGGGACCAGCGACTTACGACGTGCGAAACATGGGCGTGATCAGCGCTGTGTATGATTTGCCGTTTGGACAAGGCAAGCAGTTCGGCAGCGGACTGCGCGGCTTTGGCGGCACCATGATAAGCGGATGGAGCGTCAACAGCATTCTCACGCTGCAAAGCGGCTTTCCGTTCACCGCGCAGCTTAGCTATAACCCATCGAACAACGGCGACACGCGCAACCCTGTGCGGCCGTTTATCAATCCCAACTTCACCGGGAATCCGGTTACTGGCAACCCACAGCAGTGGTTTAACCCGAATGTCTTCTTGCAGCCTCCGCCTAACAGCGGATTTTTCGGCAATGCTCGGCGCGACAATCTTGTCGGCCCGGGTCTGGCGACGTTGGACTTCTCGACCATCAAGAATACGAAGTTGCGCGAGAGCTTGAACCTCCAATTCCGCGCCGAGATCTTCAATCTGCTGAATCGCGCCAACTTCAATACGCCCGCGCTGATTACCTTCACGCCCTCCGGCGTCTCGGGCACGGCAGGCGCGATCACCGGCACCTCGACCACCTCGCGCCAGGTGCAATTTGCGCTCAAGTTGCTGTGGTGATTGCAGATTGTTCTTTACCTTTTTGTGACGAAATTATGTTTGGTTAGTGGCAAAATGTGACCAGAAGTAATGTTATGCTCTCTCCCAATATTTCCTTGGAGGATAGGATGGCAAGCACTTCTACGGCACTTTCGCCCCAATCTCTCGAACAGTTCAAAGCCGCATTTCGCGGCGAACTCATTCAAGCTTCGGATCCCGGCTACGACATCGCTCGCAAGCTCTACAACGGCATGATCGACAAGCGCCCGCTGCTGATTGCCAAGTGCGTCGATGTAGCCGACGTGATCGCAGCTGTGAAGTTCGGCGTCGAAAGCAATCTGCTCACCGCGATTCGCGCCGGCGGACACAACGGCGCCGGGCTGGGATGCTGCGACGACGGACTGGTCATCGACCTGTCGCGCATGAAAGGCATTCGCGTGAGCCCTGCCGATAAGACCGTACGAGTTGAGGCAGGTTGCGTGTGGGGCGATGTCGATCACGCGACGCATGCCTTTGGCATGGCTGTACCCTGCGGCTTCATCTCTACTACCGGCGTTGCCGGACTCACCCTGGGCGGCGGCATCGGCTATCTCAGCCGCCGGTATGGTCTCACCATCGACAACCTGCTCTCAGCGGACGTAGTGCTGGCCGATGGCAGCTTTGTTACCGCGAACGAGAAGCAAAACTCCGACCTGTTCTGGGCACTGCGCGGCGGCGGCGGAAACTTCGGCGTAGTCACGTCATTCGAATTTCGCATGCAGCCGGTCGACATGGTGCAATTCGGACCGACCTTCTGGCCGCTGGAAGAATCTGGCAATGTCTTGAAGACGTTTCGCGACTTCATTAAGACCGCGCCCGAGACCGTTAGCGGATTCTTCGCCTATCTGGTGATCCCGCCGGCGCCGATGTTCCCCGAACATCTGCATATGAAGAAAGTTTGTGGCATCGTTTGGTGCGGCACCGGCACGGTAGAAGAAATGGAGAAGGCAACGAAAGCCATCCGGACGATGGGGCATCCGCTGCTCGATCATGTTGGCCCAGCACCGTTCCCCATGGTGCAGAGCATCTTCGACGGGCTCTTCGTTCCCGGCTTGCAGTGGTACTGGCGTGCCGACAACTTCACTGACCTGAGCGACGAAGCCATCGCGCGTCACGTCGAGCATGGAGCGAAGATTCCCACCATGCTCTCGACCATGCACCTGTATCCGGTCAACGGCGCGCCGCAGCGCGTGGACAAGAACGCAACCGCCTACAGCTTCCGCGAAGCGCTGTTCGCCGAAGTGATTGTCGGTGTCGATCCCGATCCTGCCAACGCCGACAAAATTACTGCCTGGTGCAAGGAGTATTGGGAGGCACTGCATCCCTTCTCGGCCGGTGGCGCTTATGTGAACTTCATGATGGATGAGGGCCAGGAGCGTGTACAGGCCAGCTTCCGGGACAACTACGCGCGGCTGGCTGAGATCAAGAAGAAATACGACCCGAAGAACTTCTTCCGCGTGAACCAGAACATACGGCCGAGTTAGCGAGAGCGGCTTTTCGCCTTCGGGTTCGACGCATTTCTGGCTTCGTCTTAGCTTCGTTTGCTGCCTGCGTCGATGGTTCAGCGGTCAAAGGCTGCGACCGGTGAAAGCTCTCTTGAAGGAGGGGCTTTCACCTTACGCCGTGATCGCGGCTTACGTTTTCCGTAACCCCCTTAACCCTCCTGTCTGTGACGCGAATCACAGCCCCTGGTTCGTCTAGCGACGACAATAAACGCAGTTAGCTGAATCCGTGCGAATCTCTACGCACTTGCGGGTACTCGTATCCCTGTTGAGGTCAATCAATGGATAGCGCATTAATTATTCACCGCTTGCAATTTGCCTTTACGGTGACGTACCACTACCTGTTTCCTCAGCTCACCATGGGACTGGCGCTCCTCATCGTGGTGCTGAAGACGACCGCTCTGCGCAAAAACGACGAAGCCTACGATCGCGCCGCTCGTTTCTGGGCAAAGATCTTCGGCATTAACTTCGTCATGGGGGTTATCACCGGCATCCCGATGGAGTTTCAGTTCGGCACCAACTGGTCGCATTTTTCCCGCTTCGCCGGAGGCGTGATCGGCCAGACACTCGCCATGGAAGGCCTGTTCGCGTTCTTCCTGGAATCCACCTTCCTCGGGCTGTTCCTCTATGGCGAGAAGCGCCTGAGCAAGACCATGCACTGGTTCTGCGCCTTCATGGTCTTCTTCGGCTCGTGGCTCTCGGGATACTTCATCGTGGCCACCGATGCCTGGATGCAGAACCCGGTAGGTTATGAGAAGGTGGCCAACGGCACCGTACAGCTCACCAGTTTCTGGCAACTGGTGCTGAACCCCTGGGCGCTGGTGCAGTACGCGCACAACATGAGCGGCGCTGCCATCACCGGCTGCTTTGTGATGGCGTCGATCGGCGCTTTCTATCTGCTGATGAGGAAGCACACCGAGCAGGGCCGCATCTATGTTCGAACCGGCGTAATCGCGGGACTGATCTTCAGCCTCTTCCAACTATTCCCTTCGGGTGATGAGGCCGGCAGGATCGTGGCCCAGAAACAGCCCGTCACGCTGGCCGCCATGGAATTGCTATTCAATACCCAGGAAGGCGCCCCGCTCGTCATCATTGGCCAGCCCAACATGGTGACGCAGACTCTCGACAACGGCATCCACATTCCGAAGATGCTCAGCTTCTTGACCTACCGTCGATGGAACGCCGAGGTCAAGGGCCTGAATGAAGTTCCGCAGAACGACTGGCCGCAGAACATTCCTCTGCTTTATTACTCGTACCACATCATGGTCGGCCTGGGGACGATGTTCATCGCCATCATGCTGGTCGCAGCATTTCTGCTGTGGCGCGGTGCGCTATACAACGCGCGCTGGATGCTGTGGATCCTGCTGCTGGCAGCGCCTTTCCCCTACATCGCCAACACCGCAGGCTGGATGACCGCCGAATTAGGCCGCCAGCCATGGCTGGTGTACGGCCTGATGCGCACCGTCGATGGCTACTCGAAGATGGTCTCCGCCGGTAACGGCTGGTTTACCTTCCTGGGATTCGCGGGCATGTACACCGTGCTGTCGATCCTGTTCCTCTTCCTGGTGCGGCGCGAGATCGAGCACGGGCCTGAGCCCGGCGCGACCGAGAGACCGAAAGTGCTGCAAATGACTTCCGTGGAGGTGCGATAGCCATGCCAACCCTCTGGTTCATGATTGTTGCGGTCATGGTGGCCGCCTACGTTCTACTCGACGGATTCGACCTCGGCGCAGGTGCAATCCACCTGTGTATCGCAAGAACCAATGACGAACGGCGTACCATTCTGCGCGCCATCGGTCCCGTGTGGGACGGCAACGAAGTTTGGTTGCTCGCCGCCGGAGGCGCGCTGTACTTCGCCTTTCCCCTGCTCTATGCCTCCAGCTTCAGCGGCTTTTATCTTCCGCTGATGATGGTGCTCTGGCTGCTCATGCTGCGCGCCATCGGCATCGAGTTCCGCACCCATATCGACGAGCCGATCTGGCAGGGCTTCTTCGATGTCGTCTTCAACGTGTCGAGCATGTTGCTGGCAATCTTCTTCGGCGCGGCGCTCGGCAACGTAGTTCGCGGTGTGCCGCTAAACGCCGACGGATACTTCTTCGAGCCGCTGTGGACGAACTGGCGCGTTGGCCAGAACAACGGCATCCTCGACTGGTACACCGTGCTGTGTGGCGTCATCGCGTTGGTGACACTCACCATTCATGGCTGCCTGTATCTTTCAATGAAGACCGAAGGCGATTTGCAACAGCGTGCGCGCAAAGTCGCGTCGTCACTGTGGCTGGTCCAGGTGGTGCTGACCGGATTGAGCCTGATTGCCACGCTACACGTTCAGCCGAGGGCATTGCACAACTACGAGGAATG
>Ga0335083_10002948_pt1 | contig 22244 bp, 21 predicted proteins | sample Lox_Sample_42_FD_206716 | JGI IMG/M metagenome (GOLD analysis project Ga0335083, IMG submission 206716) | Soil microbial communities from Loxahatchee National Wildlife Refuge, Florida, United States - Lox_Sample_4.2 | ecosystem: Environmental > Terrestrial > Soil > Wetlands | place: USA...
CCATGAGAAGGCCAATCTGGAGCCGGTGGCCGCGGCTTTGAAGGCGGCGAAGGTGGAAGCCAAGCTGGAACGCGAGGAAGAGCATGAGGCCTGGAACATCGAGTACATAGATCCCACGCAGGCCCCCCGCACCATCGGTGTCGACCTGCTGCAACAGCCCGAGTATCGCCGCATGCGCGCCATCGGCCGGCACGTTTCCAAATACAATCAGCCGCCCTTCACCGTGCTGCGCGAAGGCAAGAGCGAATCGCAGCCCGGCTGGCGCGAATTGCTCGAACATGTCAAGAGCGAGGGTACGCGCGAGGTGTCCATCCAGCGCTACAAGGGCCTGGGCGAGATGAACGCCGAGCAGTTGTGGGCCACTACTATGAATGCCGAGACTCGCACGCTGCTCAGGGTGGAGTTGCAGGATCTGGCCGAGACCGAGAACATTTTCTCAACGCTGATGGGCGAGGATGTGGAGAACCGCCGCAAGTTCATTGAAGAGAACGCGCTGGACGTCCGCAATCTGGACGTGTAACAGACAGGCGATCCGAGGCTCGCCGGGCCTCACCAACAAACAAACCAAAAAGCACCAGCGAAGCCAGCGTCGCGATCGACGTCCAAAAGTACATCACCGGGAGTGGGACAGTGTTCCAGGTATTGTGCTGCCGGTAGTAAGCTCCCAACACCGCTACTGGCAGTGGATGCAACGCGGCCGCGCATAGCAGCCCGACCAACAACAAGTTCCAGCGGCGCTGCCGGAAAGCATGAGCCAACAGCATTGCCACACCCGGGCATTGCATTGCCTGGTAGTGCGTCCACGATACCGGAGACGCCGCCAGTCCTAACGACAGCAGCCCCGCCATGGCCCAAGGCAACTGCGTCGTCGACAGGCGCCCGCCGACCGCGATAAACAACAGCAGCGCCCCTGCGATCACGGTGATGGCCGCAGTCGCCAGTGAGGCGGCCCGCTCATCGCCGGACAAGCGGAGGTCGCTCAGTTCCACCACATTCCAATCCGGCGGCAACTCGCCGGGATGCGCCGGCCGGTCGAGTATGCGCAACACCGTCGAGGGCAGCGACCAACTCAGCGGGGCAGGCGTGCCGATCCACATGTCGGTTCCCACGGGCGTGCGAGGGCCGCTCAGGCAGCATGACACGTACAGCCAGGGCAGTGCCAGCAGAACCGAAAGGCTCACAAGAAAGGCCGTCACGCCGGCCCGTGAGCGGTTCAGCAGCAGACCGACGGCCAGCACACCGGGGATGAATTTCAGCGCGAAGCCCGCACCCAGCGACACGCCTTGTCGCCGCTGGGTGGTCGTGTAAGCGGTGGCCAGCAGCAATGCCAGCAGCGGGCTGAGCTGGCCAAGCCATAGAGCTTCAGCCGTTGCTCCGCCGGCGGCCCACATCAATGCGATCGAACAGGCGATCAGCCAGTCGCGGCCGAAAGCCCTCCAGATCAGCCATGCGGCCACCAGCAGGCAGGCCTGCGATATCAGGAACCAAACCCAGCGTGCCTCCAGGTAGTTGAGGTGCGCGAGCGGCGTCAACAATTCCGCTAGCAAAGGAGGGTAAATGTAACCGGCCGCCGCGAACGGACTGCGACCTTCAAGAATCTGCCGCGCAGCGTCGTAGTATTTCCGGAAATCCGAAGGACCCCCCAGCGTGGGAATGATGTTCCACACCGTCTGGCGCCAATACCAAGCCGCACAACTTAGCAGGAAAACGATCTCGGGCAGCTTTCTGAGCGGAGGTAGTCGCGTCTGTCGCACCACTGGCGCAGTGTCTTGTCCGGGTCGAGCGCCGCGAATCATCGAGAAGTCGGCGACTGTTCAAATTCGCGGAACCGGTCTTCCAGGTCGGCCTGCAGGCGTGCCTTGTCGCTGCGCTTCAAGAAATCCCGGCAGGCTTCGGACTGGCGGGCCGCCGCGCACACACTCACGGGCAGCTTGTAGACGCCATCCCGCCAGTAACTGGACCCAGGCAGGAAAGAATATTCCAGGCTGTTGCGCGCCATTTCCTTGAGATCCGCATAGCTAAGATCGTAAGTCAAAGCGGCCCGCAGATACTCCTCGGTCAGATGACTGCGAGACACGCCTTCGTCGTCGGTCGATAACGCGACCGGCACTCCGTGTTTTCGATAAACCGGCAGCGGGTGCTCCCTGCCGCGAACTCCCAGGATCAGGTCGTTGCTCGACAGATTAATCTCCACCAGCACGCGGCGTTGCCGCATTAAATCGAGCAATTGCCCGGCGCGCGTCTCGTACATCACGCTCACGCCGTGGCCGATGCGCTCGGCGTGCCCGAATTCCACCGCATCGCGGATGTGGAACCGCAGTCCCTCCGGGGGAACCAGTCCGGACGCCAGCTCGCCGGCGTGCAGCGTGATATGAACCTTGGGATACACGCCGTGCGCGTAGTCAACCATTCGCATTTGCAGATGGTAGTCGCGCATGGACGTCAGGCCGTCTTCCGGCTGAACGAAATTGATTCCCACCACGCGGGAATCCGTCGAGGCCAGCATGAATCCGGCCAGCACCTGCGCGAAGATCTGTTCCTTGGGAGCCTCGCGCAATACCTGGTAGAGATAACGGACGACCACGCGGCAGGGTGGCGAGTCTGGTTGCGCGTCGCAACCGAGCGCTGTGCGCCGGGAGTGCTCCAGCTCGTCCAGGTTGGCCCGCATGCCCTCCACTACTTTTTCCAGTCCGGCGGCCATCAGTTTCTCACGAACGGCCACGAAATCCTCGAAGAATCCCGCCTGGGTACCCAGCGCGTTGGCCGGCGCGCCGTTAAGGGTCATGACTTCGAGGTACGACTCATTCTGGTCGGCGGCCCGTCGAACCACTTCGGCCAGCAGTTCGCCGCGATGCCGCGGCTGGAACGGTCCGAACTTGGCGAAGGCAGCGAAGAAATGATCGTGACCCGACTCCCGGCCGGGCACGAAGTTGCGCATGGACAGGCTGTCGATCATGGCGTTGGCCAAGGCGTTGTCCGATTGCGCGTGCGAAGCTTCCACGCCGTCTCCACAATGCGTGCTGCCCGCCGCCGTCAACGGAGCCACAATGGCGTGCGTCCGCAAATCCAGGCAGAGCCCGTCTTCGGCAGCGATGCGCAAATAAGTCTCGGCATAGATCGCCCCGGTCAAGTGCAGGTGGAGATCGCCTCCTTTTGGCATGCGGAGCAAGAACGCGTACAGCTCCGGCGGATTCTTGCGGGCCGCGGCAAAACGCTGCTCCATGGTCGCGCCGGCGGGCGAGGTTGGGGCGGTAGCACCCGGAGCGATTACGGCGCTGACAGCCAGCGCCCATAGAACTCGGTAATTCAAAAATTGTTCCTTTAGGCCCACCTTACCATTGCCTGCCCTGCCTGCGCGCAGCCGCAGTGCCGTAAGCTGTCAGGTATGGGTACGACAGGGATGCGCGAGGTTTACGAGCGCCGCGCCTCGCGCCACTGGACCAGCGCACTGTACCGGTTCTTGGAGCCGCCCCTGCCGCTGCTCATGAATCCGCGCGAACCCAAGGATTATCCCCTGGGACGCTGGAACCTGTACATCGGAGGCGCGGGCGCCGTCGTTCCCGGATACGTGAATATCGACTTGACGGCGACGCCCGGCGTGGATGTGCTGGCCGACGCCGAGTGCCTGCCCTTTCCTGCAAATCTATTCCAGCGCGTAGAGTGCGATGCGGTGTTGGAGCACGTGCAATGTCCCGAGTCAGTGATGCGCGAGATCGCGCGCGTCCTGGCACCCGGAGGATATGCGCATCTGGTCACGCCCTTTTGCCACCCGTTTCACGAGTACCCGTGCGACTACCGCCGTTACACGCTGGATGGTCTCAAGCAATTAGCCGGCGGCAGTCTGGACATCGTGAGTGAGGGCTGGAGAACCGGGCCGACCGCAACCATGCTGATCTTCTGGTTGGAATATGTGAAACTCTGGCTGCCCTGGCGGGCGTGGAGAGCTTTCGTCCACATTGCGCTGGGCTGGGTGCTCTTTCCGCTGCGATATCTGGATCTGCTCTTTTTCCGCTCGTCCCGCTCCGGGCAGCTTGGCAATCACTGCTACTTGTGGTTGCGAAAACCAGTGCCGCCGGTTTGATGGAGCTCTACCGCAGGGCCTCCACCGGATCGATCCTGGTGGCGCGGCGGGCCGGGAGGTAGCTGGCCGCCAATGCAGCGGCGGCGAATAACGCCGCACTGAGAACAAACGTGAGCGGATCGGCGGCGCTGATCCCATAGAGCATGCCGGATAACAAACGCGTCAAAATTAGCGAACCAGCCGCGCCGATTGCTAGCCCCAACAAAACGAGTCGCGTACCTTGGCCCAGCACGAGTCTCAAAATGTCGCCGCGCGTGGCGCCGAGTGCGATCCGGATTCCCAGTTCAACGCTGCGTTGCGTCACCGAGTACGCAACCACGCCGTAGATGCCAACCAGCGCCAGGAGCATGGCTATCGCGGAGAACGAACCCAGCAGCAGCATGGTGAAGCGGCGGCCGGTGGCCGATGCCGTCAGAACTTCTTCCAGCGTTTGCACGCGAGTGACGGGCTGATCGTTGTCGATTTGCGCGATCGCTGCCCGCACCGCGCGAAGCAGGCTGGAAGGATCGCCCACGGCGCGCAGGCTCAGATTCAAATGTGCCCATGGCAACTGCGGAAACGGCAGGAAGACTTCCGGATTCGGATCCGCCGCCAGGCTCACGTTCTTCACGTCTCCCAGAACGCCGACCACCTCCGCGGCAGGCTGGCGGCCTGCCCAGACCTTCTTACCGATCGGATTCTGATTCGGCCAGAAGCGCCGAGCCAGCGTTTCATTGACCATCACCACGTGCGGCGCCTGGGCGTTATCGTGATCTGTGAATTCCCGCCCGCGAAGAAGCGGCACGCGCAAAACTCTGCCGTAATCGGGACTGATGGCTTGAATGCTGACTAGCGGCCGCTGCGCCAGCGGCAGTTCCGGCTGGCCTTCAAAAAGCACCGGCGAGAAGCGCATGGGATTCACCGGCAGCGCGGAAGAAATCGCGGCGGCTTCTACCCCGGGCAGCGCACCTACCCGCCGGATGGCGTCTTCATAAAAGGCTATCATTTGCTCGGACCGGCCATACCGCGTGGGAGGGAGTTCGATTTGCATGGTGAGAACGCCCTTGGGATCGAAGCCCGGACTGGCCGTCTCCAGGCGAATAAAACTGCGGACCAGCAAACCGGATGCAATCAGGAGAACCAGCGATAGCGCCACTTGTCCTACTACCAGCAGGCTTCGCACACGGCTGCGGCTGCGCGTGGCGGTGGCGCCGCGCCCTTCGTCACGCAGTACTTCGTTCAAGTCCGGGCGCGAGACGAGCAGCGCTGGAACCAGTCCGAATAGCAGCCCGCTTGCAAGCGAGATGGCCGCCGTGAAGACCAGCACGCCGAAGTCTAGGTGTAACTCGCCGATCGGACCGGCTTGGTCATCCCCAAAGCCGGCCAGAATAGCAGTGCACCAAGCTGCCAGCAGTGTGCCGGCGGCCCCGCCTAGCAGTCCGAGCAGCGAGCTTTCCACCAACAAGCCGCGGATGATGGCGCCGCGCCCAGCCCCCATCGCGGCGCGAACGGCGATCTCTTTTCTCCGCGCCAGCGCGCGCGACAGCATCAGGCTGGCCACGTTGGCGCAAGCGATTAAAAGCAACAGCGCCACTGCACCAGAAAGCAGCAAAAGCTCCGGCCGGATGTTGGCGACGATTTGCTCCTTCAAGTCCCGGACGTCGATTGTCAGCCGCGGATCTGCGTCGGGACGGCCGGGATAGGTTTGTTGATAGCGCCGGTTCAGAACCTCCATCTCCGCTTGCGCCCGCTCGTTGGTAACGCCGGGCCGTAAGCGCGCAACCGCGGTGAGGAAGCCGGTTCCACCCTGCACCTGCTGCGGCGTGACAAGATTGAATTCAAAAACGCGCGGCGCCCAAAGGTCGACCGTGCGGCCCAGCGGTGCGAACTGAAATGAGGGCGGCAGGACGCCAATGATGGTGTAGTCGCGGGAATCGAGCGCCAGGTGTTGGCCGATCACGTCGCGGGCTCCCGCCAGAGTGCGCATCCAGAACGAGTGGCTGACCAGCACCACATTGGCGCCACCGGGCTGATCCTCGTTGGGCACGAAGCCGCGCCCAAGCGTCGGCCGCACACCCAGCACGTCGAAGAAATCGCCGCTCACGCGCGCGGAGGCCACCTGTACCGGATCGCCGCGGCCGCTGAGATTGAAGGTCTCGTTCACGAACGCCGCGATGCCGGAGAACGAGCTGTTCTGATCGCGAAGGGTGGTGAAGCGCAGCCACGACATCGGCCTCTGGTCGGAACGCTGGCTCGCGGATGCGACCGAGACCATGAGCAGACCCTCGGGGTGCGAGAACGGCAGCGGGCGCAGCAGGACGGTGTTTGCCACGGTGAAGATGGCCGTATTGGCGCCAATGCCGAGCGCCAGCGTGACGATCGCGATCACGGTGAACGCGGGTGTCTTGACGAGCATGCGGAACGCGTTGCGCACCTCTTCAATGACCAATCTCATTAGGCTTGCCTCACAGCGTGGACTCCAGATAGATGCGTTTCACTCGCGCGTGGATCCCGCACAGCACGCTGTAGGATATGGTCCCGGCAACGCGCGCGATTTGCTGCGCGTCGATGGACAAGCCGTTTTCCGACCCCAGCAGCGTGACGGCGTCGCCCACCTGCAGCGGCGGGCAATGCGTGACGTTGATGGTGGCGACATCCATGGAGACCGCGCCGATGATGGGAGCGAAATGTCCTTTGGCGATAACGCGGCCTTTATCGGAAAGGCGGTGTGGAATGCCATCGGCGTAACCGGCGGCGAGGATGGCGATGCGCGTGGGCTGCGCTGCACGAAACATGCCTCCGTATCCGACCAGCGCCCCCGCCGGCAGATCCTTCACCGCGAGCACCGCGGCTTTCCACGTCAACGCCGGGCGAACTTCGAGCAGCCTGGCTGGCGCGGTTCCCTTGGCGACCGGCGAGACATATCCGTAGATGGCATGTCCAGGCCGCACCATGCGCTGCCAGGCTTCGCTGCGCCCATAGGCCACCGGCGTGGTGCTGGACAGATGCAAGAATGGCGGATTGACGCCCGCCTCCGCCAGGTCGCAGCAGATGCGGCTAAAGAGGCTGATCTGTTCTTCAGTCTGGGAGCTCGCGTAGTTGGCGGCTGAGGCGAGGTGCGTCATGAGGCCTTCGAGCTTGGCGTGCCGGGCGGACGAGATGGCGTCCAGAATCTCAGTGGCGGGAGCGCGTGTTCCCAAGCGCCCCATGCCGCTATCGATCTTGAGATGATACGACGCGCTGACGCCGCGGGCGGCGCACAACCGATCCCATTCGGCGACATCGTCGAGCGAATGAATCACCGGAGTGAGGTTGTAGTCGAAAAGCCCGGCGCGCTCGGCCGGAAGAAAGTCGGCCATCACCAGGATTCGCGCGGTGATGCCGCGGTCGCGCAGGATGGCGCCCTCTTCGACGTTGCTGACCGCCAGCCAGCGCGCGCCGGCCCGCATGAGCGTGCGCGAGACTTCTACCGCGCCGTGCCGGTAGGCATCGGCCTTCACCACCGGCATCACTTCAACGTGCGGCCCCACCACCGAGCGGACCGCGTTGAAGTTGTCGGCAATCTGCTTGAGCGAAATCTCCACCCAGGATCGATAGGCGAACGGGCCCATAGATCCATGGTAGCGACTGAGAGCACGTCAGCTTAGTGCGACGCGATCGGAATATGATGCTTCACCTCGTGCTCGCACTCCGGCACATGCAGCTTCCTGAACAGCCACATCGCCGGGCACCAATTCGTGAACGCGGATTGAAACAGGTTCAAGCCGACGAACGCGGTAAACAGAAACCAATAGGGGCTCACCCAGTAGCCCAGCGCCAGGCTGAGCAGCACGAAAAATCCGGCCATCAGCCGCAGATAGCGATCCATTGTCATGAGATTCTACTCCTTTGATTGGCGACGAAGAACAATACCGGCACGGTCATGCGCGACAGCAGCAGCGAAGCGATTTCGCCCGCCATCAGCGCGATGGCCAAGCCTTGGAAAATCGGGTCGAACAGGATCACCGACGAGCCGACCACCACCGCCGCCGCGGTCAGCATCATGGGCCGGAACCGAACGGCACCGGCATCGATGACGGCTTGGTCGAGCGGTATGCCTTCCCTAAGTCGAAGCTGGATAAAGTCGACCAGGATGATCGAATTTCGCACCACGATGCCGGCGCCCGCGATGAAGCCGATCATCGAAGTCGCGGTGAAGAACGCATGCAGCAGGCCGTGCGCGGGCAGGATGCCGACGAGTGAAAACGGGATCGCCGCCATGATAACCAGCGGCGTCAGGAACGAGCGGAACCAGCCGACCACTAGAATGTAGATCAGGATCAGCACCGCGCCGAACGCCAGGCCCAGATCGCGGAACACTTCGTAGGTGATGTGCCACTCGCCGTCCCACTTCATGGCGTAGCGCGACGCGTCGGTGGGCTGGTGCGCGGTGTATTGCTCGATTTCGTAGCCTTGCGGGATCGCGATTTTCGAAATTTCCGGACCGAGCTTCAGGATCGCGTACACCGGGCTTTCCATCGCGCCCGCGACGTCGCCGATGACATAGGTCACCGGCATCAGGTTCTTGTGATAGATGCTCTTGTCTTCAGTCACGGTGCGGGCGCTCACCAACTCGCGCAGCGGTACCAAAGCGCCTGAGCGATCCGCGATCTTCAGGTTTTCCAGCTGATCGACGGACGAGCGCTCGGGCCGGTTCAGCCGGACCAGGATGGGGATGTCTTCCTTTTCCGAATCGACGTGCAGCAATCCCGCCGATTCTCCCGCCGACGCGACCCGCAGCGCGCGCGCCACTTGATCTTCGTTGATGCCGTGCAGCGCGGCCTTCTCTTCGTCCACGAGCAGTTGGATTTTCGGGTGGTCGTCTTCGACATACCAGTCGGTATCCACCACGCCATCGGTTTTGCGAAACAGATCGCGGACCTGCCGTGCGACCGCGACGCGCTCGGATTGGTTCGGGCCGTAAACTTCAGCGACGAGCGTTTCCAGCACCGGCGGGCCGGGCGGCACTTCGGCCACTTTAATGCGGGCGCCGTTGCGGTCCGCGATCGGCTGCAAGGCGGTCCGCACCATCTTCGCGATCTCGTGGCTTTGGCGGTTGCGCTCGGCTTTGGATTGCAGGTTGACCTGGATATCGGCGATGTTCGAGCCTGAGCGCAGGTAGTAATGGCGCACCAGACCGTTGAAGTTGTAGGGCGAGGCAGTGCCCACGTAGGTTTGCAAATTCACGACCTCGGGCTGCCGCAGCGTCTGCTCGGCCAGCAATTTCGTGACACGCGCGGTCTCTTCGAGCGTGGTGCCGTTCGGCATGTCGACGATCACCTGGAACTCGCTCTTGTTGTCGAATGGCAGCATCTTTACTTTGACGAAGCCGATGTACACCAGCGCCATCGAACCAAGCAGCAGAACCACAACGCCCGAAAGAAATCCCCAGCGCAGCAGCGGCTGGTGGAGCAGCCCGCCCATCACCCAGCGATACAGGCGCGTCAGGCGGTCCTCGCGAACATGTTCGTTTTCACCTTCCCTGATTGGCTTCAAGATTCGGATCGCCGCCCAGGGCGTCACCATGAACGCGACCATCAGCGAAAACACCATCGCCGACGACGCGCCGATAGGGATGGGCCGCATATAGGGCCCCATCAGCCCGCCGACGAACGCCATGGGGAGGATCGCCGCGATCACCGTGAGGGTCGCGAGGATGGTTGGATTGCCGACCTCGTTCACCGCCTCCACGGCCACTTCGCTAAGGGACCGGCACTGATTATCCGGCAGGCAGCGATGCCGCGCGATGTTTTCTACTACGACAATCGCGTCGTCCACTAGAATGCCGATGGAAAAGATCAGCGCGAACAGCGTGATGCGATTCAGCGTGAAGCCGTAAAAATAGAAGACCGATAGCGTAAGCGCCAGCGTCATCGGAATAGCGACGAACACAATCAGCGATTCCCGGAAGCCGAGCACCAGCGCGATCAGCAGGCTCACCGACACCACCGCGATGCCCATGTGCCACAGCAGTTCGTTCGATTTTTCGGCCGCCGTCTCACCGTAGTTGCGCGTGATCGAGACCTTGACGTCGGAAGGAATTAGACTACCCTTAAGGCCATCCACGCGGCTCAGCACGTCGCGCGCGACATCGATGGCATTGGCGCCCTTGCGCTTGGATATAGCCAGCGTCACCGCGGGCTGGAACGACGCCCCCGCTGGATTCGCCGCCGCGAACTGGACGTACTGCGTGGGTTCTTCGCCTGCGTCCGTGACCGTGGCGACGTCACGTACAAACACAGGCTTACCATTGGCCACGCCGGCCACGACATTGCCGACGTCATCGGCGCAGCGCAGGAATTCGCCGGTCTCCACCAGGAACTCGCGATTGCTGGATGCGAATTGGCCTGAGGAAAGACGGCGGTTCGAAGCCGAGAGCGCCTGAAACACCTGGAGCGGCGACATCGAATACGCCGCCAGCCGGGCTTCGTCCAGCGTGACTGCGATTTCGCGCCGCTGCCCGCCGATGATCGCCACGGCTGACACGTTGTTCACCTGCTTCACCGTGTCGTCCACCTGTGCGGCCAGGCGGCGCAGCTCAAGTCCGCCGTAACGATCGCTTGAAAAAGTCAGCGCGAGGATAGGCACGTCGTCGATGGATCGCGGCTTGATCAGCGGCGGCGAGGCGCCGGGCGGAATCAGATCGTAATTCGCCAGCATCTTCTGATTCAGCCGGACGATGCTCTTCTCTTCGTCCTCACCCACGCGGAACCGCACGATCGCGAGCGCCTGGCCGGGGCTGGAGGTGGAGTAAATATACTCGACGCCTGGAATTTCCCACAGCAGCTTCTCCATGGGCTTGGTGACGCGCTCTTCCACCTCGCGCGCCGACGAACCCGGCATTGCGACCATTACGTCGATCATGGGCACGATGATCTGCGGCTCTTCTTCGCGCGGCAGCCGCCAGATGGCGAACAGCCCGATGAGCAACGACGCGCCCAGAAACAGCGGCGTCAGTTTGGAGTTGATCCAGGCGCGGGCGATCTTGCCCGCTATCCCTAAGTCTCCACTCACGGCCTGGCCTCCACGCGCGCGCCATCGGCCAGGGTCATGGAGCGCGGCGAGACCACGCGCTCACCCGCGTTCAGGCCGGAGAGAATTTCCACCACGTCGCCTCGTTTTTGACCCAGGGTGACCAGACGAGTATGCGCGCTTCCCTCCTCCACGACGATGACGGACTGAAGTTGGCCCTGCTCGGACACCGCCGCGATGGGAACTACCAGCGCCGGGCGCGCGCCACGCGAGAATTTCGCACGGCCGAACATGCCCGAGCGCAGCTGCGGCACATTGGGTAAGTCGATCTTCACGAGAAACGCGCGCGAAGCCGGATCCACCAGTGGGCCGAGCTCTGAAACACGCGCCTCCAGCGTGCGGTCGAGCGAATCGAGCGTCACAGTCACCGCTTGGCCGGCGCGAACCGAAGCCAAGAAACTTTCTTCCACCGGCACCTCAAGCCGCAGCGCGCCGGATTGCTCCACCGTGAGCAACGGAGTCCCTGGGATGGCCATCGCGCCCGGCTCCACCGGTTTTTCCGTCACGATGCCCGCGAAGGGAGCGCGAATCTCCGCATAGCCTCGCATCACTTCGGCTGAGGAAACCGCTTCGGTGGCTTGCTGGATCTTGGCCGCCACTTGCGCGCGCTTGGCGACGGCCATGTCGTAGCCGGCCTGCGCGGCCTTCAGCCTGGCATTGGCCTCGTCGTATTCCTGATCGGAAATCGATTTCTTGTCGTACAGCTCCTGCATGCGGCGAAACGTGACCTTGGCCAAATCCAGGTTGGCTTGCGCCGCCGCCACGGCGTGTTCAACTTCTCCACGCGCGCTGACGGCTTCTTCCCGCGCCGCCTGTCTCTCTCGCACCGCGACGTCCAGATCGCGCGAATCTATGGTTACCAGGAGCTGGCCCGGCGACACCGAATCCCCGGTGTGAACTTTCACTTCCCGCACGGAGCCCATGATTTGGCTCGCCATGACGGCCGAGGTCCGCGCCCGCACCGTCCCCACGGCTTCGTACACCGATGGCAACTCGACCGAGGCCACGGCGACCACCGGCACTTCAACCGTCTGAGCGCGCACCGACGCCTCGGCGCGCCGCGGAGCTTCCCGGCACGCAGTTAGACCGATAGAAATGAATGCCACCGCGGTTAGCGGTTTACTTAAGCGCATCGGAGTCTCCTGTAAGGGTTCCCGCCGCCAGTTCGAGCTGCGTGGCAGCCACGCGCTGCTGGTAGATGGCTTCCAGATGGCGGGTCTTGGTTTCGAGTGTTGCGGTTTCGTTGCGCAACAATTCGGTGATGGTGGTGAGCCCCGATTCATAGCGGTTGCGAGTGATCCGCAGGCTCTCTTCGGCCTGCGACACGGCCGCTGCCGCCACACCGATTTGCTCTTCGGCGCCCTTCCAGTTGGCATAGGCCTTGCGAACCTCGAGACGCGTGGCCGATTCGGCGCGCTTCTGCTGCGCCCGTGCCGCCGCAGCCAGGTGCGCCGCTTCGTTGCGCCGCGCTTGGCCGGCGAAGCCGTCGAACAGGTTCCAGTCGAGCGAAGCTCCAAACAGCCAGTTCGCTCCGCCGCGCGTTACGAAAGTCTGGCGGTCGGCTTCGAACACCCCGTGCACCGAGATCTTCGGCAACAATGCGGAACGTGCGGCGGATGTCTGCGCGTCGGCGGCTTCGGATGCGAGCAGCGCCTCCCGCGGGCCGGGTCCCTGCAGCGACGTTTTATCCAGCGCCGCGAGGTCGGTGTTGGCAAGCTTGGCTGGGACCAGCGCGGTAGAAAGATCGTGTTGGACCTCGAGCGGCGCGCCTAGGGCATCGTTTAGTGCAGCCGAGGCGACGTCCAAGGCATAGCGCGCCTGAATCTCGCGCTCCAGCATGTCTGCCAGGTGCACGCGCACCGAGAGCACGTCGGCATCGGTGGACATGCCGGCCGCGCGTACGTTCTCCGCTCGCTGTAAGTCGGATTCGGCCGAGCGGACCGCATCCTCGGCCACAGTAAGGCGTTCCTTGCTCAAAATAGCGTCAAAATACGCTGCGGCTATCCCCGCAATCACGGCCATCCGCGCGCTGCGGTCGTTTTCGGATGCGGTTTGGGTTCCCAACTCCGCCGAGCGCACTTGTGACCTGGTGGCGCCGAAATCGTAGACCGTCTGATCGGCCCGCACCTGCGACTGGAAATTGTTGATAAAACTAGGGTTGTTGAGCTGGCCGAGATTGAAGTTAGCTTGCGTGAACTGCCGCTGATCGAGCAGGGACCCAAATACGAAGACCGGATTATCGCTGCGCTGCACCGATTCCGAATAGCTCAGCTTAGGCAGAAAACCGCTCTGTGCCTCGCGAACCCGGCTCTGCGCGGCTTCTTTATTGGCAGCGCTGGCTTCAATCGCGGGATGACGCTGGAGCCCCTGCTGGACCGCATCCGATAGAGATAGCGAGGCTTGTCCCCATAGCGGCACACTGCCCGCCGCCAGAATCAACGTCCAGATACGCATTCACTGGCGGAGATGCAAACCGCTGGCCAAGGTGACAGGTGGTTCGAGCCCGGTCTCGGCTTTACGTCTCGCCGTTCGCGCAATCTCCTGTTGTAGGAAGTAGTTGAGGACCGTGCGAAGCACCACGATTGCAGCCAGTTGGCCGATGATGTTCCAGGTCGGAGCGACGGCGGTTCGCAGAATGTCAGCAGCCAGCTCGAACTCGATCGCGACTGTCAGCCAGAGACCTAGCCCCAGCCGAAGAGCTTCCTTTTCTTCGTTGGCGGGGCCCGAGCGACGCAGGAGCAGCGGGACGGCACGTAACATCGCTTCGAACGCCGCAATCGCGACCAGCAGCGCCGCAGCGGCTTCGATTCCGCCTGCCAGGTAGATCGTCCACTGCTTGAAAAAGCCCAACATACACCGCACATTTCACTTGCAGGCCGAGTTCCGCGAAACCCGCCCAGCCATGGTGCACGGCGGGCGCCCGCATGGCCGTCACCCCTGGCGCACGAATTGCATCTGGCCTGGTGAGAGACGAAATATGGAAGTCATAACCGAATATCTCGGAAAAACGAAGTTTGCCGTTTCCGCGCGCGGGCATCGCGTGATTTGCGATCAGCCGCTCGACAACCACGGCGAGGACACCGGCATGACGCCGCCCGAATTCATGCTGGCCGCCTTGGGCTCGTGCGCAGGCTACTACGCGGCTGAATACCTGAACGCGCGGGGACTCCCGAGTAAAGACTTGGTGGTTCGCGTCATCGCCGAAAAAGCGCGGCAACCCGCGCGGCTGGGTTCGTTTCGAATCGAAGTAAATGTGCCCGGGCTCGACGAGCGGGACCGGGCCGGTGTGATGCGCGCCGTGAAGGCCTGCTTGATTCACAACACGCTGCTGGCGACGCCGAATGTCGAAGTCGAGATAAATTCCGCGGTTCCTGTTCCGGCCTAATATCCGTCCCGCTACAATCAGGAGCGGGATAGAGCCATTGGATCGCGAACAAGAAGTGGAACTCGCGCGGCGGTTGATTGCCGGAGAACCGGAGGCGTTCGAGCGGTTCGTGGAGCATTTTCGTTCCAAGGTTTTTCAGTATAGCTGGCTCATGTGCGGCCAACGCGAGGACGCCGAGGAAGTGGCGCAGGAAACGTTGTTGAAAGTGTTCGAGAATTTCAGTCAGATCCGCGAACCAGAACGGGTTCGGCCCTGGGTATTCCGGATTGCGAAAAATGCCTGCCTCATGAAACGGCGCAAGAGCGTGTTTGCGCCGGCCGCGGAGCTATCCCTGGATCAGTTGATGCCGGTCCGGACGAACGCCGGCGGCCGCGTGGCGATCGAGATCGCGGACTGGTCCGCTCTACCCGAAGATTTATTGCTGCAAGGCGAATTGCGCGACACGCTGGCGGCGGCCATCGGCGAACTTCCGGAAGCTTATCGCTCGGTCATTCTGCTGCGCGACCTGGAGGAGCTTTCCACGCAAGAAACCGCCCAGGTCCTGGACCTAACTGAAGACGTCGTGAAAACGCGCCTGCATCGCGCGCGCCTGGCGGTGCGGCAGAAATTAGACCAGCAGCTACCCTCGCCGCGCACTGCGCCGGCCGAGATGTCCAAGCAAGGAGGATGACGTGGCGGCTCATCAGCATTCCGGGCAATGCCAGGAGATCTTCGCGCTGCTTTCCGATTATCTAGACCTGGAGCTTCCGGCCGAGGCTTGTCAGGAGATCGAGACGCATCTGGCCGGCTGCGCTCCCTGCGTGGAATTCGTGGAAAGCCTGCGGAAGACGATCGAACTGTGCCGACGCTATCGTCCGTCAGAGCTGCCCGCCCCGCTGGGCCAAAGCGCGCGGGAAGAACTTGTGGCGGCGTATCAGAAGATGCTCGCCGCCCGCCAAACCTAAACGGACGGGCCGCTTTTCACGGTTTCTTTTTTCTCACGCCGGGACCCGGCGTCGCAGGATCCGGACATTCAAGTGGACACACCGAATTTGGGCAGGATCCAGCGCATCAGCACGATGTACCCCGCTATCAAAACGACGATCTCTAACCAATCCGGCATCGCAAGGTCCTAAGCAAACATCGGCTATCTGAGCGCTACCTTTATGATGCTTTATTTCGGATGAGCTTGAGCAGCAGGCGTTCGTACTGATCTGTAACCGCCTGCCAGCCGTAGCGTTCGACCACTCGATCCATCCCGCGGGCGCCCAGCGCGGCGCGCTGCTCCACCGGCATCGCAATGGCAAGTTTAAGTTTGTCGGCCAGCTCGCCGGACTCAAAGGGAATGCCGATTCCGCCCGCCACCTCGGAGTTTTCCGGCGTGTTCAAGAACAGCACCAGCGCGCCGCGGCCCATGGCTTCAATCAACGCTGGATGCGTTCCTCCTACCTCGGTGGCGTGAATGTAGGCGAAGCAATGCGACAGCAGCTCATGGTAGCCGCTGCCATATACCGCGCCGGGCATAACGACCCGCGCATCCTTGGTGTCGCGCACGCGCTGGATGTACTCGTGCGCGTAAGGTGCGTCGCCAATGAGAGCCAGCTTCATCGGCGTATCCACTTGCTCGAACGCCTCGCGCACCAGCAGCGCGTTGTTCTCCGGCTCCATCCGGCTCACATACAGGAAGTACGCGTTATGTTCCAGGCCCAGGCGCTCCAGAGCCTCCGCGCTCCCGATCTTTCCCGTCTCGGCGCCATACGGAATGAAGTCGGTTTTTTTCCCGTAGCGTTCGAGGTAGTATTCGGCGATCTTGCGCGCGTCGGTCACAACGGCATTGGGGCAAAAAGTTGCCAGCCGCTCGGAAATCAAATACCAGGCCCTGGCCAGGAAATTCCACTTCTTGCGCTTGCGCTCCAGGCCATCGACGTTCAATGCCACCGGGATGCCGAACAAGCGCGGCCAGCAGGTGAAGATCGCGTTGGCGGCATTGCAGTACAGCGCCACATCCACGCGATGAAACAGCAAGTGGATGGTCGAAAGAAAAGTGTGCGCGATGGTATCGAAATACTTGTGGCGCCAGGTTGGGAGATAAACCAATCGCACGCCGCGATAACTAGGCTCGGCGTGACGCTCGCGGCAATAGACCGTAACGCGATGCCCGCGCGCGGCGAGCCGCGTGGAAAGTTCCTCGGCGAAAGTCTCGAAGCCCCCGTAGCGGGCCGGAATGCCGCGCGTGCCGAGGATCGCGATCCGCGCCGTTTACTCGGCCCTCGCCGCCTTGGACTTGGCCAGCGCGCGCGCCGGTTTCGGTTTTACCGCCGGGCTGCTCACGGGGTCATAGCGGAACCAGCTGGCGATATAGTCGTCATCGACGCGCTTGCGGCTCATGATCTCGCGCCGCTTCGCCATGACGCGGCTCCAATTGCGCAGCACATACCAGAAAGCGCTGAGCGAGGTTTGCTCGCGGATCAAACACGCGCCCACCACCACCAGGTCGCGCGTCGTGATCGAGAACCAGTTGCGCAAATACAAATGGCCCGTCATGTTCTTCATCCGCATCAAAAAGCGGTTTTTCACCGAATGCATGTTGATGACGGACGGAAGAGCTCGCCGGTTGCCAGGCAGGACGTTGCGGACGTGATAGCCGCGGGCGTGCGGCGTGTAAATGCACCGCCAGCCCATCAATTGCGCGCGCCAGGCCACATCGGCGTCCTCGCGGTATACGAAGAAGTCGGGATCGAAAAACTCATCGCCGATCGAGATGTCCTCAATCATGCGGCGGCGGTACAGCGCGGCCGCGGCGGTGGCGCCGAAAACGTACTCGTGGTTGAGATAGTGGCCGTTGTCCACTTCCTGGCTGCCGCGGTCCAGATGCCGCAACATGGGCGTGAAATAGATTCCGGTCGAATCCACCAGCGGTTTATCGGGCAGATCGAAGCTGGCCAGGATGGTCAACAGTTTCCCGCACACCGAGCCGATACGGGAATCGAATTGACCCGCGTCCACCAGCGCCTGGATAAAATTCGGTAGCAGCAACACGTCCGGATTCAGCGTGAGCACCCACTCTCCGCTGCTTATCTGGATGGCCTGGTTCTGGGCCGCGGCGAAGCCGATGTTCTCGTCGTTGTAAACGATCTGGCAGCGGCCCTCGAACTGTTCCAAAATGTCTACGGTGCCGTCGGTGGAGGCATTGTCGATGATAATGATTTCCCGGTTAGGGTAGCGCTGCGCCAGAACGGATTCCAGACATCGTTTGATAAATCGGCCGCTGTTGTAAGTGACAATCGTGACGGAAACACTATCGTTGGAGGCCATGTATGTGGGTCGTGTGTCTCTTCTTTTTGGTTTAACGAGCTTTTGTCAGACTACTCCCTTGCTCAAACTGTTCCAACACTCGACTTCAGCGACGCGGCCTAGAAGGCAACCCCGTCCCGCGAATCGCGCAACCCTAGCATATACCTTGATGGGCCTGAAACTTCGCTGCCGGACCATCACCAAACCAGCTCGAAACATGGAAGCCAGCACTACTGCCGCGCTCACTCCCCGATATGCGTAGGGCCGAAAGTGCTTAGACGCGTACCTTAGAAGGCTAACATACCAACAGAGCTCGCGGGCGGCCCAATCCAATTTAGCAATGCTGTGGCCACCTTGGTGCCGCGCAGTTACTCGTGCGACATATTGAATTTTCACGCCCAAGTCGCGGGCGCGGCGGCAGAAATCGACGTCTTCGAACCAAAGCGGATGGAACTGTGTGTCAAAACCGCCCAGCCGCTGCCACACCTCGCGCCGGAACATCAGAAAAGCGCCGGGCGGCTGATCCGCTTCCTGATCCACCGAAAGATCCAGGTCCAGGCACCGGTATGGCCGGTTAACCGGATTGTGGGGCACTAAACGGTTCATACCCAGCGTTTCGAAAATCAAAGCCAAAGGGGTCGGAAAGCGCCGCAGCGTAAAACCAGCTTGCACTCGGCCCTGCTCGTCCAGCAGTCTGCCGCCCGCCAGCGCAGCGCCATCCCCGGTGCAGGCTGCTTCCAGGCCGTCCAGGCGAGTCTCCAGCTCGACGTCGGGATTGAGCAGGAGCACTAACTCGGTGTCGAGCGCGGCCACACCCTGGTTCACCGCGGCGGCGAATCCGCGATTGGTTGCATTGGCGATCAGCGTCACGGACGTTCGCTTGCGTACCTCTTGGCAGGTGTTGTCCTGGGAGGCGTTATCCACCACCACTATCGGTAAATCCGCGCACCCGGCGTTTTGCATGCAAGCATCCAGGCAGCGGCCGATGACATCCCCCGAATTGTAAGTCACCACCACGACGCCAGTCATGTCAGAGCAAAGTATAGCCGCCAGTAAAGATCGAAACCGCTTAAGCTCTGCAGTTCCCGGATTTCCCGCTCGCTTTGTTCCAGAATCGCGGCCAGGTTTGAACAAGATTCTCCCCGATTGCTCCGAAAGAGCCGCACACCGTCCAGCTTGCCGGCCAGGTAAGCCAGCAATCTTCCGTGCCGTAAGGCGATAAATCCCCACAACGCTTGAGCTACTAATACGGGCCAACCATAGCGTAAGATCCATTTGCGGGGATAGTGTTTCGCCACAATAAGTAACTGATTACGGGAAATTTTCCGCACGGTATCAGGGTGCCAAATCCCTAACGTAGCACTGCCTTGGTGGTAAGCGACGGCCGAGGGTACGTACCGGCCAGTGAGTCCGGCGGCGGCGCAACGGATTCCAAGATCGATATCTTCCAGATAGGATTCCAGGGATTCGTCCAGCAGCCCCAGGCGTTGGAACAGCTCGGTCCGGACCAAGGCGGCAGTGAGGGGGGCGAAGCGGATTTCTCGAGGCGTGTTCCACAGCGCCGAATCGAGCCGGCCATGGCCGCACCTCCAGGCGCAGGCGCCCCGGCAGATCGCGTCAAAGGCGCCATCCAGGCGATCCCTGCGGGAGGCGTCCAGCAGCTTCCCGGTGGCGAACCAAGCCTGTTTGGCCATGGCCGTCTCCATGAGATTCCTCAACCAATCGGGCTCAGGTTGCACGTCGTTGTTCAGGATCACGATCCATTCGGCGTCGACGGCCCGAATTCCGCAGTTTACCGCATGGCTGAAGCCGGTGTTGGAGCCTAGCCGGATCACGCTGGCGCCGGCGCGTGCGGCCACGGCGGCAGAATTGTCCGTGCTTCCGTTGTCCACCACGATCAACCGGTCGATCGGATGTGTTTGGGCCGCCACGTGTTCGAACAGTTTCTCGAGGCGCGCCGCGCCATTCCAGTTGGGGATGACCGCCGCTACTCTCATGCCTGCCCTTGGGAACATCGCGCACAACGCTGCGGGTCGCGACTAGTTACTTCCTCAGCGGAGCGCGCCCCGCGCTGTGCGCTCGGGCCGGCTATCATCCCGGCGCCCTTCGCTCGAAGCGCTTCTTCACCAGGAACAGCAGGTTGTACAGGCCATCTCGCCATGGGTTCAGCTTAATCTCGCCCAGGCGCGAGGAGTAGAGAATGGAAATCTCGGCGAAACGGATACGCGAATTCTTGAGCGCCTCGATCTTGATTTCTTCCGAGAATGCCATGCCATCCGCGGTCAACCGCATATTTTTGAGAATGGAGCGGCGAAAAACCCACATGCCGGATTGCGAATCGCGCACCCAGCGGAAGTACAGGATGGACATGGCCAGCGACAACATCCAGTTGCCGAACTTGTGTTTGAAGCTCATGGCTTGCTGGTCCCGCACCGGAAAACGCGAGGCATTCAGGAAATCCACGTTCAGGTGCAGCAGAGCTTCGATGAGATAGGAGATCGCGTCCGGCGGATAGCTGTGGTCGCCATCCAGCGTCACAATGATGTCGCCGGTGGCCGCGGCGAACCCGCGCTTGTAGCTCCGGCCATAGCCGCGCACCGGCTCGCGAATCACTTCGGCTCCATACTGGCGCGCTACCTCCGAGGTCCGGTCTTGGGAACCATTGTCCACCACGATCACCTGGTCCACGAAATCAGGCATGCGCGTCATGACCTGCTCGATTCCCTGTTCTTCGTTCAGGCAAGGAATGATTACTGTGATTCGTTGCGATTTGTACACGATCAGACGGTGTCCGGTCAGGATGCCGGCGCTGGTACCATATTCTACATGAAGTGGTTTTGGCCCCTAGCGCTCGTTGTGCCGTCGCTTTTCGCGGCGGTGCGTCCCGAACTCAAGCAAATTAACACTGTCTACATTCTGGCCATGGGCAACGGCGTGGATCAATTCCTCGCCAACCAGTTGACCAGCGCCGGCGTTTTCCAAGTGGTAACCGATCCCAAGAAAGCCGACGCGATACTCACGGACCGCGTGGGCGAGCCATTCGAAAAGAAGCTGGACGAGCTGTATCCTCCGCCTCCGCCGCCCGAGCCGGTCAAGAAGGATGACGACGCGGACAAGGATGCGGACAAGGATAAGGACGCAAAAGCAAAGGATGCCACCAAGAAGCCTGCGCTGGATTTAACAGCCGGAGGACGCGTGACGACGTCTTCCTTCAATCGTGGCAAGGGCAACTTCTTCCTGGTGGACCGCAAGAGCCGCACCGTCTTGTGGTCTGTGTATGAGCCCGCCAAGGACACCACTCCCGCCAGTCTCACCAAGGAAGCCGCCAAAGTAGTGAAGCGCCTGCAAGCCGACCTGGCGGACAAAAAGCAGGGCAGCGAGTAAGCCAGCAGTCCAACTCGCGTTCCTCACAAATTGAAACCTTGATATCCGGGCTGGCGTCGTAAGCTCAGAATCGCAGAGCCTGCGCTCTCGAGCTTGAGGAGGTCTCATTGTGAGAAAAGCGAGTTGGTTTTTGATACCCGCTCTGGCGCTTGGCTGCGCCTCTTTTGCATGGGCCCAAGCCGCGCTGGATGTGAACGTGGGATTCGGAACCGCGCATGACACGGCCAGTGGCTCGGGTATCGATGGCCCGGCCTCGCTGAATGCCTTTGGCCCTTGTACGCCCGGGTTGTCCGACGGATTTTGCCAAGCCACGCCTGGTCTGGACGGATTTTTCCTGGGCTTGGGAGCGGATATCATGCTGTTCAAGCGCTTCGGCGTCGGCGCGCAGGCCAATTTTCAGCCTGAACAGAGAAACTATGGGCCGCTCCAATTCCGGCAATCCTTCGTTGATTTCGATGGAATCTTCGCTCCGATCAGCAACAAACGCGTTGAACTGCGCTTGCTCGGCGGGGTTGGATTCGCGCGCACCAGTTTCTCGATTTCTCAGAGCGGCTGCATCGGCACGGCAGTGTGTTCGACGTCCACCGAACCTATCGGCGCTGCAAATCATGCCGACCTGAACGTCGGCGCCGGAGTTCAGATTTATCTGACCAACCATATTTTCATCCGGCCTCAGTTCGATTTCCACTATGTCCCGAACCTCAGCCAGCAGTTCGGCCATGACTATGTGCCTGAGGGGACCATCTGGCTCGGCTATAACTTCGGCGAGCGCTGATTTACTCCACCGCGACAGTTATTCCGGCCTGGGAATTCGTGGTTCCAAACGTGACTTGGAGAAGGATGTTAGGTCCTGAAGGGGCGCCGGCCGGCACCTGAGCATTGATCTGAATAGCGCCCGCTACCACGCCCGGTGCTGCGCCCGCGAAGTTGAGCTGGCAGGGCAGGCCTCCGATGGTGACCGAAACCCGCGCGTTTGGCTGACCCAGCGGCGCCGCTCCCAGCAGACCGTCGGCGCTGGCCGGAGAGGTGACGCCGGCGCCCGTGGCAAAGATACTCACGTAATCACCGCGG
>Ga0335083_10002949_pt1 | contig 22242 bp, 26 predicted proteins | sample Lox_Sample_42_FD_206716 | JGI IMG/M metagenome (GOLD analysis project Ga0335083, IMG submission 206716) | Soil microbial communities from Loxahatchee National Wildlife Refuge, Florida, United States - Lox_Sample_4.2 | ecosystem: Environmental > Terrestrial > Soil > Wetlands | place: USA...
ACCGCCCGCATGATCAAGACGCTCGACACCAAGTCGCCGCCATCGCCCATGGTGAAGAGCGTTCGACAAGCTGGGGGTCACTGGTTCGAGCCCAGTACCGCCCACTGAACTTGGCAGTGCGCAAACCGCGTCGTTGACGACGCGGTAGGTGGGCAGGATCTCGCTGCGGCCGTTGACGTGGAGGTCTTTGACGAGCAGGCGAAGAAGCGCTTTCGCCTGTTTCGGGTCGCCGTCGGCGATGAGGTGTTCGAGCCGGTCGGCAACCGCGGCGAGGTTGGCGTCGTCCGGGCTGGTGGGCGGCTCTGTCGCGACGCGGGCGGCGAGATCGAGGTCTTGCTCGTGCAGGTCGGCGAGGCGGCTTTCGAGCGCGGAGACGCGAGTCTGGAATCGCTTCAGGTCCAAGTCGCCGCTCTCGAAGGCGGCGTAGTAGCGGTCGAGGGCTCGCTCGGCGCGACGGATCTCCTCGGCGAGCGCTCGGCGCTGCTCGTCGAGCGCGGCAGCGTCGGTGTGGCGCTGCTCGGCCGAGGCCTCGATCGCCTCGTGGATGACGTCGCCGTTGCGGTAGAGCGTGGCGAGTTGGGCGACGACGGCCGCCTCGAGCTTGTCGCGCGGAATGCGCTCGCCATCGCAGCCTTTGGGTCCGAGCTTCTGGCGGCCGGAGCAGGCGTAGTAGTGGTAGGTGCCGCCGTTGCCTTTGGCGCTCATGCCGACGTAGGCGCGCGTGCAGCGTCCGCAGCGCAGCAGTCCCGAGAGGAGATAGTCGGCGGGGTTGCTGCGGCGGAGGGCCATGTCCTCGCCGCGCTCGCGCAAGAGCCGCTGCGCACGGGCGAAGGTCACCTCATCGATCAGGGCTTCGTGCAGGCCGGGCAGGCTCTCGCCGCGCCAGATGACGCGGCCGAGGTATGCCTCGTTTTCGAGCACCCATTGCACGACCGCCGGCTGCCAGCCAGCGGCCGGTGCCGGTGCATGCTCGTCGTTGAGGACGCGGGCGACGGCGGCCGTGCCGAGCTGCTCACGTGTGTAGACGTCGAAGATGCGCTTCACCGTTGGGGCGGTGCGCTCGTCGGGGACGACCTGCTTCTCGTCGTTGCGGCGGTAGCCGAACGGGAGCCGACCGGTTGCCCACTTGCCTTCCTTGGCGCGGCGTTCGATTCCGGCAGTGACGCGGTCGACGATCGTCGCGTGTTCGAACTCGGCGAACACCGCCAGCATCTGCAGCATCATCCGGCCAGCTGCCGAGCCGGTGTCGAATGGCTCCGTCGCCGACTTCAGCACGACGCCGAGTGCATCGAGTTCTTCGGTCAGCTGAGCCAGCTGTCGGACTTTCCGCGAGAGGCGGTCGACGCGGTCGACGAGCAGCATGTCGACCGCACCGGACCGTGCGAGGTCGAGCGCCGCTTGTAGGCCTGGGCGGTCGAGCTTGGTGCCGGTCGCCTGGTCCTGCTCGTGCGCAACGATTCGCCAGCCCTCCTGCGCCGTGCAGAACGCCTCGAGCCGTTCGCGCTGGGAATGGAGCGAGGTCGGCTGGTTCTCCTCGTCGGTGGAGATGCGGGTGTAGATGCAGACCTTGGTTATCGCCATGACCTCTCCTCGTCGGGCTCCGGGTCGTCCATGAAGCCATCGACCTCGGACGGATGCAAGTCGTCGCCGAAGCCGAGCCCCGAGAGGTCGCCGGCAGCTGCCTCGGGCGATGCCGGGCCTTCGCCGCTTTCTTCGAAACGGCCGCTCTCGCGCGTCTGGGGCGCTTCTGAGGCCGGGGTGTGTCGCATTTCGGCCGGGTCGGTATCAGGAGCGGCGTCCGCCGCCGTTGCGACATTCGCGCGCTCAGATTGGCTCTGGTCGTGTCGGCCGAGCGGGGAGAGCCGGTCCCAGAAGCCGGGGTGCTGGTGGCGCCAGCGGCGCCCGAGCGCGTTGGCCGGATCGAGTGCACTACCCGTGATGCGCCGTGGTGGTAGGTCGGTCAGCGCGCAGGCGTCCTGATCGGCGTCGAGGCGTTGCCAGATCGACGCGAGCGGACCCGCGGCTCGCAACTCGGTTGCTGTCGTGCCAAGGATCTGCCAGCTGCCGTCGCCGAGGTCGCTGCAGAGCTCGCGCAGGTTGTCGAGGCGCCGCTTGCCGGGGACGACGAAGGTGATGCCGCGCGGGCCGGGGTATTCGTAGAGCTTGCGCTCGGCCGTGCGATAGCGGTGCAGCTTCTCCTCCAGCCGCTCCAGGGTCTCGGTGCCGCGGTCCCACTCCAGCAACATGTCCACCGGCCCGGCCGGCGCAGTGAGGATCAGCTCCGCGTCGGGACGGAGCGTTCCCCGCATCTTCTCGCCCATCCGTGCGGCGGCCTCGCGAGGTCCGAACCAGACGGCGAGGTTCAGCGCTGGATCGGGAAGGGTTGCCGCGATCAGGTCGGTGACGAAGCGGTTCACTTCGAGTCGGTGGGCGAGCTGTGGATGCGAGCGCCAGTCCTCGCGACGCTTCCAGGCGAGCCGCTTGCGGTCGAGGTCGAGGCTGGCGGCCACCAGGTGGGCGCCGGCCTCGTCGAGCAGCCAGTGCGCCTGCGGCTTACCGCTGCCACGCTTCGAGGCGGGATAGAAGCGATCGAGCACGCGCTGCCGGTAGAGGAACAGCAGCCGGTCTTGGGCTCGACGTCTCGAGGAGAAGAACAGCAGCGTTAGCTGGTCGGTGAGCAGTACCTGCTGGTTGTAGAGGCAGAGTGCGACCTCCCGGTCGCGCTCGGTCAGATGTCGTGCCAGCTCGAAGACGTGCTCGGCGCCGATGCGCCGAGCGCGCGTCAGCGCGGGTATCGAGTCAGATCTACGGTTGGTCCTTATTTGTCGGAGTTCCACGGTGCGGCGGATCACGCGGCGTCACGCCCCTTGCGCCGCTTCTGCGAGAGAGAGATGACGCTGCCGATAGCGCCGCCGGAAGCGCCGCTGGTAGCGCCGCCGGAACGGACGCCCCCTCGCTTCGCCTCGGCAGCCAGAAGCAGGTCGGCGAGCAAGGCGACCGCCTCGCGGCGCTGCTCATCGCTCAACGGCACCAGGGTCGGCGCCAGGAGCTTGAAGTCAGTTGGTTTGTTCAGTCATGCGGGGCCGGCAGAGGAGCCAGAACTTGGATCAAGGGAGAAGACCGGGTTGATCTCCTACATAGACAGGTCCATTTCAGGCCCAAAAACTCACACATCCGACTGACCCGACTCCGACACACCACCGACATGCAGCCGACACGCCGCTTCCCAAGCGGGACTCGAGCCCCGCCGACCTGGAAGCAGCGAACGAGCGGTCGACGGAGACAGGCCATAGACTCGACGCGGTGAGCGGATACAGCGCCGAACGAGCCGCGGCCTTCTACGATGAATACGCCGACCGCGAGTGGACGCGGTTCGAGGACGGCCGCTCGAGCCCCGTCAGCTTCGAGATCCACCGTCACTACCTTCATCGATACATCCACGCGGGAGATCGTGTAGTCGACGTTGGGGCCGGTCCAGGCCGGTTCACGATCGAACTCGCCCGAATCGGTGCCCGCGTCAGCGTGGTCGACATCTCTCCGACGCAGCTCCAGCTGAACGAGGACAGAGTCGGAGCCGCGGGGCTGGAGGCGGCGGTTGAGGAGCGGGTGCTCGCCGACGTGCTCGACCTGTCCGGCTGGCCTGACGGATCATTCGACGCGACCGTCTGCTACGGCGGTCCGATCAGCTACGTGCTCGATCGAGCCGACGACGGGATCGCCGAACTGCTGCGAGTGACGCGAACCGGCGGCGTTGTCCTCTTCAGCGTCATGTCCCGGGTCGGGCCGTTCGCGCACTCGCTCCCCGTCATCGTGGATCTCGCACGCCAGTACGGAGTCGCCATGAACGACGAGGTCGTCGCCAGCGGGATCCTGCCGCCGGAGCTGAGCCGCGGCCATCTGGCGATGCGCTTGTTCCGCTGGAGCGAGCTGGACGAGATTCTCGGTCGTCAACCCTGCGAGCTTCTTGCAGCCTCGGCGTCCGAGCTCAGTCCCGGAGCTGAGCACTCGCTGTGGCCGCAGCTCGAGCCGAACCTCCGAGAAGCCCTCGTCCGCTGGGAGATCGAGCTTGCTGCCGAACCGGGCGCGCTAAACGCCGGGTCACACATCATCGTCGTAGCTCGCAAGACCGAGGACTGACGTGACGCTGTGGAGATGAATCTTGTCGACGATGAGGGCTGGATGCCTCGCACATGGCCACCTGAGCGTCCTGGCTATGCCTGGCGGCGTAAGCGGGTCGCTGGCGAGCATCTGGGAGCCAGCTTGTACGCGCTGCCGCCGGGACAGGCGACATTCCCGTACCACTACGAGATCGGGAACGACGAGCTGCTCGTCGTCGTCACGGGCTCGCCGACCCTTCGGTCTCCCGACGGCGAGCGCGACCTGAAACCCGGTGACTGCGTCCACTTCCCGAGCGGAGAGGCGGGCGCACACCAAGTCATCAACCGGTCGAGCGACGAGGTGCGTGTCCTCTTGGTCTCGAACTTCGCGATGCCGCGTGCCGCCGTACAGGTAGATAGTCAGAAGGTGATGATCCGCTGGGGCGTCGAGGCGGATGAACGAGCCTGGTTTCCTCTCGACTCCGCCACCGACTACTGGCAGGGAGAAGAGCTACCGAAGCAGACGTGAGTCGGCCCGAACGACGGTTGCCGCGCCGATCGCCCAGCTGCCCAGTCCCACTGATGGCGGAGATGGAGACAACATGGGACGGCCTGCCTGTAGCTCGCGAGCGTCCCTATGCGTGCTCCGTCGTCGTTTGGCGCGAGGTGGAAGGCCGACGAGAGTTCCTCCTTCTACACCGGCTCGCCCCCGGCGGCGCAAGCTTCGAGGGCGATTGGGCTTGGACACCGCCGTCCGGAGCCCGTCAGCCGGGAGAGGCCGCGGACGCCGCGGCGATGCGAGAACTGAAAGAGGAGATCGGACTAGTGCTTCCGCTGACGCCTCTGCTCGAGGCCACTGCGTCCGAGGATGTCGCACTCTATGCGGCGCAGGCGCCCCCGCAGGCAGAGGTTGTGCTCGATGACGAGCACGATCGATTCGTGTGGCTGACACTGGAAGAGGCGCTTCCAAAGTGCTTGCCGCCGGTGGTCGCGCAGGGTCTCGCCAACGCGGCAGCCTGGATCGAGGCCCAACGGTCGGCGATCTGACCGCTTCGGCTCTCCGTGCATCCGCCGTACAGAGTCGAGATGCGGAGCGACTGGCCTTGGCGTTCAGCCGCGGCACCAATACGTCCGGGCAGGGCAATAGCCTCCCGATGAGATGGCCGGACAGGCCCGATTGATTGACCCCGAAGATCTGAAGACCGCGTTCAAGCACGCGGCCGAGATCGCTGCGGTCGTTCCTGAGTCCATGCAAGAGGCTGCCTTCCACCGGGCGCTCGACCAGATCCTCGGGGTAGCCGCGGAGGAGGCAACGGCACCGAAGGGCTCGACGCGACGACGGTCGTCGTCACAGGCAGCGTCAAGCCCGGCTCAGGCGGAGAGCGACGAGGCCGCAGCACGTTTGATCGAGAGGATCAACAGAACGGCGTATCCGGAAATAGCGTCTGCATCGAAGGTGTTGGACCGAGCGCTGGCGCTCCTCCGTCTAGCGAGCCGCGACTTCAACATCGACGGCCTGACGGCGCCGGAGATCGCAAGGGTCCTAACGGAGAAGTTCCGTCAGCGGACAACACGGCAGGCGGTCACGCAGGCCTTGAGCGCGGCGCATACGCTGGTCGACACCGGGCGACGCGGGCGCACGACCGTGTATCGGATCATGCAGCCCGGCGAGGACTACCTCGATGCCGGCGGGAGCCAATCTCAGGCGGCCGAGCGCCGCACTGGTCCGTCGCGCAGGGGGCGACGCCGCCAACCGAAGAGCAGCCCGGCTGGCACGTCTCGCACAAAGACGGAAACGAAGACGACCGCGACACCGCGGGCACGCGGCGTGCGGCGTCGTGGCCCGAAGACAGTGGTTGGCGAGCTCATCGATGAAGGGTTCTTCAGTGAGCCTAGGACGATGGCCGAGACGCAGGAAAAGCTAAAGCACAAGAAGGGGATGCGCTTCACCCTCCAGGACCTTTCACCGACCTTCGTCCGCCTTCTGCGGGAGGGCCGCCTCGACCGCGATCGCAACGACGGCGGTCAGTATGAGTACAGCTCAAAGTGAGCCAACCCTCGAGACGGCGCTCGCGAGCCTTCCGGCTCCGCTTCGAACTCGTGTCCTAAGCAGGTATCGGGAACTCAAGGCCGCCTACGTCAACGGGCAGTACGACGCCTGCGGTCTACGTGCCGGTCGCCTTTGTGAAGTGCTCATCCGAGTGCTCCAGAACGAGCTCACCGGCAACCACACCCCGCTTGGCACGAGGCTCGATGCTTTCGATAAGGAGTGCCTCAAGCTCGAGAAGCTCCCGAAAAGCGCCGGAGTCGAGGGCCTGCGCGTGGTCATGCCGAGGGCACTGAACTTCCTTTACACGCTGCGGAACAAGCGCGGAATAGGGCACGAGGGAGGCGACGTTGACGCGAATCGGATTGATGCCGCAACCGCCGTCCGACTCGCCGACTGGTGTCTTGCGGAGCTGATCCGCGTTGTCCACGCCATCTCGCTTGAGGAAGCCCAAGGCCTGCTTGACGCCATTGCCGAGCGGGAAGTGCCGCAGGTTTGGTCCGTCGCGAACGCAAAACGTGTACTCGACTCCTCGCTGAACTACCGGGAACAGACCATGCTCCTGCTCTATGCCGAGGAAGCACCCGTCCCGGTGGAGGACCTATTCGCGTGGGTGGAGCACCCACGCATGAGCAACTACCGGACGCATGTGCTGCTGCCGCTTCACCGCGATCGCCTCATCGAGTATGACCGCGAGACGCAGACCGCAGTGCTTTCCCCCACGGGTGCGGAGCGCGTTGACGAGGAGGTCATCCCGAGGCTCCGCAAGCGGCCCGCATAGCGTCTGGAGGTTGTCGTTACGCGATGCCTATCGGCTCGCCGGTCACGAACAGGTTTGCGCACCGCATAGTTCCGCCCACCTCGCAAGGCCCGCTGCTGCGGGCCTTTTTGCGTCTTGCGGTATGAGATCGGGTGACGTTTTTCGAGTGCTTCGGGCTGACCCGCTTGGCAATTTCGCGCGTTCACGACCGTTGCGGGCGGAGATTCCTAGCGGGTCCTTGAGCCGGTGCCGGAGATGACTCTTGCTGCGGCCTGCTACTCCGTATACGAGAACGAGGCGTCTGTACAACGCGGATAGGCTCGAGCTGAATGCCGCCCGCGAAACCGCAGCCGGACGAACTCCTCGGCGAGGAGTTGACCCTCGCAGAGTTGCCGCCGCATGACTCGAACGGGTTAGCCATCCGTCAGTTTGCGCTGACGACGAGCGGCTATGAGCAGATGGGCTCGCTCGAGCTGTGTGCCGCGCTCGCCAACCCCGCCCTGGACGCGTGGCGAACCCGGGGCGAGCTTCCTTCGACGCTCGGAGAGTTGCGCTGCTGCCTCCTCTTCGAGCAGCGCCGTTGGCACCACTACGGTCAAGGATTCGACGACGAGACGCTCGCCTATGCACGCGCGCTGATCGACGCAATGCGGCCGCTGCTCGCCGGGGGCCGCGAACCCCATGACGTCGAGCCAGATGGGGCGAACGGACCCGGTCGAGCATGAACGACGAAGCGCAAGCCCCCCAAGCAGCAACCTCAGCGGCGCCGGCCGATGCCGGGGAATCGCCGATTGAGAAGCTCAAAGCCCTCGGCGTTCGCGGAATCCTCTTCCAGCTTGCTCGCGATGGACAGATCACCGAGGTGCGTTGCGAGATGCCGCAGCGCTATTGCTTCCGTGGCCGGAGGTACTTCGAGCCGAGATCGGCGCGTTCCGATTGGGAGCCGACGGCTGATCACTATCCGCAACTCAAGGCGCACGGCGGTCAACTCACTCCCGACAACGTCCGGCTCGCGCATCGGCTCTGCAACCAACGTGATTATGGGTGGCGGATGAAGATCAACGCCATGCTTGGGAAGCGGATGTCGCTGGAGGAGATCGCCGAGAAGCTGAACGCGGAGTACGTTCCAACGATCCATGGCGCGAACAAGTGGACAGCGGCATCTGTTCGGAAGGCATTCGTCTCCTAGCCGCCACCCGACCATCGCGGAGCTCATACGCCCCGCGTCGTAAGCTGGGGTCGATCGGAGCACTTTAGGCTCAGCGTTGCAGGGTCCAGCGGCACGGTTACGCGTCGCGGAACAGAGCCGCGGATTCTGCAGGCGCTGTGAACACGAGCTAGGAGGCGAAATGGTTCTCGCCAACTACAACTTCGCCAGCTTCCTTTGGGACGTGCTGGTCATCTTCGCGTTCGTCATTTGGTTCTGGATGCTCATCGTGGTGATCGGGGATCTCTTCAGCCGTCACGACATCAGCGGTTGGGGAAAGGCCGCCTGGATCATCCTGATCATCGTCTTGCCGTACTTTGGCGTCTTCATCTACCTCATCGCCGAGCACAGTGGCATGGCCGAGCGACGCACGCAGCAACTGCAGGTTCAGCAGGCTGTGACGGATCAGTACATTCGCTCCGTCTCAGGGAGCGGCGGCCCAGCCAGTGAGATCGAAACGGCAAAGAGGTTGCTTGACTCGGACGCCATCACTCAGGCCGAGTACGACTCGATAAAGGCAAAGGCGCTCGGGCAGGGCTAACTACCGGCACCAGGCGTCGCCCGCGCCGACCCTCGCGGAAGCGGCGGGGCGGCTGTCTGGTTACAACTTGGCTTCGAGTCGTCCGGTTGGCTTGACGGCGGGGTGTGCGGGAGATCCTGTGCCCTGACGGTTCTGCGGCATCTTGTCTGCGGCGCCGCCAGCGATTCGGCGCTTGAACCGCGCTAACGAGAGCGTCCGGCTCTCGAAGGGAGGCCGCAGTGAACATCAACCTTCTCGAATTGCTCACGGGGGCCTGGTCTAGCGGCGCGGAGTAAGCCATGCAATGGCTGTTGGGAGCCCTTCGGTATCGCGGTGCTGCTTGAGCAGTTCGTCGAGAAGTTCGACCATCACAGGGATCGTTTGCTTGGTGCGGGGCAGCGATCTGTCGCTGGTGAAGACGAGGCCAGAGCAGCTTTCGCGTGCTTGAAGGGCGGCGTCGGCAAGGGGAGCGAAGTCTCGGTGGTTGTTTGTCACGATGACTCGCTCCTCGTGCTGCATGAGGCGGAAGATCTCCTCATCGCCGGTCACCGCCAGATCGTCCCGTTCATGAGCGGAGATCACGTCATGGCCGAGGTCGCGGAGGTTCTCGGCGATCTCGGGCGAGTACATCTCGTCGAGCAGGAGCTTCACGCAAAGATCTCCTGGCGCTTCCGCCAGGAGATCTCGGCAGCCTCCGCCTCTTTCTCGTCGCTCGCGATCCAGGCATCGATCTCGTCCTGATAATCGACGTAGTAGCGAACGCAGGCTTCTACCAAAGGCAGCCGCAACTGGAGGTAGTCAGCGGCCTGTTCAACCGAGTTGTCGTTCTGCCTGACAGTCGAGATGACCGTAGGGACATCCAGACGAGTGCCGATCAGCGCCGGGCGCCGCCCGGCCACGCCCTCGCGGAAGTAGACCAGGGGGTGTTCAGCCATTCGCAGCCCTTCCTCCACGTACCGTTCGGCGAGGACACTCGCAGCGATCTTCGTTCCGTCGGCGTGCCTTTGCAGATGGGCAAGCGTCCGCGGACTCCAACGCACGCTGAACGACTTCTTGGTTTCTCCTTCTCCGCGCGCCATCTCGTGTCTCCTGTAGCTCGGTGCAACACAGTGTAGTGCAAACGGAGCCTGCGCGCTAGTCACGACGACTCGTCAGACGGGTCAGAGGAATCTGGTCAGGTCGTGGCGCAACAGACCGGGCACCATCGTCGTAACTGCGCCACGCATGTGCGAATCGCGCTCCGGGTACACAGGGCGGCCGGATGCGCACGATTGTTCCCGTCGGACACGCCGATTAGGGTTCGGCGCGTGCTCGCGACGCTTGCCGCTCGCGGCCGGGAGACCGACCTCATCGACCTCCGCCTAGTGCAGCTTGGAGCGGGGGAGCGGGAGACGCTGCGCGACGCCGGTGAGATGTGCGCGATCGTGCTGTCGGGGGCCGTCGACGTGACCATCGGCGGCGCAGAGCTCGGCACAGCGACTCGTCCCGGTGATGTGTTCGAGGTCGGCGGCGATGCCGTGTACGTCCCGCCGGACGAGGCGCTGACGCTCGTCGCGGACCGGGCCGCGGTCGTCGCGGTGGCGGCGGCTCCGCTCGCCGATCTACCCGCGGGCGCCGCACGTTTGCTCGAGGCTTCCGAGCAGGACATTCGTACCGCGGGCAGCGGGAACTGGGCGCGAACCATCCGCACGGTTCTCGGTTCCGACGACGACGCAGGACGGCTCCTGCTCGGCGAGACGGTCAGCCCGCCCGGCAATTGGTCGTCGTATCCACCGCACAAACACGACCGGCATGCGCCGCCCGAGGAGGTCGCGCTCGAGGAGGTGTACTACTACCGCTTCAAGCCGAAGGCCGGGTTCGGCGTTCAGCTGGTCTACGACGAGAGCGACGAACGTGCGCAGATCGTCCGCGACGGCGATGTCGTCGCTATTCCATCGGGTTATCACCCCGTCGTCGCTGCGCCGGGCTACGCCCTCTACTACCTCTGGATGCTCGCGGGTGAAGGGCGGGAGCTCGTTCCGTTCTTCGACGGCCGCCACGAGTGGATTCAGGAGCGTGCGTCCTGAGCAGGCATGCGCCGCTTGCGGGACGTGTTGCGGTCGTCACCGGTGCGACCGGAGTGCTTGGCGGAGCAGTGGTACGGGGGCTCGCCGAGTCAGGCGCAGCGGTTGCGGTGCTCGGCCGGTCATCGGAGCGCGCCGACACACTTGCGACCGAGCTGCGGCGGAGCGGGGCGGACGCGGAGGCACTGGTCGCAGATGTCCTCGATGAGGCGCAGCTCGTGCTCGCGCGGGACGCGGCGCTCGAGCGCTGGGGCCGGATCGACGTCCTCGTCAACGCGGCGGGCGGCAACGATCCGGCTGCGACCGTAGAGGAGGGCTTGTTCTTCGAGCTCTGGGCCGCGGCATTCCGCGACGTGGTCGCGCTGAACCTCGACGGAACCCTCCTGCCAGTACGCGTGTTCGGCGAGGCGATGTGCGCCGAGCCGTTTCCCGAAGGCGGAAGATCGATCGTCAACTTTTCGTCGATGGCCGCGCGGCGCGCCATGACGCGCGTCGTCGGCTACGGCGTCGCAAAGGCCGCGGTGGAAAACTTGACGCGCTGGCTCGCCGTCGAGCTCGGTCGCGCGACCGGCGGCCGGCTGCGCGTGAACGCTGTTGCCCCCGGATTCTTCCTCGGCGCGCAGAACCGGTCGCTGCTCGTCCACCCGGACGGAAGCCCTACCGTGCGCGGTGAAGCCGTCCTCGACCGAACGCCCGCCGGCCGCTTCGGGGAGCCTGGTGAGGTGAGCGACGCGGTCGTCTGGCTCGCAGGTCCGGCCGCATCGTTCGTGACCGGGGCGGTCATTCCCGTCGACGGAGGGTTCGACGCGTTCAGTGGCATCTGACCTCGCCGAACGGACGAAAAGGTCACGGTCGACCCAGCCGGTGCGTCGTCAGCGAATCTAGGGGCTGGACATCAACGGGCGGGAGGAACGGATGGGCGCATACACCAGGATCAACCTGAAGGAGATAGAGGTCGGAGGGTCGGGCGAGGTCGAGGCCCGCTTCGCGCGCAAGCATCTCGACTCGGACCATCTCGGGGTCAGCCTCTTCCGGTACGGGTCGGGTTACCGGAGCCGGACGGGGCACAGCCACCGCGAGCAGGAAGAGGTCTACGTCGTCGTCGGCGGTTCCGGCCGGGTCAGGCTCGACGACGAGGTTCTCGAGCTGCGGCCGTGGGACGCGGTTCGCGTGGCGCCGAGCACGGTTCGCGCCTTCGAGGGTGGGCCGGACGGCCTGGAGTTGCTCGCGATCGGGTCCGACCGTCCCGAGGGAGGCGACGGAGTCCGCATCGACGAGTGGTGGTCGGACTAGACAGCTTCGCGCTCTCGAACGACGTCCGTCGAGCTTGCCCGGCTTCGAGCGAGACGTCGAGCAGCGTCTTCCGGAAGCCTCGGGCGTGCTGGGGTGGTGGCTAGGCTCCTGTCGATGGTGCTGATCGTCGTCTCGGTCCTCCTTGCCCTGTTCCTGGTTCCGGCGCCGTGGGGAGTGGTGCTGGTTGGGTGCGCGATCGGCCTGGAGGTGGCGGGGAAGGTGTTCTGGTACCGCTACAGCAGGCGGATGCCCGTCGCGGTGGGCCGCGAGGCGATGATCGGGCTGCCGGTCGAGGTCCTCTCGCCTTGTCAGCCGTACGGGCGCGTGCACCTGCTGGGCGAACGCTGGCGGGCACGCTGTAACGCGGGAGCCAGCGTGGGCGACAGGCTCGTCATCGAGGCCGTCGACCACATCACCCTCGTCGTCGGCAAGCCCGAGGACGCTAAGTTCGACGCCGTGGGCGAAGAGAGGCTGCCGGCCGGGCGCTAACAGGGTTCTCGCCGTGGACAGGTGGCAAGGGCCGCAGTAGCCGGGTTCACCAAGCGCCGTCGGAGCGGGGCAGGCATTGCCCGTCAGTCGCATATCGTCCCGTCAAGACTGGTGTAGGAGGTTGTCCCAAAGTGCAGATCGCGCTCGCGCTCGTGCTCACGATCGTCTCCGCGTGCGCCCTCGACCTCGGGTATCTGCTCCAGCACGACGTCGCTGCGAGGTTGCCCCCACTCTCGCTTCGCAGGCCGATCGCCTCCGTGCGCTCACTGCTGGTGGAGCCGCGGTGGCTCATCGGCTCCGGCATCCAGGTGGGCGGCTTCGCTCTCTACGTCGGTGCGCTCGCGCTTGCACCGCTCGCGCTCGTGCAGGCGGCCGCCGCGGGGGGCATCGGGATCCTCGCCATCATGGTCTCGCGCATCACCCACGTCGCGCTGACCACCCGCGAGCGGGTCGGAGCTGCCGTGTCGGTACTCGGCCTGGTGCTGCTCGGCGTCTCACTTCTCTCCAGCCACGGCGAAGGGCGGGGGGCGACGTACCTCTGGGTTGCGGTCTGGCTCGGCGCGTCGGCGGCCGGGGCGTTCCTGTGCATAAGGCTGCTGGCAGGCCCGATCGGGCGGGCACCGGCGTGGGGGATCGCCTCCGGCATTCTCTTTGCCGCCGGGGACGTGGCGACCAAGATGGCCGTCTCCGGCGGACTCGAGAACGTGGCCTTCCTCGTTTGCCTGATCGTCTTCTACGGAGCCGGAACGGCCGTCCTCCAGGCCGCCTTCCAGCGTGGTGGCGCGCTGACGACGGCGGGCCTCTCGACGCTGCTGACGAATGCACTGCCGATCGCCGCAGGCATGGTGCTCTTTCACGAGCCACTCCCCTCCGGATTGATCGGCGCCGTTCGCGTCACCGCATTCGCAGCAGTCGTCGCCGGGGCGGTGCTGCTCGCCGTGCGTGGCAAGGAGGCTGAGCCGCCTCGGGAGGTGAACGCCGAGGCCGACCAGCCATTGAGGAACGCTTTGAGCGCCGCTGACTCGTTCTGAGGGCGACCGCGCTCCAGACCATGAGAGACATCCATCCAGCGAAGGGTCACGAGGCGCCTGACCTATCCCTTAGAGACAGCGACGCGGGCTAGTTCACCGTCATCTTCGTACGCGGTCTCGCAGAGATGTCCGCCCGTCCAGCTCACGAGGCGGCGAGGAAACGCTCGAAGCGTCGGCGTGAAGGCGATCCAGGAGGCGGGAGCCGCGAAGCCGATGTATCGCTGCGACTACTCGATGGTCGTCACGGATCGTTACTTCACTGGGCCGGGGTCTGGTGCGTCTCGGAAGTAACTAGCTCAAACCTTTACGCGATGTTCACAGCGGTTGACGCAAGCGCGTCAAGCGGGCCGATCGCGCCCGCAGCGAGTGTAGGGCGATGGACGAACTCGATCGCCAGCTCAGCGACGTCGTGCTCTTCGAGCTCCCGACGTTCGAGGCCGCTCAGGCCTTCCGTGTCCGGCTGCGGCCGCGCTGGCCGGGCTGGTCGCACGACGACGACGAGCTCTGGCTCTTCGCCGCCGAACTCGGTGACGAGGCGGACGGCCTCGCACTGCTTCTGCGTGAGGCCCAGGAGCTGCTGGCCGATCTCGACCTGCCGGCTGTCGCCTTCTTCCTCGACGGACGCACCTACGCCCTCGACGCGCCGGAACCCGTGTACGAGCGGACCGAGAAGCAAGCAGCCTGAGCTGAGCTGACCCAACCCCCTTGTGCGCTTCGTCCCGAGCGCCTATCGTCAGGGGAGGAGAGACCGCCGTACGGATCGGAGGTTCGGGTGACCGAACTGATCGAGCCAATGAGCGACGTCTCACCCGTGCGGCAGGTAGAGGCGCAATTCAGGGGAAGCGGGGCGCACCCGCCGACGTTCACCGAGGTCGTGTACGCCCACCACGACTCGTGGAAGGCGCGCCGGGCCGGCACGCCCGACCCGGCCGCCGACGCTGCGTACGACTCGGTCCTCTCCGCTTTCGAGGCCCGCTACGGCCAGATCGTCCGCGCCTACTGGTGCTCGGACGTCGAGAGCGCCGTCGCGCTGACCGAGCGGAGGCGGCTCCTGCGCTCCCCCGTCTTCGGCTTCCACCGCGAGAGCGACTGGGCGACGAAGGCCGATCCCGTAGTCGCCGCCGAGCTGCACCGTTGCGACGAGCTCGCGGTGCGGGCGGACGCGGTGCTGACCGGAGTCCGGCAGCGGATCTGCCTGGAGCTCGTCGTCTCGTGCGCAGCGCACCTGCTCAGTCTCGTCGACACGCGCGCAGGCCTCGGCGACGACGCGAAGACGGCCTCGGCCGTCGCCCACGAGCGCGCCGAGATGGCGAAGGTCGAGGACTACTACTGCGAGGCGGCGAACGGCCAGGCGCAGCTCGTCTACTTCGGCGGCATCGCGACCGTGATGGTCGTCCTCGCCGCGCTCGGAGCCCTCTGGCTCTCGATCAGCTGGGAGACGCCGATCGCCGCCCTCATGGCCGGCGCCATCGGTGCGGTCGTGAGCGTCGTGCAGCGGATCAACGGCGGCAGCTTCGAGCTCGACTACGACGTGGGCGGGCCGTACATCTTCTTCCTCGGCGGACTGCGGCCGCTGATCGGCGGCGCCTTCGCCGTTGCGATCTCGTTCGCGGTCGACGGCGGTTTGTTCCACCTTCCGGTCGCCGCGAGCGAGACGAAGAACCAGGGCCATCTTGCCTTGCTCGTCGTCAGCTTCCTGGCCGGATTCAGCGAGCGCTTTGCGCAGGACACGCTCACGTCGATCGTCCCCAACGCGCCCGAGCCGGAAGCGAGCGTCCCGAGCGCGCAGAAAGGAGCAGCTCATGAGTAGTGCACCCACGGGTCTCGCGGTCCGAACCCAGAAGCGGTACGGCTGGAGGCCGGACAGTCCCGACATGCGCGACTACCTGCTGGCGGTCGAGCCGGCGAAGGCGCTGCCGCGCTCGGTCAGCCTGCGCACCCAGATGCCGCCCGTGTACGACCAGGGCCAGCTCGGCTCGTGCACCGCCAACAGCATCGGCGCGATCCTCGAGTTCAACGAGCTCAAGCAGGCGGAGGACGGTGCCGCGACGCCGTCGCGTCTCTTCATCTACTACAACGAGCGCGCGATGGAGGGGACGGTGACCCAGGACTCCGGCGCCGAGATCCGGGACGGGATCAAGTCGGTCGCGCAGCTCGGCGCTCCGCCCGAGACCGACTGGCCGTACGTGATCACGAAGTTCGCGAGGAAGCCGACCGCGAAGGCCTACAGGGACGCGCTCAAGCACGAGGCGATCCGGTACGCACGGGTGCCGCAGACGGAGATGGGGATCCAGAACGTCCTCGCCGCCGGCTATCCCATCTCGTTCGGGTTCACGGTGTACGAGTCGTTCGAGAGCGACGTCGGTTCGGACGGGATCGTCCCCATGCCCGAGCCCGACGAGACTGTGCTCGGCGGTCACGCCGTGGTGGCCGTCGGCTACAAGCGCATCAAGGGACAGCTGTACTTCGAGTGCCGCAACTCCTGGGGGCCCGACTGGGCAGACCACGGCTACTTCTGGCTGCCGGCGAGCTACGTCACGAGCGGCAGTCTCGCGCGCGACTTCTGGGTGATCGAACAGGTCGAGTAGCGGGCTGCCTCAGCGGACGAGGATCTTGCCGGTCTTCAGGTTGAGGTGGGTCGTGTCGTGGATGTGCGTATTCGTGCGGTCGTGGAACTCGATCGTGAGATGGTGGTCGCGGCCGGTCATGTCGACGGTCACCGTGAGGTAGCCGAACTCGACGATCGGCGGCTTGTCGAGCGTGTACTCGCCGACGGTGACCGGAGTCTGCGGGAGCCCTCCGATCGGGCGGGTCGCGGCGAATCCGCCGGAGCCCGCGACGATGTAGGGGATCTCGCGCCCGTCGACGCGCCTCGTGAAGCGCTGGTAGAGGTGAGCGTGGCCGGAGAGAACCGCGTCGGGCCAGAAGCCGGCCGCCCGGGCCGCAGTGTCGATGTCGAGGGCGAGCCCTTCGCTGCCACCGTGCGCGGAGTCGGTCGAGGCCGGCGGATGGTGGCAGGCGATGAGCACGGCGCGCTCGCCCGCCTTGCGGGCCGGAGCGAGCCGCGCGAGCTCGGCGGTCAGGAAGTGCAGCTGCTCGTCGCCGGCGAGCGTCGGATAGGCGCCGTTCTGGCTCGAGATCACACCGGGGCTCTCGAGGACGTTGGTGTAGAGGCCGACGATCGAGACGAACGGGGCGTCGAGCGTGAAGTAGACGCCGGGCTGGTCCATGGTGGTGCGGACGATGCTGGCCGCGTCGGGCGAGGACGCCGGCTGTTCGGCGCAGAAGTTGCGCAGGAAGGCCGTCAACGTCGGGACGCGCGGCAGGTCGGGCTGGTCGCCGAAGACCATGCCGTCATGGTTGCCCGGGATCGCGAAGATCGGGCGGTCGTAGGCGCGGAAGGGCTCGTAGAACTGGTCGTAGTAGTACTGGCCCTCGCCGAAGTTGTAGACCACGTCGCCCAGGTGAAAGAAGAACGCCGGTCCGGCCGCACCCCCCTCCTGGACGTCCCGCGCCATCGCGTCGGCGACGCTCGCCTCGTTCTCGAGCGCCTGTCGGGCGGTCTGGAAAGCGTCCACCTTGGCGGCGCCCGTGTCGCCGACCGCGTGGAAGCTGATCTGCCTCGTCGCCGTGATCGCATCGAGGAAGTCCGACCGCAGGACGTCGGCGAGATTGACCCGCGGCTGCGGCATCCGCGGCTCGGGGATGGGTTGCAGGTCCCGCTTGTGCAGCTTGTAGTACGCGCTGTCGTAGTAGGCGTCGCTCGTGTTGTCCACCTGGAACGAGACCTCGTCCGGTGCAGGCTCCGGGTCGGCGAACAACCTGCCGCCGGCCCCCGACAGCTTCCGATACGCACGATCCAAGGCCACGATGTCCCCTCCTCACGAGCTCGGCCGATTGATCTTCGCGGTGGTTGAACCTCGCCCCCGATTGCCCTAGCCTCCCACGTATAAGGGGCCTGATCCACGACAGGGGGAAGTCTTGAACACGTATCACTACGTCCTCTACGTGCACTTGCTCTCGCTGCTGCTCGGCATCGGAGCCGGCTCGGTGCTGCTCACCTGCCTCTTCCAGCTTCGCGCTGCAGGCACGCTCGAGCAGGCCATGCCGTGGGGAATCGTGTCGGGCAAGGTGGCGCGGCTCTTCCCGCTCGCGATCCTCGGCCTCTTCGGCACAGGCGCGTACCTGACGCACGAGCTCTGGACGTGGGGCACTGCCTGGATCGTCGTCGGCATCGTCGGCCTCGTCGTGCTCGGAGCGCAGGGAGGCGGCATCGCCGAGCACACGGCGAAGAAGCTTCAGGCCGCGATGATGGCGAACGGCCCCGGGCCGCTCGGACCGGAGGCGCGCCGGATGACTCTCCATCCCGGCCTCTGGGTCGTCGAGCTCTCGAACCTCGGCCTCGTGCTCGGCATCGTCTGGAACATGACCACGAAGCCGGGCTGGGGCGGCTCGATCGCAGCCGTGCTCATCGGCTACGGCGTCGGCGCCGTGCTCGCGCTCCTCGCCATGCGTTCGGCGAAGGAAGAGCTCGCGGCGGCCTCCGAGCCTGCCGGCTGACGCCGGCTCAGGTCGAGCGCAGCGTCTGCGCGATCACGCGCGCGTAGATCGTGCACGCATACGGGAAGGGGTGCGTCCCGTCGGAGAGCATCTTGCTCGTCGAGCTCGCGTACCAGTCGGCAAGGTGCGCGGCCGGCCAGCCGTGTAGCCAGCCGACGAGCGCGTTGTTCGACTCGTCCTGCCAGCTCGTCGCGTTGCGGACGTTGACGACGACCACGTCCGGGATCCCGTGCAGCGCCCGACGTAGCCGGACGAGATCGCGGTACCAGAGCGGGCCGTTGTTGCCGACCTGGATCACGATCGTGCGTGGCAGCTTGTGGTGCCGCCGTAACCGCTGGAGCTCGTCGACCGTGTCGTCGATCTGCCGGCCGACCGTTGCGTCGACGCGCACGCGGTAGTCGAGTGCCGCCTTGAGCTCGCTCGAGCAGCCGAGCATCACCGAGTCGCCGAGCGCGAGGATCGGCCCCGCGGGGAGCTTCTTGCGACCGATCTGCCGGGGAATGGTGACCGGCGGCGTGTTCGAGACCCGCACATGCACCGTCGCCTTTGCCTTCGGCGGGCTCACGTAGCTCGCGACCGGGTTCAGTGACCGCGGGACGAAGAAGAGGACGGCCAGGGCCGTCACGAGCCCCACCGCTCCCGCGCCGAGCACCTCGACCCGGTAGAGGCGCGGTCGCTTCGCGAGGCGCCGCTGCAGGCTCCCCATGCGGATCGGCTGCTCGACGAAGCGGTACGAGAGCGTGGCGGCCGCGAGGACGATCGCCGCCTCCGCCAACACGATCCCGACCCCCGGCCGCGTGTTCACGCCCGCCAGGAGCACGATGATCGGCCAGTGCCAGAGGTAGATCCCGTAGCTGCGCTCGCCGACCCAGCGCAGCGGCGCGACACCGAGCGCATTCCCGATACCGGTCTTCGGGTGAGCGACCGCCGCGATGAGCACGACGAAGCAGAAGGCGGCGGCCAGGTCGCCGCCCTGGTAGAGCGTCGGGTTGAAGTCCTGCATCTGCCGGAAGAGGAGCACCGTGCCCACCAGCGCTGCGATGCCGAGCAGCTCGAGCAGCGGCAGCGCGCGCTGCAGCCGCTCGATCGCCGGCCACACGAGCGCGAGCAGGATCCCCATCAGCAGCAGGAAGGCGCGCGTGTCGGTGCCGTAGTAGACGCGCGACGGATCGCCGTACGGGTTGTAGAGGATCCACATGAGCGCCGCCGACGCTGCAACGCCTGCGATGACGAGCATGGGCAGCCGCCTGCGGCCGAGGAGGACGAGGCCCGGTACGAGCAGCAGCGGCCAGACGATGTAGAACTGCTCCTCCACCGCGAGCGACCAGAGATGCTGGAGCAGCGACGGGTTGCCCATCCGCACGAAGTAGGAGTGGTTCGCGAGGACGAGGTGCCAGTTCGTGTAGTAGAGGAGCGAGCTGACGGCGTCGCCGCGCGTATTGGAGAGGTCCTGGCGGGCGAAGATCGAGGAGAGCACGAGTGCCCCGAGCACGACGACGACGAGGGCCGGCAGGAGCCGGCGGGCGCGTCGCAGCCAGAAGCGGCGCAGGTCGATGCGGTTTCGCGCCTCCCACTCGACGAGCAGCAGCGACGTGATGAGGTAGCCGCTGAGGACGAAGAAGAGGTCGACGCCGAGGAAGCCGCCCGGCAGCCAGTCGATCCGCGAGTGGTAGAGGAAGACGGCTGCGACCGCGAGCGCGCGCAGGCCGTCGAGCCCTGGGCGGTAGGCGATGTGCGGTGCGTTGGCGACTGGCTTCGGCATGTTTCGGCAGCAGCTTAGGCTTCGGCTCGGCGGGTCGCCAGAGCGCCTTCGACTAGCTCCGTCAGGCACTCAGCCGGCTCGGCGAGCGCACGTTCGGAACCGTAGCGCTCGATCAGCGAGATCGCGGAGATCCGGCTGTTTGCAGCAACTTCTCCTGCGACGACGAGCGCCTCGACGCGTGCCGCGCCCGCGCGTTCGAGGACGCGACCGACGACCTTCCCCGTGAACGATGTCGCGTCGAGCAGCCCCTCGCCGGTGATCACGAGATCGGCCTCTCGGAGCCGTTCGTCGAAGCCGAGCCTCGTCGCAACGAGGTCGAAGCCGGGAAGGAGCTGCGCGCCGATCGCCGCGAGCCCGCCCGCCAGCCCGCCTGCCGCGCCGGAGCCCGGAAGATCCGGGACGACGAGCTTCGCAAGGCGCTCACGCAGGATCTCGACCTGCTCCGGCGTCGCTCCCTTCTGTGGCGCGAAGACGTCGGCTGCCTCGCGGAAGCGCGCCTTGACGTCGTACGCCACGTCGAGCGGGACGTGGAGCGGATGCGGGACGGCTTCCGTGGCGCCGACCCCGCCGTCGGTCGACGCGACGCCGCCCACGAAGACGATGATCCGCCCGGCTCCCTCGGCGACGGCTGCGGCGACGAGCTCGCCGACGCCGCGGCTCGTCGCGCGAACCGGATCGTTGCGCTCCGGGCCGCCGGCAAGCGTGAGGCCGCATGCCCGGGCGGCCTCGATCAGAGCCGTTCCATCCTCGTCGAGCCGCCACTCGGCTTCGACGGGCTCGCCGAGCGGTCCGGTCACGACCGTCCGCCGGTTGCCGCCGCCGAGCACGTCGAGTGTCCCCTCACCGCCGTCCGCGAGCGGGGACTCGACCGCGCTCCAGCCGGCGCGCTCGGCTCCGGCGGCGATCGCGGCCGCCGCCTCGCGCGCGGTCAGCGTGCCGCGGAACTTGTCGGGAGCTGCCAAGAGCCGCATGAGATCCTGATTCTGCGCTACCGTTCGGGCCGCACTAGCACTACGAGCGAGTACCGGTCGCGCGTCCGTTGCGCGCCTCCTGTCCGTTCAGAACTTCCGCGGAGGGAGGTGTTTTCATATGGCAACCGGAACCGTCAAGTGGTTCAACGACGCGAAGGGGTACGGCTTCATCACCCCGGACGAGGGTGGCAAGGACGTCTTCGTCCACTTCAGCGCGATCAACTCCGAGGGCTTCAAATCCCTCGCCGAGGGCGCGCGCGTCGAGTTCGAGCCGGCCGAGGGTCAGAAAGGCCCCGAGGCTCGCAACGTCATTCCCGTCGGCTAGCCGACGTTTGGCGGGGGCGCCTCGCACGAGGCGCCCCCGCTTCCTTTGCCTACGACTCGCGTGCGGTTGCGCGGCCGCCCTTGCGGCCCGCGGCCTTCTTCTGCGCGGTCGTGCCGCCCTGGCTCGAGTTGCTCCGGCGCGTGCCGGAGCGTACTGCTTCTCGTTCTTGACGCTCGGTCGTTTGCCGGGCATGCGATCCTCCTTGAGATGAATGAGCTCCCTGGAGAGGGAACGCCCGGGCGGGAGATCACGATTCGGCGGCTCCGGGGAGGCGAGAGGACGTCCTCGCCGAGCTTGCGACACAGCAAGGGAAGGGCGACCCGCACGGGCTGCTTGCGGACGTGCGGACGCTGATGCTCGTCGCATTCGACGGCGAGCGGCCGGTCGGCTTCGTGCTCGCGCATCAGCTGCCGCGCCGGCACGGCGACCCCTCGAAGCTCTTCGTCTACGAGGTGGACGTCGCCGGGACGCACCGACGTCTCTGCATCGCCTCGGCACTGCTTGCCCGCCTTGCCGAGCTCGCGCGCGAACGCGGCATCCGGAGAGCCTTCGTGCTCACCGAGCCGGACAACGACCCGGCCAACGCGCTCTACCGCCGCGTTCCCGGCGCGACCGAGACGACGATCGTTCAGTGGGACTTCCGGTACGCGGACGACTGACGACGCTGCGGCCGGCGGACGCGGGCGACGTCGATCGTCTCGTCGCCTGGCACGCCGATCCGGAGGTCTCGCGCTACTGGGACGACGAGACGTTCACGCGCCGGGAGATGGAGGAGCGCCTGGCGCGGGAGGATGTCGAGGCGTGGATCGTCGAAGGGGCCGGTGAGCCCGTCGGCTACCTGCAGGTCCATCCCGAGGGGCTCGACATGTTTCTCGTCCCGTCGGCGCGCGGGCGGGGCCTCGGCCCCGACGCGGCCCGGGCGATGACCGGGCACCTCATCGACGAGCGTGGCCGCGAGCGCGTGACCGTCGACCCCTACGCCTGGAACGAAGGCGCCGTTCGCGCCTGGGAGCGCGCCGGCTTCGTCGAGGTCTCACGTCACGAGGCCGACGAGGACCACACGGCGCCCTGGATCCTCATGGAGTTCCGGGGCTAGTCCGCTTCGGGATCGTCCCCG
>Ga0335083_10002950_pt1 | contig 22240 bp, 19 predicted proteins | sample Lox_Sample_42_FD_206716 | JGI IMG/M metagenome (GOLD analysis project Ga0335083, IMG submission 206716) | Soil microbial communities from Loxahatchee National Wildlife Refuge, Florida, United States - Lox_Sample_4.2 | ecosystem: Environmental > Terrestrial > Soil > Wetlands | place: USA...
TATCTCGGCACCATCTTGGTTTTTTCTCCCGATGCCGCGGGCCAGATGTGCAATTCGCTATACTACGGGTGCGGGGGGAAGTGCTTCGGCTGTTTTTCTGACTTCGATCTCAGCGAAGACGTATGTTATGACAGCTCGGGGAGAAAGTTCCTGAAATAAGCGAAAGGAGACCATTCGATGAAATCCGGTTCAGTAATTCCCGCAGTGCTGGCAGTCAACGGCGCAGCCTTGCTGGTTGCGGTGCCGGCCCTGGCTATAGAGATTACCGGCGTTCCGGGTTCGCCCAGCGCCACCACAACCATCGACGGCAAACAACTCCCGCCGCCGCCGGGGAAATTCGGCGGCGTGATCAAGGAGGACGCAAAAGGCTCGAAGCCGTGGTGGCCACCGACGGTGGTGCCTCCCAAGGGGGCGCCCAACGTCCTCCTCATCATGACCGACGACTCGGGTTACGGGGTACCCAGCACTTTCGGCGGCGTGATCCCAACTCCGGCCCTGGACCGGATCGCCCAGAATGGACTGCGCTACACGCAGTTTCACTCCACTGCACTCAGTTCCCCCACGCGGGCGGCCCTCATCACAGGCCGCAATCATCACTCGGTGGGCTATGGCCAGGTCAGCGAATTTGCCACCGGCTACCCCGGCTATGACTCGATTATCGGTTCAGAGAACGCCACCATCGGCAGGATCCTCAGCGACAACGGCTACGCCACGTCGTGGTTTGGCAAGAACCACAACACCCCCTCGTTCCAGTACAGTGCAGCCGGCCCCTTTGACCAATGGCCGAGCGGTATGGGCTTTCAGTATTTCTACGGTTTCATGGGGGGCGAATCAGACCAGTGGACCCCCTACCTCTTCCGGGATCACACCCCTGTCTATCCGTGGATCGGCAAGCCCGGCTATAATCTCGTCACCGACATGGCGGACGAGGCCATCAGGTACATGAAGGAACTGAATGCGTCCGCGCCAGAGAAACCGTTTTTTGTCTACTACGTCCCGGGCGCCACCCATTCCCCGCACCAGCCGACCAAGGAGTGGATCGACAAAATCAGCGCCATGCACCTGTTCGACGACGGCTGGGAGAAGCTGCGGGAGAAGATCTTCGAAAACCAGAAACGACTCGGCGTTATCCCACAAAACACCAAGCTCACTCCCTGGCCTGACGATCTCCTGCCGAAGTGGGATTCTCTTTCCCCGGTGAAGAAGAAGATCGTAATCCGTGAAGCCGATGTGTTCGCCGCCTACACAGCATACAATGACAACGAGATCGGCCGCGTGGTACAGGCGGTGGAGGACATGGGGAAGCTTGACAATACGCTGATCATCTACATCAACGGCGACAACGGCACCAGTTCCGAAGGGTCGATGATGGGTGCCCCGAACATTATGACCGTCTACAACGGTGTTCTGGAGCTGCCCGAGCTTGAGTACCTGCGATTTTATGAATCGTGGGGCTCGGAAAAGACCTATCCGCACATGGCGGTCCCCTGGGCCTGGGCGTTCGACACCCCCTTCAAGTGGGTGAAGCAGGTGGCGTCCCATTTCGGCGGGACCCGGCAGGGGATGGCCATCTCCTGGCCTAGGATGATCAAGGACAAGGGTGGCATTCGGAACCAGTTCCACCACATGATCGACATCGTCCCGACGATCCTGGATGCAGCCAGCATCCCTGCGCCGGAAACGGTGGACGGCATCAAGCAGAAGCCGATCGAAGGGGTCAGCATGATCTATACCTTCGACAAGGCCAGCGCCAAAGCCCCGTCGAAGCGCGAAACCCAGTATTTCGAGATGTTCGCCAACCGTGGCATCTATCACGATGGCTGGTATGCCTGCACCACCCCTCCGGCTGCACCCTGGCTCCTCGGCACGACAAAGTTGCCGGACGTCATGGACTACAAATGGGAACTCTATAATATCTCCGAAGACTTTTCGCAGAGCAACGACCTCGCGGCCAAGAACCCTGAAAAACTGAAGGAGTTGCAGGCACTGTTCGTGATTGAGGCCAACAAGAACCAGGTGTTTCCCCTGGACAACTCGGTCCTCACGCGCGTTATCACGCCGCGCCCGAGCGCTACGGCGGGGCGTACAACCTTTACCTACACGGGTGAGAACGTCGGCATCCCGGTCGCCAACGCCCCCAGCCTGCTGAACCGGGATTACACGATAAACGCCGAGATCACGGTCCCCGCGGAAGGGGCTGAGGGAATGATCGCCACGATGGGTGGTCGCTTCGGTGGATATGGGCTCTACCTGCTCAAGGGTAAGCCGGTGTTCGTCTACAACCTGCTCGACCTGAAGCGTTACCGGTGGGAAGGGGGCGTCGGCGCCGAGGACTGGCTGGGACGCTCCCTCAAGCCGGGGAAGCACACCATAGTCTTTGAGTTCAAGTACGATGGACCGGGCTTTGGCAAGGGGGGTACCGGCGTGCTGTCGGTGGACGGAAAGGTGCTTGCCCAGCAGAAGATCGAGCACACGATCCCGTTCCTCATGACCATCGATGAGTCCCTCGACATCGGGCTCGACACCCGGACCGGAGTCGATGACAGCTACACGTTGCCGTTCAAGTTCACCGGCACGATCAACAAGGTGACCTACGACATCCGGTCGGAGCAACTGACGGCCGAGGATAGGAATGAGATGCAGCGGCGGCTTGCCACAGCCCGCGATTGAGTAAGACCACGCTTGCCATCGACCGGCCGAAGCTGTCGCCGGAGGATATCAAGAAGCTGAAGGAGGCCCAGCGGAAGGCCGCAGCAGGGCGCGAGTGACAGCATGGCGATCCGGGCAGCTCCCGTGCTGGGCTGCCCGTGCATTACATTCTTCCCTGAATCCTGCAGCGGTCTCAAAGTTAGTGAGGGGGTACGCACATGAGAAATGCAGCATTGACATGGTGTGCGGTTTTGTTGTTCGCATTTCCCTTTGTTGCAGAACCGACGGAGAAAGCGGAAAAACCAGAAAAGGAAAAAGCCGCATCGAGCAAGGGGAAAGCCGCCAAGGGCCGCGCCGGCAAAGGTCAGGCCGCAAAAGGACAGGCTGCCAAGGGACAGGCCGGCAAGAGCCAGGCTGCCAGGGCGCAAGCCGCAAAAGAACAGGCCGCCAGGGAGCAGGCTGTCAGGGAAGAGGCCGCTAAGGGAGCCGCAGCCGCACGACCTGCGGTCGTAGCCCCTACCGTAGTGGCACCGACTGTCGTTGCCCCCACCGTTGTTCCCCCGCCGGTAGTTGCTCCGCCACCTGCCGGGGCACCGCCGGCCCCCGCCGAAATGACGCCGGCAGAAAGAATCGAGCGCAGGGAACGGTTACGGCAAGATTTGGGAAAATAGTCAAGAGAGTGAAGGAGATGAAGACCTAAAAGTGAGATGTCTTGGGATTACCTTAATGAACTGGCGATCCGGGCGTCTCAAATTGGGGCAGCCCAGAATTTGACAGTCAATAATACATACCTACTATCTCAAGGAGAAAATGTATGCCCCAGTTCTTATTCACGTCTTTCAATCGATGTGGTCGGCTGGCTGGAGCTTTCATCATGGTGCTTGCCCTGACAAGCGTCACTCAGCTTACGACGGGCAGCGTAGCCCAGGCAAAGGAGAACGTCCTGGAGGCGATCCCACACGGTGTAGAGGCCTACATCTACGGGTATCCCCTGGTCACGATGGAAATGACCCGGCGCGTGATGACAAATGTCGCGAAGCCCGAAGGCACACGTGCCCCGATGGGACAGTTCGTGCGGATGCGGGAGTACCCCTCCGCCGCTTTCCGGGATGTGACCGCGCCCAACGCCGACACGCTGTACACGACCGCGTGGGTGGACGTAGGGCAGGAACCGTGGGTGCTGAGCCTCCCGGATGCCCATGACCGGTATTATCTCTTTCCGATGCTCGATGGCTGGACTGATGTGTTTCAGGTGCCCGGCAAACGCACCACAGGTACTGGTCCGCAAACCTACGCGATAACCGGCCCTGGCTGGAAGGGGAAGCTCCCGAAGGGGGTGAAACAATACAAGTCGCCAACCGCGATCGTCTGGCTGCTCGGCCGCATTTACTGTACCGGCACCCCGGAAGACTATGCCGTTGTCCACAAGCTGCAGGATGAGGTCAAGCTCGTTCCGCTCAGCGCCTACGGCAAACCGTACACCCCTCCGCCCGGAAAGGTTGACCCGTCCATCGACATGAAGACCGCCGTACGCGAGCAGGTCAATGCCCTGAGCGTGGATGAGTATTTCACGCTGCTGGCCCGACTGATGAAAGACAATCCGCCCGCTGCCGCCGACAAGCCGATGCTCAGGAAGATGGCCGAACTCGGGATCGTCCCCGGCAAGCCATTCGACAGCAGAAAGCTCGGCCCGGCGGCCAGGGATGCCTTTTCAGTCGTACCCAAGATTGCCAACGAGAAAATCATGCTCTGGCTGAAGGAAGGGATCCTCGCCAGGGACATGAAACTGGAGAACGGCTGGGTGTTCACCACCAAGACCGGCATCTATGGCACAAACTACATCCAGCGCGCCTTGATCACGGCCATCGGTCTTGGGGCGAACCGCCCGCAGGATGCCGTCTACCCGACGTCAGAGGGGCCTTCCATTCTGAGTAAGTACACGGGAGAGAAGAAGTACGTGATGCACTTCAACAAAGGAGAGCTGCCGCCTGCCAAAGGTTTCTGGTCACTCACCATGTATGACAAGGACTACTTCTTTGTGTCTAATCCCATCAACCGCCAGAGCATCAGCGCCCGGCAGGAACTCAAGCCCAACGCGGACGGATCGGTTGACCTGTACATCCAGAACGAAAGTCCCGGTTCAGACAGGGAATCGAACTGGTTGCCGGCTCCGAAAGACCAGTTTATCCTCATGATGCGGCTCTATTGGCCGACGGATAAGGCACCATCGATTCTGGACGGTACCTGGAAGATCCCGGCTGTAAAGGTGGTGGATTGATTGGTGAAAGGTAACCCCACCTGTTCTACACGCAACATCCTCATCAGACTTGCGCTCGGCTTGCTCGCGGGGCTGTTCCCTGGCGAGAAAGCGCACTGGGTGAACTGGGCAAGGAGGACGGTCCCATGAGTGAAGACACGCTGATAGCCAGGCTCAACATGATTGCGGTCCAGATCAACCACGAAGACGAGCTCATCGGGGTGCGCGTGAGCTGGCTGGTCATCTCGCAGTCGTTCCTGTTCGGGACGTTTGCGGCGCTCGTGGGGATGCAGGGTGTCGTGGGTCGGGAGGCAGGCGCGGTCATGCTCCTCCTCAATCTGATTCCGCTGGTCGGCATGTTGTTGCCGGTCCTGGTCCTGGTGGCCGTGGGTGCGGCCACCTACGCGATCTGGCAATGGCGCGTCGAGCACGACCGCATCTGCAAGATGGATGAAGCAAAGCAGTTGGATTGGCCAGAGCTCAAGCACCGCGGTCTGGTGTCGATGATGGGACATTTGCTGCCAATCGTAGGCTCGCTCGGCTTCTTGCTGGCCTGGCTCGTCATCCTCATCAAAACGTGAAAAGTGAAGCCTCGTAGCCTCTCCCTCGTCGGAGGTGTCTTCAAGAGTAACGGGAGCATGAAAACAGAGTTCCAGGTAACCAGCTCCTAGCTGATGCGAGGGGGATCGGTCTAGACGTGGCTGATCTTGGCAGCGTGCCGTTCATAATCGGGCTGTCGCAGGGGGTGGTGACCGGCTATGCTGTACCTGGCGTATCTCGGCTTCGAAGGCAAGTGGGTTGGGATCCTGCTGTGGCTCGCCGTAGTCGTCCACATGACCCTGACGAGTCTTCTCGTTCGGGCATGGTTCACGGGACGGAAGATATGACGCTCTTCATAGACCGGCCGAAACTATACACGTTACAACTAAGCAAGAAGGAGGTTAACTATGAAATTCGCTACCCGATTCGTAATTTGTCTGCTCTTCCTGGCTGCCTTGGCCGGGTGTGCCAAGACCACGATCACCGACCGCCAGCAACTCGTTACCGGCCAGCTCCCGCGGCCCGGAAACGTCTGGGTGTACGACTTCGCCGCGTCACCCGCGGATGTCCCGTCCGAGTCGGCCTTTGCCGGGCAGCCTGTTAATTATCCTGCGCCCCAGACCGGCGAGAATATCGCGGAAGGCCGGAAACTGGGCGCCGAAATCGCGACGGAGCTGGTCAAGCAGATCCGCGACATGGGAATGCCGGCGTCGAACGTGGTGGTGGGGTCCAATCCGCAGCTCAACGACATCGTCATCAGGGGCACCATCATTACTTTCGCTGAGGGAAGTACCGCCGAGCGCGCCATCATCGGATTCGGGGCTGGTTCGTCAAGCATGAAGGTGGCGGTGGAAGGCTTCCAGATGACCCCCCAAGGGCTGCGCAAACTTGGCTCCGGCACGACCGACTCAACCGGCAGCAAGGGGCCCGGGATGGCCTTGGGGCTTGCCACCACGCTGGCCACCCATAACCCGGCGGGACTCATCATCAGCGGGGGCTTGAAGCTATACGGCGAGGAGAGTGGAAAAAGCAAGGTCGGAGGGCGCGCCGAATCGACCGCCAAGGAGATCGCCGACGTGCTGAAGAAGAGATTCCAGGACGAGGGGTGGATTAATTGACCAACAACAAACCACCAGGAGGAATATGTCATGACCAAGCGTATTTGTCTGTCCGTAGTGGTGTCCACGCTTCTTTTCGCAGGCGTCGCCAGTGCCCAGGAGTATCCCATGCTGAACCTGGTCGCCGACAAGGTCATCCAGAAGTATCAGCAGATGTCCTGTGAACAGATGTGGCAGCAGAAGCTGAACCCCCAGCCGAAACCTCAGAAGGAGCAGGAAATGCTGCAGGTGCTGAAGGCCGATCCCCAGATGCGCACCGTGTTCATCAATAAAGTGGCGCCGGTGATCGTCAACAAAATGTTCGATTGCGGGATGATACCATGAGCGCCATGGGGTGGGTCCGGCACATATTCCTCTGGCGCCCTCTGCTGCTCGCGGTAGCCCTCGGCCTATTCCTGTCTGCCAACGTGAACGCCGAGCAGCAAAATCCCAAGGCTGCAAAGTCAGCGAAAGCGAAAAAGAAGAAAGCGGCTCCCGCGGCTGTTGAGCCTGTTCTCGAAGCAAAAGCGATTGAAATTCTGAAGGAGGCAAGCAGCCGCCTGGCCGCGGCCAAAACCCTGAGCTTCACGGCGGTAGCCACCCACGAGAGCCCGAGCCGTTTCGGCCTGCCGCTGCTGTATGCGGTCAAGGGTGATGTGATCCTGCAGCGGCCGGACAAGCTGCGGGTGATCAGCTCCGGCGACGGACGGGTATTCGAGTTCTATTACAACGGCAAGACCATGATGGCTTATGCACCGGTGGAGAACTTTGTGGCCGTTGCCGACGCGCCGCCGACCATTGACGCGATGCTGGGCGAAGCGCACCGCCTGGCGGCCATCAGCTTCCCGTTCGCCGACATGATCGCCTCCGACCCCTTCAAGGGACTCGAACCGGATTTGAAGGTAGCCTTCTATGTCGGCCAGTCCAAAGTCATCGGCGGAACGACGACAGACATCGTGGCCATAGGGACAGACAAGGCATTCGGCCAGGTCTGGATCGGCGCGGACGACCATCTGCCCAGGATGGTCCGCCTCGTTTACCTGGATGACCCGGCGGCACTCCGCTTCCAGGTTGAGTACTCCAACTGGGACCTGGACCGCACTTTTCCGCCGGATGCCTTCGAATCGGCAAAGGCTGCCGCCGCGCCGCACATCCCATTCAACCGTCCTGACCTGCAACCCATGACGGGCCAAAAGCCCAAGGCGAAGAAGGGGAAGCCGGCTAAAGCCAAGTGACAAGGAGGGAAGATACCATGAACTACAAGAAGATCATCAACGGCATCGCCGGCCTCCTTGTCGCCCTGCTTCCGCTTCAGCAGGCTTCGGGGTTTTCCTTTCACGGAGCAGGGGGAGGGAGCACATCTCACAGCTACGGGCACACGAGTCACGAAAACCGCTATGGTGGGAGCACGTCCCACACCTACGGGGAGGGGACGGAACACACCAATGCCTACGGCGGCAGCACGGCCCATGCCTATGGAGGAGGGACGGAGCACACCAATGTCTATGGCGGCAGCACGGCAGGTGCCTATGGGGCAGGGGCGGTACACACCTACCCGTCGGGTGCCGCGGCATATCACCCGCCGGCGGCTTACTACCCGCCACCGGTATATCACCCGGCGTATGTGGCACATCCCTATTACCCTGCATGTTACAACTGCAGTTCCGGAAACACGGCGGCCGCCGCAGTGGCAGGCGCCGCCGTCGGCGTGGCTGTCGGCGCCGCAGCGGCCTCGTCGAATACTGCAGCGGCAACATCCAGCGCATACAGCGCCGGCGTGGCGGCAGGCAGCGCCAACACTGCCGCGGCTTACAACGCGGGGGTCGTTGCCGGCGCCACCGCAGCAACCGCATACGTAATGGGGGCAAGCTACCCCACGATACCTGCCGGCTGCGCCACGCCCAATGTCCAGGGCCAGACCTACTATCTCTGCGGCAATACCTGGTTTCAGCCTTCCTATGGCGCAAACGGCGTTTTTTACCGGGTGGTGCCTGCTCCATGACATATCCGAACCAACGCACTTCACTAAACACCTGGGAAGGAGAAACGGAATGAAACTTAGAAAATTTGTGCCGGCCGCCCTAGCCGTCAACGGCGCCGCACTGCTGGCCGCAACGCCAGCCCTGGCCGTGGAGACCACCGGAATCCCCGGATCGCCAGGGGCCACTACCACTATAGACGGGAAGCAATTGCCGCCGCCGGACCCGAAGTTCGGCGGCGTGATCAGGGAGAAGGCCTCCGAGTCGAAGGCATGGTGGCCGCCGCGGGTAGTCCCCCCCAAGGGGGCGCCCAACGTGCTGCTCATCATGACGGACGATGTCGGCTACGCCGCGCCGGGCACGTTCGGCGGTGTCATACCCACTCCTGCCATGGATCGTATCGCTAAGATCGGGCTGCGCTATACGAATTTCCACTCCACGGCGCTCAGCTCGCCCACGCGGGCGGCGATAATCACCGGCCGCAACCATCACTCGGTGGGCTTCGGGGTGGTGGGCGAAGTGGCGACCGGGTTCCCGGGTTACGACTCGATAATCCCGGTTGACAAGGGGACTATTGGCACCATCCTGAAGGAGAACGGGTATGCAACCTCGTGGTTCGGCAAGGACCATAATACCCCCTCGTACCAGTCGAGCCAGGCCGGGCCGTTCAATCAGTGGCCGAACGGCATGGGCTTCGAGTACTTCTACGGCTTCGTCGGCGGCGACGCCAGCCAGTGGCAGCCGAACCTGTTTCGCAATACGACGGCCATCTATCCGTTCCTGGACAATCCCAGCTGGAACCTGGAGACGGCCATGGCCGACGAGGCCATAAAGTATATGAAGCAGCTCAAGGAGATTGCGCCCGACAAACCATTCTTCGTATATTACGTACCCGGCGCCACCCATGCCCCTCATCATCCCACGCCCGAGTGGATCAAGAAGATCAGCGATATGCATCTCTTCGACGAGGGGTGGAACAAAGTGCGCGAAAGAATTTTCGCCAACCAGAAGCGCTTGGGCATCATGCCTCCGAACGCCCAGTTGACGCCGTGGCCGAAGGAACTGCCACAGTGGGATTCCCTCAGTTGGGAGGAGAAGAAGCTCTTTATCAAGCAGGCGGATGTCTATGGCGCCTACCTTGCCTATGCCGACTATGAGATCGGCCGCGTCATCCAGGCCGTCGAAGACCTCGGACAACTGGACAACACCCTGATCATCTACATCAGCGGCGACAACGGTGCAAGCGCCGAAGGGATGCTCAACGGCACGCCGAACGAGTTCACCACCTTCAACGGCGTGGCCGTGCCGGTCAAGGACCAGTTCCTCTGGTACGAGTTCTGGGGATCCGACAAGACCTTCCCGCACTTCGCGGCACCCTGGGCATGGGCGATGGACACCCCATTCAAGTGGGTGAAGCAGGTACCGTCGCACTTCGGCGGAACGTCCCAGGGGGTTGCAATGTCGTGGCCGGGCCACATCAAGGATGCGGGGGGGATCCGCCGCCAGTTCCACCACGTCATCGACATTGTCCCGACCATCCTGGAAGCGACCCGCATCCCGGCGCCCGAAACGATCAACGGCATAAGACAACGCCCCATCGAAGGGGTAAGCATGGCCTACACCTGGGACAAGGCGAACGCCAACGCCCCCACCCGGCACACCACGCAATACTTCGAAATGTTCGGCAATCGTGCCATCTATCACGATGGGTGGGTGGCGTGCACGACCCCGGCGACGCTCCCGTGGGAGTTGAGCACCGCACCGCCTCCGGATGTCATCACCGGGTATAAGTGGGAGCTTTATAACGTCCAGGAGGACCCCACCCAGTTCAACGATCTGTCCGCCAAGATGCCGGACAAGCTCAAGCAGATGCAGGCCCTCTTCTATCTGGAGGCAAAGAAGCACGACGTGCTGCCGCTCGACAACTCGACGCTTGCCCGCTGGAACACGCCGCGTCCGAGCCTGACGGCGGGGCGAACGGTCTTCGAGTATTCGGGCGGTTTGACCGGCGTGCCGGAAAGCGCGGCGCCGGATATCCTGAACAAGTCCTACACCATCACGGCGCAGGTCGAGATCCCCAAAGGTGGAGCGGAAGGGATGATCGTCACCCAGGGCGGGCGCTTCGGCGGCTATGGCCTGTTCCTGAGCAAGGGCAAGCTGGGAATCGGCCGGGGCAAGGTCGTGTTCCTCTACAACCTGCTGGATCTCAAGCGCACGATTTGGGAAGGCCCCGAACTGAAGCCCGGCAGTCACGTCATCGCCTTTGATTTCAAGTCCGATGAACCAGGACTGGGCAAGGGGGGAACGGGCGTGCTCTTCGTGGACGGTCAGGAAGTGGCAAGAAACCGCCTGGTACACACCACCCCGATCACGTTCCCGGAGGATGAAACCTTCGACATCGGAGAGGACACGCGCACCGGCGTCGCGATGCTGGAATATCGCTACGATGTGCCGTTCAGGTTCACCGGCAGGATCATCAACCTGTCCTTCAGGCTCGAACCCTGGCCTGAGGCGGCGCCGAAGCACTAGCGGCTTCCAGACATTCAAAAGAATGGAATTTTCACTTTGAAAAAGGTGCTTGTACTTGCTGCTGTCGGTGAAGCTGCAACCGGTGCAGCGCTACTGATAGTCCCGTCACTGGTGGGGCAATTACTGTTGGGCGCAGCGCTGACCGGGATTGCCGTCACCGTAGCGCGCGTGGCCGGCATTGCCCTGATCGCACTGGGAGTAGCCTGCTGGCCGGGGCCTCCGCTCATCGGCATGTTGACCTACAGCGCCGCCGTCACGCTGTACCTTGCCTATCTCGGCATTGAAGGCACGTGGGCCGGGTGCCTTTTGTGGCCCGCCGTCCTTGCCCACATTACCCTGATGGTTCTTCTCCTCCGGGCAAGGCTCAAGGGACCGTAAATTGTGTCCCTACCATATGTTTCAACGGGGTGGGAAGAGGGGAAAGACTGCCGTAGCATTTCCAAGGCCTATGTGTGTTGCAGTTTCCTATTCCTTAGCAGACGTAATGTCGGCATTTCGGAGAGGTGACCCGTGAGTTCCATGACAATCGCTTGTATCGCCTTTGTGTTCATCTTTTGCGGCGCGCTGGTCGGATTGTGCCTCCGCCTGATTCTGCCCGGTCACCATACGAGCGGGGATGCCAAGGACACGGTGAAGCTGGGGACCGGCCTGATCGCGACGCTGGCAGCCATGGTCCTCGGACTCCTGGTAAGCTCGGCAAAAGGCACGCTGGATGCGATGAACACCGAGCTGATGCAGACCGGTGCGAAGATTATCATGCTTGATCGCGTCCTGGCCAAATACGGGCAGGAAACCAAGGATGTTCGCGAATTGCTGCGCGGTAACGTTGCCAGCATCATCAACCGGATCTGGCCCGAAGACAAGGCCAAAAATGTAAGCCTCAGGACGATTGAAACATCAAGTGCCATCGAGCAGTTTCAGGAAAAGCTCGCAGGACTGTCGCCCCGCAGCGACAGTCAGCGCGTGCTCTTGTCTCAGGCCCAGCAAATCGTCTCCGAAATTGCGCAATCGCGCTGGACCCTCATAGAGCAGACGCAGCAGGCGCTTCCGACAGCCTTTCTCGTTGTGCTGGTGTTCTGGCTTACCATACTCTTTGCCGGCTTCGGTCTGCAGTCTCCCGGCAATGCGACGGTCATTGCGGTTCTGTTCATCTGTGCGGTGTCGGTGTCGGGAGCGATCTTTCTCATACTGGAAATGAACACCCCCCTCACCGGGATCATTAAGGTATCCAGCGCCCCTCTCCATAAAGCGCTGGAGAATATCGGCAGGTAGACCCCATGAAGCCGCGCTTCCGGAGCAGACCGGCGTGTCCGCACGGGGCAGGAGAAGGTGCTTTCTGATTCATCGCAGCGCAATCCCGGAGTGAAACGGACTTTGTATGGCCATACTCGTTACCTTCATACTGCTGGCATTTTTCTACAGCCTCATATCCCGCAGGCTTGAACAGACCATCGTCACGCCGCCGATCATCTTCACCGCCGCCGGGATAGTGCTCGTCGTTGCCGTCCCCGGAATCGATCTGCCGGGCATGGAGCGGGAACATCTCCTCAAGCTGGCCGAGCTGGGGCTGGTGATGCTTCTCTTCACCGATGCCTCCCACGTCGATCTGAATATCCTGAAGGGAAGCAAGAGCCTGCCGGTCCGGCTCCTGAGCGTGGGGATGCTTCTGACCATCCTGTTGGGGGCATTGGGCGCCCACCTGGTATTCCCCGGTCTTTCCCCCTGGGAGGTGGGGATTCTGGCCGCCATCCTCGCCCCTACCGATGCCGGGCTGGGACAGGTCATCGTGCAGAGCCCGCGGGTGCCGCTCCGCATCCGCCAGGCCCTCGACGTTGAAGCGGGGCTAAACGACGGACTTTCCGTTCCCTTCCTCATGTTCTTCATTGCCGTTTCCCAGGCGGGCACCCAAGAAGGCGGGCACGTATTTCTCAAGTACATCGTCGAGCAGCTGGGAATGGGGGCGCTGGTGGGACTCGCCATCGGTCTGGTCGGAGGGTGGTTTTTGGGGGTGGCGAAGCGCAGGGGATGGATGGCCGAATCGATGCAGCAGTTCGGCGTGGTGATGCTGCCGCTTCTCTGCGCCCTGGCCTGCGAACCGGTGGGGGGAAGCATGTTCATTGCCGCCTATGTTGCCGGTCTGGCGGTCCAGAGGGTCTTCGAGGATGCCGGCGCACACAGCGCCGAATTCGCCGAGGGGTGGGGGCAGATGTTGGATTTCTTCGTCTTTCTCCTGTTCGGTCTCATCGTGGCGAGGCATGCCGCTCACTTCACCCCGGTTCACTTCATCTACGCAATCGTCAGCCTGACGGCTGTCCGGATGGTGCCGGTGGCCGTCGCCCTGGCCGGCACCAGGCTCAGCTCTGCCACCATCCTCTTCATGGGATGGTTCGGCCCGCGTGGACTCGCGTCCATCGTTCTCGGCCTCGTTTTCCTGGAGGAGGAGGCGCAGCTCCCCGGGGAGGAGACAATCAAGCTTGCGGTGATGGCAACGGTGCTCCTCAGTATTTTTGCCCATGGATTCAGCGCACTGCCGGGAATTGACGGGTACGCCAGGCGGGCAGGGGCACTCGATGCCTCGGCTCCCGAGAATAAAGGGTGAATCCGGAACAGAACAGCGGCGGTTTTACGAGCCGTGAGGCGTAAAGCGGATGAGTACAGTCGAGTTGTTGCAGACAGGACCAGCGAACCTGAAAACATGTGCCCGGAGGTTGACCATGATCGGCAAGACAGGAACCACAGTCGTGACAGTTGTACTATCCCTCGTGCTTCTGGCTGTTGCCGGCGCGACGTCCGCCCAGGACAAGCCCGCCGACAACATGCAGATCGTCCTTGAGAAGGTCAAGGCCGACAAGAAGCTGCTTGTCGCGCAGAACATGCAGCTGACCGAGGCAGAGGCAAAGGCCTTCTGGCCGGTGTACGACAGGTACCAGGACGAGCTGTTCCTTCTCAGGGCCCGTGGCGCGAAGCTGATCACGGACTACGCGGACTCCTGGGAAAAGATGTCCAACGATGCCGCGAAGAAACTGCTGGATGAGTATTTCACCATCGAGACCCTGCGGCTGAAACTGCGCAAGGCGTACCTCCCCAAGTTCCGGGCGGTTTTGCCCGAGGTGAAGGTGGCACGCTATTACCAGATCGAAAACAAGATCAGTGTGGCGCTGGAGTATGAAATCGGCGCCGCCATCCCACTCATTCAATAGTCCGGGAGGATGAGATGATGAAACGCGTACTGTTTATGAACATTGCCTGTCTCATGGTTCTGTTTGCCGCCACCTTCACCGTCCCGAATCCCGCTGTCGCGGCGTCGGCAGCGGAAATCAACAGCAATGCCGCAAAGGCACTCAAGAAGCTGTATGCGAAGACCGCTTCTGCAAAGGTGCTGGGGGAAAAGGCCAAGGCAATTCTCGTTTTCCCGTCCATCACCAAGGGCGGGTTCATCGTGGGGGGGCAGTATGGCGAGGGGGTCCTGCTCAAGGGAGGGAAGCCCGTCGCCTACTACAACACCGTCGCGGCTTCCTACGGCCTGCAGGCCGGCCTCCAGAAGTACGGCTACGCCATGTTTTTCATGACCGATTCCATGCTTGCCTATCTTGACAAGAGCGGCGGCTGGGAACTGGGAGCGGCACCCAACATCGTGGTCGTTGATGTGGGGGCAGCCGGGGGGATTTCCACCACCACGGCGCAGTCCGACTGCTACGCCTTCTTTTTCAATCAGAAGGGGCTCATGGCCGGCATCGGTCTGCAGGGGACGAAGATCACGAAGATCAAGAAGTAGGGTCCCGCAACCAGGCCGTTTCTGCGGGTAACGAAATTGTAAACCTTGCGATACCACCAGGGTTGCCGGATACCGATGGCGCCCGAATACACCACAAAGGAGAACACGATGAAAAATGTGGTAACAGTCGTACTGTTGGCCGCCACACTGCTGCTGAACGCCGGGGCACTGTTCGCTGAAGGGCCGACGAAGGAGGCGGCGCTCGACCGGGACATCCAGATGCTGCGTCAAGACCTGCGGGCGCAGAAGAAGCAGATCATTGCCGCGAACATGCAGCTGTCGGAGGCGGAAGCAGTGAAGTTCTGGCCGGTGTACGACGAGTACACGCAGGAAACGACCAAGTTGAATGACATCCGGGTGACGCTGATCAAGGAATACGCCCAGAACTTTGAGAACCTGACCGACGCCCAGGCCCAAAGCCTGACCAAAAGATACCTCGATCTGGACGATGCCGTCACCCAGTTGCGGCTCAAGTATGTCCCGATCTTCAACAAGGTTCTGCCGGCCAAGAAAACAGCCCGTTTCATGCAGATCGACCGGCGCCTCGGTCTGTTGATGGATGTGCAACTGGCTGCCCAGATCCCACTGGTTCAACCCTGAGGGATCTGCGGTTCAAGAAGGGACGCCTGCGGAGAAAAGCCGGCGTTCCTCACGGTTCATAAAGCAGGTGCATTGATGACTCGAGAGCAGGCGAAAATACACGGTTGACTCCGACCATCCCTGCGGTGCCTGGCGTGAAACGGAAAAGGGAGACAACATGCTGAACAGACTGCGGTTACCATGGCCGCTGATGCTCTGCCTGGCGCTTGTCGCCATTCTGGCAGGCTGTACAACACCGGTGGGGGTCAGCAAGGTCTCCCCGCGGGAAGCCTACCGAGATGCCTATGCCTTTCCTTTGAGCGCCGGGATTGCCAGCGACGAGACAAATGCCGTTCTCAACCGGTACGACCTGCTCAGGCTCTACGAGAACGACCCGGCAGCGGCGGTTGCTGCCCTCCATGACCGGGCGCTCCATGACAACCGCCGCGACATCCTCTATGCCCTGGCCGAAACCGCCTACCTTTACGGGGATCAGCTCAGCGGCAGCAACAGGTTCGACTACCGGGAAAAGGCCCCCGGCTATTTTCTCCTGGCGGCGCTCTATGCGTACCTGTTCATCCTGGAGGAACGCCCCGAACCACCGCCGACCGCATTCGACCCGCGATTCCGCAACGGCTGCGACCTGTACAATTTTTCGCTGTGGCGCGGCCTTGCTACCAGCGAGGATGACGGAGTCGTTCTTGCGGGAGGCGTCCGCATCCTCCCCATCGGCAAGCTCGCCGTAACACTCGAGAAGACGAAATTCCCCTGGGCTCTGGAGGATTTCGAGAAATTCGAGCCTTCCGAAAAATACGTAGTCCGCGGCTTTGCCGTGCGCGAACGGACACCGGGTGTCGGCCTGCCGCTCGTGGGTGTGAAGAAACCGTCGAAGGATTCTCCCTTCGGCACCCAGGCCATTCCCATTACTGCTTTCCTGAGGCTCCGGGGGAACGTCCGGGATCTCAGCGCCGGTACTGCCACGGCTTCCCTGGAGCTCTACTCCACCTATGACGATTCCGACCTGGTCGTGAACAATCGCACCGTGCCCCTCGAAACCGACATCACCACCCCTGTCGGCTATAAACTCGAAGGCTCGGATATCTGGGGCTTCGGGATCAGTGCCTTTCTGGGGAAGGAGTTCACGAGGGTGCCCAATGGCCTCTACCTGGCGCAGCCATATCAGCCGGGGCGCATACCGGTGGTTTTCGTGCATGGTACTGCCAGCAGTCCCGTCTGGTGGGCGGAAATGATGAATACCCTGCGTGCCGACGATGTGGTGCGGCGCAAGTATCAGTTCTGGTATTTCGTATACTCCAGCAACAGCCCGGTTGCCGTGTCCGCCGCCGACCTGCGGGATGCCCTGGCACAAAAGGTCGCCGCTCTCGACCCGGAGGGGAAAGACCCGGCGCTCCGGCAGATGGTCGTAGTCGGCCACAGCCAGGGAGGACTGCTGACCAAATTCACTGCCGTCCGTACCGGCGACCGCCTGCTGCGCGCCCTGACCGGGCGGGGACTCGACGAGCTGGACCTGTCGGCTGAGAACAAGGAGCGGGTGCGCCGCCTCGTTATCGTCGAGCCGCTGCCGTTCGTACAAGAGGTGATATTCATCGCCACCCCCCACCGGGGGAGTTTCCGCACCACGTCGTGGGTCAGGAAACTGGTGAGAATGCTCGTCACCCTCCCGGCGACGATCGTCGAGACCTCGGCCACTTTCTACGACTACATGACCGACGATGTGAAGAGGCTCCTGGGAAAGAACAGGATCGCCACGAGCGCCGACGGCATGTCGCCGGACAACCCGCTGATCAGGACTCTTGCCGATATTCCCCTGGCGCCGGGGGTGAAGGGGCATTCGATCATTGCCGTGCTCCCCGGCATGGATATCGCCACGGGGAACGACGGAGTGGTGGAGTACACGAGTGCTCATCTCGAGGGGATGGAATCGGAATATATTGTCCGCTTCGGCCATTCATGCCAAGGACATCCCCTGACCATCGAGGAAGTGCGCCGTATCCTACTGGAACATCTGAACAAAGACATGCGGAGAGATTAGCGTGACAGTAAATTGTAGACTTCAGGCAATAGCACTCTGGACATTCATCGGATTCTCTCTGGCTGCGGCGAAAGTGCATGGTGCGGTTTCTGCTCCTCCGAAGGCAGTTCCTTTGGCGGCTCCGGTCCAGACCCGCAGTTCTTCCGCTGCCCTGCATGCCCCAGCGGCCATACCCCTTGCGGACGTGGCAACCCAGGCAACGACGGTATCCGTATACCTCGGCTCCATCAGTGCCCTGTCGAGCTTCGACACGAAGGTTCAGGAGGCCGTGAGGGAATTCCCACAGCTTGCCGCCCTTATCGATCGGGACAAACCGGGAGCATTCAGCATGGCCAGGGAGCAGCCTTCTCTGGCGAAGCTCCAGGAGATCGAGCAGAAATGGCAGGCCCGACAGCAGCAGCTCACCCAGTGGCTGACAGTGATGACCGCTCGCGCTAACCAGCTCCAGAGTGCTCTGGACAAAATTGAATCCCTCCAGAAGACCTGGCTCCTCACCCGGGACGCCGCCCAGTCGGCCCAGGTACCGAGCCAGGTCATTCAGCAGATCGACGAGGTCCTTGCCACGCTCAAGAGCGCGAAGTCGCCCCTGGATTATCGGCGCAGTTCACTGCTTGTCATCCAGGATTCCGTCGCCCGCCAGTTGACCAACTGCGATGCCGTGATCTCCGAATTCGAAAAGATCCAGCAACAGGCGGTGGAGAACATCCTGGTCCGGGATACCCTGCCGCTCTGGAGCAAGGAACTCCGGATGCAGGCCGCGGCCCAACTGAAGTTACGCTTCGCTATTTACGGGGAAGGGCTGCAATCCGATTTCAGCGGGTTCGTGACGGAACCGCCGCGGGGATTCTTTCTCCAATGTGGTCTGTTCGTGATCCTCCTGAACCTGCTTGCCTTTATGAAGCGCCGCGTTCGCACGATGTCAGGAACGGAGGAACTGCCGCATTCTTTCGGTGTCCTGGAGTTCCCATTGCATGCTGCGCTCGCCGTCTCTCTCTACTTCGGGACCACTCCCTTGCTGCCGTACCCGCAGTCAATACGGATGGTGATGCAGGTGCTGGCGATCCTGCCGATGATACGGCTCGCCCGGCCGCTGGCAAGCCGACGGTTGGTCGAATCATTCTATGCCCTGGCATTGCTCTTCACCCTCGACACCATCCGGCAGGGGCTTGCCGGTGCACCTCTTCTGGAACATTTGATGCTGCTGACGGAATCGGGAATCGGCATGGTGGCGCTCCGGAATATGACTGCTGAGAGCTCCGTGCCGTCTGACGCGGCGGGATACGGTTTGACGACGAGGCAATACCTGAGAAAAGGGTATGCCAGGCTGGCCATGCCGGTCCTGGCAGTCAGTTTCGGAGCTACGGTCTTCGGTTACCTGCGTCTGGCCAGATTGCTGGTGTCCACGGTGTTCGGTGGGGGGATGCTGGCCCTGGCTCTCTTCACCTTCGTCATGGTCATGACAGGAATTGCAGCCTTTTTGCTGCGCAGCTGGCCGATGAATGCCCTCCGGATGGTCAGTCGCCACACCGGTTTCCTGGAGCGGCGCACCAATACCATCCTCGTCTGGGTAGCCATCGGCAGCTGGCTGCTCCGCATTCTCGATTATGTCGGTCTCCTGATCCCCGTGGAAGATTTCGGCAAGAGCGTACTGGCAGCCAGATATGTACGGGGGGCCTTCAGCATCTCCCTCGGCGATGTCGTTGCCTTTATCCTTACCATCTGGCTGTCTACCCTGATCGCCTCTTTCATCTGCTTCATCCTCAACGAGGATGTCTTTCCCCGGACCAGGACTTCGCAAGGGGTGTCCTACGCCGTTACCAATCTTCTTCGGTATCTGCTTATCGTCATCGGCTTCATGGCCGCCCTGGGAACGCTGGGTGTGACCATGGACCGGGTGATCATCCTGGTGAGCGCACTGGGTGTCGGCATCGGGTTCGGTCTGCAGACGGTTGTCAACAACTTCATCTCGGGTCTGATCCTGCTCTTCGAGCGTCCGGTGCACGTGGGAGACACGGTGGAATTCGGGGCAATCTACGGCGAGGTACGCCAGATCGGCATCCGGGCGAGCAAAGTGCACACCTGGCAAGGGGCCGACATCATCGTTCCCAACTCCCAACTGGTTTCCGACAGCGTGACCAACTGGACGTTGAGCGACCAGTTGCGGCGCATCGACCTGCCGGTGGGGGTCAACTACGGCGCCGACCCGCAGACCGTCATCGACCTTCTGAAGGGGGTGGCGCAGAAGAACCCGCGGATACTTGCGTGGCCGGAATGCGCCTGTCTCATGAAAGAATTCGGCGACAGCACCATCAACTTCGAGCTGCGCGCCTGGACCGACGATTTCAGCAACTGGTCCCAGATCAGGAGCGAACTGGCGGTGGCTGTCTACGATGCGGTGCGAGCGGCAGGGATGAGCTTCCCCTTCCCGCAGCGGGAAGTGCGCCTGCTGAGGGATGTTCGGCACGAGCCAGTTGCCACGGCGCTTTCGGATGTTCCCCCGGCGATGCAAAGTGAATCCGTCGGTAAGAGCGGGCCAGAGACATGAAAAAACCATGCGGTGTATGACGGGGAAAAATCAGGCAGGGTATTTACAATGGTTTACGGTCAGTTACACTGTTAGGAAATGCACATGATGGGAGCAGGTGCCATTATCCATGACTGACGGATCAGAAAAGAGAGACGCCGTCTGTGAGCCGCAGGGGCTCCACATCGTTGCCAAGCCGATAGGTCCGGCCTGCAACCTGGACTGCGCCTACTGCTTTTACCTGGAGAAGCAGGCCCTCTTCGGCAGCGGCGAGGATTTCCGGATGCCGGACTCAGTCCTGGCCGCCTTCATACAGGGCTATATCGAGGCCCAGCCGACACCGGTGGTGGAATTCGTCTGGCAGGGAGGCGAGCCGACCCTCTTGGGAGTCGATTTCTTCCGGCGGGTGGTGGAGCTGCAACACGCCTATGCCGGCAGGAAGACCATCACAAATTCCCTCCAGACCAACGGCACCCTCCTCGATGACGAGTGGTGTCGCTTCTTGCGGCAGCATTCCTTCATGGTCGGCATCAGCCTGGACGGCCCGCGGGAAATCCACGACCGGTACCGCCGGGATCGCGCCGGCAACGGTACGTTCGATGCCGTCATGCGGGGTTTGAGGCTTTTGCGGAAGCACGGGGTGGAATACAACGTCATGGCCAGCGTGGCGAGGGATACCGCGCGACGGCCGCTGGAGGTCTACCGCTTCTTCCGGGACGATGGGGTGGAATTCATCCAGTTCGTGCCGATCATCGAGCGGATTCCGGATGACGCCGCACGGGACCTCGGACTGAGCCTTGCAGGACCGGCGGCGCTTGACCGGGAAGAGGCGACTACCGAAGTCACCCCCTGGACGGTGGTCCCCGAGGAGTACGGAGATTTTCTGATCGCGGTTTACGAGGAGTGGGTCCGCCGTGATGTGGGAACGGTCTTCGTCATGAACTTCGAGTGGGCGCTCAATGCCTGGATCGGCAATCCGTCCCCGGTCTGCATCCATGCCCGGCACTGCGGCCGGGCGCTGGCCATCGAGCACAACGGCGACCTCTTCGCCTGCGACCACTATGTCTATCCCGAGTACAAGCTCGGCAACATCATGAGCGACTACCTGACGCGCATGGTGGAGAAGTCGCTGCAGGCAGGTTTCGGAACAGCCAAGGAGAGCGCGCTTCCGCGGCGCTGCCGTGAATGTAACGTCCTGGCGGCCTGCCGGGGAGGGTGCCCGAAACATCGATTTCTGACCACATTCCAGGGAGAGCCTGGATTGCATTATCTCTGTGCGGGGTACCGAAAGTTTTTCCTCCATATCCGCAAGTACCTGCGGGCAATGACCACCCTGCTGGAGAACGGGTTGCCTGCTTCCCACGTGATGCAGGCGATCAAGGGACCGCTGGTAATAGACAGGGGGAAACTCTTCGATACCTCGCCCCGATAAGGAAGAATGACTCGAACGGGCTCATGCCCTGACGCAGAAAGGAGTGGGACGGTTATGAAACGGACAGTTTTCATGATTCTCCTCGCGCTGATCATAGCGGTGACGGTTCCGCCTGCACTCCTGGCACAGGAACCTCCTCCGTTGCCGGAAGAGGTGACCCCCGACCCGTGGCCCAAGACTGCCGAAGTGGGGGGAGCGAAATACGTCATGTTCCAGCCGCAGCTGGAGAGCTGGGACGGCTATAACCTGAAAGCCAGAGTGGCCGTTTCGGTGCAGCCTGCGGGTGCGCCGGAGCCCATCTTCGGCATCCTCGAGTTTTCGGCCAACACCATCGTCGACCGCATAGGCCGCACCGTCCACCTCCAGAACTTCGCCCTCCTGAAGCTCAACTTTCCGTCGGCCCCGGCGGACTCATCTGCGTATCAGGCGGGATTCCGCGTCATGGCGCCCCCGCAGGGGCGCACCATATCCCTCGACCGGCTCGAGGCGATGCTCGCCATCGAGGATGTGCAGAAGCAGACGCGGGAGGTACCGGTAAAAAACGATCCGCCCACCTTCGTCTTTTCCCAGGTCCCGGCGATCCTGATACCCGTCGACGGCGAACCTTCGTGGCGCTCCGTGCGGGGGACCTCCCTGGAGCGGATCATCAATAGCCGTGCCCTCGTCCTGCTGGACGACAGCACGAACACCTTTTACATACATCTCTTCGACGGGTTCGTCATGGCGAAATCCCTGTCCGGACCATGGATTGTGGCCGGGAGCGTGCCGGTGGCGGTCACGCAGGTCGCCGCGCAGCTTTCGAAGCAGAATATCGTTGACCTGATGG
>Ga0335083_10002951_pt1 | contig 22240 bp, 13 predicted proteins | sample Lox_Sample_42_FD_206716 | JGI IMG/M metagenome (GOLD analysis project Ga0335083, IMG submission 206716) | Soil microbial communities from Loxahatchee National Wildlife Refuge, Florida, United States - Lox_Sample_4.2 | ecosystem: Environmental > Terrestrial > Soil > Wetlands | place: USA...
CCGTGAGAGCGACCTGATCGACAGCGTCGCCGACGCCCTGCAGTACATCTCCTACTACCACTCGCCCGATTTCATCGCGGCGATGGGCCGTGCCTACGAGGCCGAACAGAGCCCGGCGGCGCGCGATGCGATCGCGCAGATCCTCACCAACTCGCGCATGTGTGCCGAGGGCCACCGGCCGATCTGCCAGGACACCGGCATCGTCGTCGCCTTCGTCAAGGTCGGCATGAACGTGCGCTGGGACGCCAAGCGCTCGCTCGAGGAGATGATCAACGAGGGCGTCAGGCGCGCCTACCAGGATCCCGCCAACCGCCTGCGCGCCTCGATCGTCGCCGACCCGGCCGGCAAGCGCGGCAACACGCGCGACAACACGCCGGCGGTGATTCACGTCGAGCTCGTGCCGGGCGAGGGCGTCGACGTCACGGTCGCGGCCAAGGGCGGTGGCAGCGAAAACAAGTCCATGTTCGCGATGCTGAACCCCTCCGACTCGGTCGCCGACTGGGTGCTCGAGATGGTGCCGGAGATGGGCGCGGGCTGGTGCCCGCCCGGCATGCTCGGCGTCGGCATCGGCGGCAGCGCCGAGAAGGCGCTGCTGCTCGCCAAGGAATCGCTGATGGAGCCGATCGACATGCCGGCGCTGAAGGCGCGCGGGCCGAAGTCGCGGCTCGAGGAGCTGCGCATCGAGATCTTCGACCGCGTGAACGCGCTCGGCATCGGCGCGCAGGGGCTCGGCGGCCTGACGACGGTGCTCGACGTCAAGGTCAGCGACTACCCGACGCACGCCGCCTCGCTCCCGGTCGCCGTGATCCCGAACTGCGCGGCCACGCGCCACGTGCACTTCCACCTCGACGGCACGGGTCCCGCACGACTCGAGCCGCCCGACCTCGCGACCTGGCCCCGGGTCGCCTGGTCGCCCGATGCCGCGGTGAAGCGCGTCAACCTCGATGGACTCACGCGCGCCGAGGTCGCGGCGTGGAAGCCGGGTGAGCGGCTGCTGCTCTGCGGCAAGTTCCTGACCGGGCGCGACGCGGCGCACAAGCGCATCTGCGCGCTGCTCGACGCGGGGCAGCCTCTTCCCGACGGGCTCTCGTTCAAGGACCGGGTCATCTACTACGTGGGACCGGTCGATGCGGTCGGCGCCGAGGCGGTCGGGCCCGCGGGACCGACCACCGCGAACCGCATGGACCGCTTCACCGAGACCATGCTCGACAAGGCGGGGCTGCTCGCGATGGTCGGCAAGGCCGAGCGCGGTCCCGAGGCGATCGCGGTGATCAGGAAGCACAGGAGCGCCTACCTGATCGCGGTCGGCGGCGCCGCCTACCTCGTCTCCAAGGCAATCCGCTCGAGCCGCGTGATCGCCTTCCCCGAACTCGGCATGGAGGCGGTGTACGAGTTCGAGGTCAAGGACATGCCGGTCACCGTCGCGGTCGACTCGACCGGCGAGTCCGTGCACGAGACGGGGCCGCGCCACTGGCAGGCGAAGATCGGCGGCATCCCGGTCACGGTCGCCGGCTGAACGCGGACCGCGCCGCGGCCGCCGCGGCCGTGGCTAGTGGCGCCAGAACGCGGGGGTGAACAGCACCACCAGCGTGAACACCTCGAGCCGCCCGACCAGCATCGCGACCACGCACACCCACTTCGCGGCCTCGGGCACGCCCTGGAACGTGCTCGCGACGTCGCCGAGCCCGGGGCCCGCGTTGTTGATGCACGCCGCGACCGCCGACCAGGCCGACATGAGGTCGAGGCCCGCGCCCATCACGCAGAGCATCATCAGCGCGAACAACACGAGGTAGATCGCGAAGAACCCGGTCACCGCGGCAAGGATCCGGCCGGGCACGACCTTGTCCGCGAACTTGACCGGCAGCGCCGCGCTCGGGTGCACGAGCCGCATGAGCTCCCGCTGCGCCTGCATCAGCACGAGCTGCCAGCGGATCACCTTCATGCCGCCGGCGGTCGAGCCCGCGCAGCCGCCGATGAACGTCAGCAGCACGAGCAGCGCCGGCAGCATGCCCGGCCACAGCGAGAACGGCGTCGCGACGAAGCCGGTCGTCGTCACCATCGAGACGACCTCGAACGCGCCCTGGCGGAGCGCGTCCACCGGCGAGGTCACGACCCCGGTGACCAGCAGGTAGCTCGTGACCAGCACGATCATCGCGAGCGCGAAGTAGAAGTAGGCGCGGAACTGCGGGTCGCCGAAGTACGCTGTCGAGTCCTTGCTGCGCCAGACCAGGAAGTGGAGCGCGAAGTTGGTGGCGCCGAGGAACATGAACACGATCGCGACCGTGTCGATCGCGGTCGAGTGGAAGTGCGCGAGGCCCGCGTCGTACGGCGAGAACCCGCCGGTCGAGACGGTCGAGGCGGCGTGCGCGATCGCATCGAACCAGTCCATGCCGGCGAGGGCGTAGGCGATCACGCAGGCGACCGTGAGGCCGACGTAGACGCCGCCGAGCGCGCGCGCGGTCTGCGTGATGCGCGGCGTCAGCTTCTCGTCCTTGACGGGGCCGGGCGCCTCGGCCTTGTAGAGCTGCATGCCACCGATGCCGAGCACCGGGAAGAGCGCGACCGCGAGCACGATGACGCCGAGGCCGCCGAGCCACTGCAGCTCCTGCCGGTACCAGAGCACGGACTTCGGCAGGTGGTCGAGCCCGACCAGCACCGTCGCGCTCGTCGTCGTGAGGCCGGCCACCGACTCGAACACGGCGTCGGTGAAGCCGAGCCGCGGCAGGTCACCGAGGATCAGCGGTGTCGCCCCCGCGACCCCGAGCACCGCCCAGAAGAGCGCGACGACGAGGAAGCCGTCACGGAGCTTGAGGTCGCGCTCGCCGCGGCGCACCGGCAGCCAGACGAGCGTACCGATCGCGAGCAGGATCACGAAGGCGAGCGCGAACGGCTGCCACTGGCCGTCGTCGTAGGCGAGGGAGACCGCGACCGGGGGCAGCATCGTCAGGCTGAACATCGTCACGATCAACCCGAGAATGCGCTGGACCACCGACCACTGCATGCGTGCCGACCGTGCTAGATGAACGAGACGCCGGCCTGGAACAGCTTCTCGACCGCCTCGACGTGGCGTCGGTCGGTCAGGAACAGGATCACGTGGTCGCCCTCGGTCACGACGGTGTCGTGGTGCGGCATGATCACGTCCTCGCCGCGCACGATCGCGCCGATGGTCGTGCCCTCGGGCAGGCGGATCTCGTCGATCTTCCGGCCGACCACGCGCGAGGTCTCGGTGTCGCCGTGGGCGATCGCCTCGAGCGCCTCGGCGGCGCCGCGCCTGAGCGAGTGCACCTTGGCGACGTCGCCGCGCCGCACGTGCGCGAGCAGTGAGCCGATCGTGATGGTCTGCGGCGAGATCGCGATGTCGATGCGGTCGCTCTCCATGAGCTCGGCGTAGGAGGGCTTGTTGATCAGCGCCATGACCTTGTGGCAACCGAGGCGCTTGGCGAGCATCGCCGAGAGGATGTTGGCCTCCTCGGCGTTGGTGACGGCGATGAAGGCGTCCGCGCTGTCGACGTTCTCCTCGAGGAGCAGCTCCTCGTCGGAGGCATCGCCCTGCAGCACGATGGTGTTCCTAAGGATCTCCGAGGCATGGCGCGCGCGGCGCGGGTCGCGCTCGATCAGCTTCACCTGGTTCTGCGACTCGAGCGCCTGCGCGAGGCGGATGCCGATGTTGCCGGCGCCGGCGATCACGAGCCGCTTCATCGGCGCCTCGAGCTTCCTGAGCTCGCTCATCACGACGCGGATGTCCTCGCGCGCCGCGACGAAGAACACCTCGTCGCCGGGCTCGATCACGGTCGCGCCGTCCGGCTTGACCGTGCGGCCCTTGCGGTAGATCGCCGCGACCCGCGCCTCGACGTCGCGCAGGTGCTGGCGCAGGTTGTGCAGCGGCTGGCCGACCAGGAGGCCGCCCTGCACCGCGCGCACGCCGACCAGCCTGACGCGTCCGTCAGCAAAGTCGACCACCTGCAGCGCGCCCGGGTAGTGGATCAGCTGCTCGACGTACTCGGTGACCAGCGCCTCCGGGCTGATCCAGACGTCGACCGCGAACCCCGAGCTCTCGGAGAAGAGCTCCGGGCGCGCGGCGTACGCGGCGCCGCGGATGCGGGCGATCTTGGTCGGCGTCTTGAAGAGCGTCCAGGCGACGTGGCACGCCACCATGTTCACTTCGTCGCTGTTGGTGAGCGCGACCAGCAGGTTCGCGTCGGCGCAGCCCGCCGCCTCGAGGACCGCGGGGTTGGCGGCGTTGCCGCTGACGGTACGAATATCGAGCCGGTCCTGCAGGTCGCGGAGCACCGCATCGTCCGCATCGACGACCGTGACCTCGTTCGCCTCCTCGCGCGAGAGGTGGTAGGCGGCCGTGCGTCCGACCTGGCCGGCGCCGAGGATGATGATTTTCAAGGGGTCACGCGCATGAAACGGTGCGGGTCAGTCTATCAGGACGCCGTTTCGCAGCCGCGCCGGGGGTCCGGCGGGCACTTAACGTAGGACGATCTTTGCACGTCTTTGCCACTTCGCCGACGGGGGAGATAGGCTATCCATAGGAGAATAAACGGCATTTTTGCACTGCCAACGCGGCCGTGCTGACAGGAGTTTCACCCCCGTGTCCAGGCGGTCCAAGCTGATCATCGGCGTCGTCCTCGTGCTCGTCGCCCTCGCGACGCTCATCTACATCACCCGCTGGAAGGACCCGCTGCCGGGCTCGGGCGGTCCCGGTGGGCGGGGCGGCCGCAACGGCGCGGGGCTCCCGGTCCCGGTGCGCACGGTGGCCGCCAGGACCGGCAGCATCGACATCACGATCGATGCGCTCGGCACGGTGACCGCGCGCAACACGGCCATCGTCCACTCGCGCGTCGACGGCCTCCTCGAGCGCATCGACTTCCAGGAAGGCCACGACGTCAAGCTCGGCGCCGTGCTTGCCGAGATCGACCCGCGGCCGTTCGCGGCGGCGCTCGAGCAGGCGCAGGGCACGCTCGCGCGCGACGAGGCGCTGCTCGTGAGCGCCAAGAGCGACCTCGACCGCTACCAGACGCTGCTCGCGCAGGACTCGATCGCGAAGCAGCAGGTCGATGACCAGGCGGCGCTCGTGCGCCAGTACACCGGCACCGTGCAGACCGACCGCGGCGCGGTCGCGAACGCGCGCCTGCAGCTCGACTGGACCAGGATCACGGCGCCGATCCCGGGCCGCGTGGGCCTGCGGCAGGTCGACGTCGGCAACATGGTGCACGCCGCCGACACCAACGGCGTCGTCGTGTTGACGCAGACGCAGCCGATCAACGTCGTGTTCGCGGTGCCGGCGGACAGCGCGCCCGACATCCAGCGCCGCTGGCAGTCCGGTGCCCGGCTCGTCGTCGACGCCTTCGACCGCGACGGCAAGAAGCTGCTCGCGCACGGCACGCTCGAGAGCGCCGACAACCTCGTCGACACGACGACCAGCACCGTGAAGCTGAAGGCGGTGTTCGAGAACGCGGACGGCGCGCTCTTCCCGAACCAGTTCGTCAACGCGCGCATCACGCTCGCGACCCTCGAGGACCAGACGCTGGTGCCGGCGACGGCCGTGCAGCGCGGCACGCCGGGCACCTTCGTCTACGTCGCGAACGCGGACTCGACCGTCAACGTGCGCAAGGTCGCCGTCGGTGTCGCGCACACCGACTTCGTCGCGATCACCCAGGGCCTCAAGGCCGGCGAGAACGTCGTCATCGAGGGCACCGACAAGCTCAAGGACGGCGGCAAGATCGAAGCGGTGGTCGAGGCACCCGCGGCACCCGCCGGCGGCAAGCGCAACCGCGGCCAGTGGAAGGGCAAGGGTGGCGCCGGCGCACCCGGCGCCGGCACGGCGCCCGCGGGCGGGCCGGCCGGCCAGCCCGCGGCCGCCGCGGCTCCCGCCGCCGCCGCCGCCGCCGCCAACTCCACCGATCCGACCAAGACGCACCGGCACCGCGCCGACCCGGGCGCCACCAGCCAGTGAATCCCTCCCGCCTATTCATCCTGCGGCCGGTCGCCACCTCGCTGACCATGGTCGCGGTCGTGCTGGCCGGCCTCATGGGCTACCTCGGCCTCTCGGTGTCGGCGCTCCCGGAGGTCGACTACCCGACCATCGAGATCACGACGCTGTACCCGGGCGCGAGCCCGGACGTGATGACCTCGGCGATCACGGCGCCGCTCGAGCGCCAGTTCGGCCAGGTGCCGGGCCTGCTGCAGATGTCCTCGACGAGCTCGGGCGGCGCGTCGGTGATCACGCTCAAGTTCACCCTCGACCTCACGCTCGACGTCGCCGAGCAGGAGGTCCAGGCGGCGATCAACGCGGCGGGCTCGTTCCTGCCGACCGACCTGCCGATGCCGCCCGTCTACGCGAAGGTCAATCCCGCCGACGCGCCGATCCTGACGCTCGCGGTGACCTCGGGCACGCTGCCGCTGCCGGCGGTGGAGGACTACGTCGACACCCGCCTCGCGCAGAAGCTCTCCGAGGTGCCGGGCGTCGGCCTCGTGTCGATCGGCGGCGGGCAGCGCCCGGCCGTGCGCGTGCAGATCAACCCGGTCGCGCTCGCGGCCGCGGGCCTCACGCTCGAGGACGTGCGCACCGCGGTCGGCAACCAGAACGTCAACCAGGCCAAGGGCAGCTTCGACGGCAGCATCCAGGCCTCGACGCTCGATGCGAACGACCAGCTGAGGACCGCGGACGAGTACCGCAGGCTCGTCCTCGCCTACAAGAACGGCTCGGCGATCCGCCTCGCCGACGTCGGCTCGGTCATCGACGATGCCGAGAACTCGAAGCTCGCCGCGTGGGCGAGCATCGACGGCAAGACCACGCCCGCCGTGATCCTCAACATCCAGCGCCAGCCGGGCAGCAACGTCATCCAGACCGTCAACCGCACGCTCGCGCTGCTGCCGCAGCTGCAGGCGAGCCTGCCGGGCGCGCTGAAGGTGACGGTGCTGGCCGACCGCACCACGACGATCCGCGCCTCGGTGCACGACGTCGAGTTCGAGCTCGCGCTCTCGATCGCGCTGGTCGTGCTCGTGATCTTCCTGTTCCTCAGGAACCTGCGCGCGACCGTGATCCCGAGCATCGTGGTGCCGGTGTCGCTGGTCGGCACGTTCGGCGTCATGTACATCGCCGGGTTCTCGATCAACAACCTGACGATCATGGCGCTGACCATCGCCACCGGCTTCGTCGTCGACGACGCGATCGTGATGATCGAGAACATCTCGCGCTACATCGAGGAGGGCGTGCCGCCGCTCGAGGCGGCGCTCAAGGGCTCGAAGCAGATCGGCTTCACGATCATCTCGCTGACCGTGTCGCTGATCGCCGTGCTGATCCCGCTCCTCTTCATGCGCGAGGTCGTGGGGCGCCTCTTCCGCGAGTTCGCGGTCACGCTCGCGGTCTCGATCGTGATCTCCGCGATCGTCTCGCTGACCCTGACCCCGATGATGTGCGGCCGCCTCCTCAAGGTGCACGACGAGTCGAAGGAACCGGAGTGGCTCCGGAAAATCGGCCACGGCTTCGATGCGCTGGCGGAGGCCTACGGCCGCTGGCTCAAGGTCGTGCTCCAGTACCGGCGCACCACGCTCTGGGTCGCGGTCGGCACGCTCGTGCTCACGATCCTCCTCTACGTCCTCGTGCCGAAGGGCTTCTTCCCGCTGCAGGACACAGGCGCGCTTCAGGGCCTCACCGACGCCCCGCAGTCGATCTCCTTCGGCGCGATGGCGCAGCGCCAGCAGGCGCTCGCGGAGGCGCTCCTCGAGGACCCGGCGGTCGCCAGCATCTCCTCGATCATCGGCATCGACGGCGTCAACGCGACGCTGAACTCAGGACGCCTGCAGATCCAGCTGAAGCCGCACGGCGCGAGGAGCGGCGACCTCGTTGGCCTCATGGCCGAGCTCGGCCAGCGCGCCGCGAAGGTTCCGGGCATCACGCTCTACCTGCAGCCGGTGCAGGACCTGACGATCGAGGACCGCGTCTCGCGCACCCAGTACCAGTTCACGCTCGAGGACGCCGACGGCGTCGAGCTCGCGGCGCAGGTCAAGCGCCTGGTCGAGAAGCTCAAGACCGTCGACGGGCTCACCGACGTCGCGAGCGACGTGCAGGACCAGGGCCTGCAGGCCTACGTCGACATCGACCGCGCGAGCGCGGCGCGCCTCGGCGTCACCGTCGCCGGCATCGACAACGCGCTCTACGACGCCTACGGGCAGCGGCTCGTGTCGACGATCTTCACGCAGGCCAACACCTACCGCGTCGTGCTCGAGACGCGGCCGCAGGATGCGCTGGGACCTGAGTCGCTCGCCGCGCTCTACGTCGCCGGCCTCAACGGCCCGGTGCAGCTCTCGACCGTCGCGCACATCAGCCAGCGCACGACGCCGCTGCAGATCAGCCACCTCGGCCAGTTCCCCGCCGCGACGATCTCCTTCAACCTCGCGCGCGGCGTCTCGCTCGGCAAGGCGGTCAAGGAGATCCGCGCCGCCGAGGACGAGCTCAAGATCCCGGCGAGCATCGCCACCAGCTTCCAGGGCGCGGCGCTTGCGTTCGAGGGCTCGCTGTCGAGCACGGTGTGGCTGCTGATCGCGGCGATCGTGACCATGTACATCGTGCTCGGCGTCCTCTACGAGAGCTACGTGCACCCGGTCACGATCCTCTCGACGCTGCCCTCGGCCGGCATCGGCGCGCTGCTCGCGCTGCTGATCAGCGGCAACGACCTCGGCATCATCGCGATCATCGGCATCGTGCTCTTGATCGGCATCGTCAAGAAGAACGCGATCATGATGATCGACTTCGCGCTCGCCGCGGAGCGCGAGGAGGGCAAGGCGCCGGAGGAGGCGATCTTCCAGGCGTGCCTGCTGAGGCTGCGGCCGATCCTGATGACCACCGTCGCCGCGCTCGCGGGCGCGCTGCCCCTGATGCTCGGCTGGGGCGTGGGCTCCGAGCTTCGGCACCCGCTCGGCATCACGATGGTCGGTGGACTCCTCCTGAGCCAGCTGCTGACGCTGTTCACGACGCCGGTGATCTACCTCGAGTTCGATGCGCTCGCGCGCCGCCTCAAGGGCGGAGCGCCGGAGGCGCCGCTCCCGGAGGGCACCGCGCCATGAAGGTCGCGGCCGCGATGTCGAGCATCTCGAAGCCGTTCATCGAGCGGCCGGTGGCGACGACGCTGCTGACGATCGGCATCGGCCTCGCCGGCATCATCGCCTTCCTCGGCCTGCCGGTGTCCGCGCTGCCGCAGGTCGACGTGCCGACGATCACCGTGTCCGCGGGCCTGCCGGGGGCGAGCCCGGAGACGATGGCGGCGACCGTCGCGACCCCGCTCGAGCGCTCGCTCGGGCGAATCGCCGGCGTCACCGAGCTCACCTCGCAGAGCTCGCTCGGCTCGAGCCGGATCACGCTGCAGTTCGACCTCAACCGCGACATCGACGGCGCCGCGCGCGACGTGCAGGCCGCGCTCAACGCCGCGCGGGCGCTCTTGCCGACCGGGCTGCCCTCGAACCCGACCTACCGCAAGGTCAACCCCGCCGACGCACCGATCATGGTGCTGGCGATGACCTCGGACACGCGCTCGCCGGGTGACATGTACGACCTCGCCTCGACGGTGGTGGCGCAGAAACTCTCCCAGGTCGAGGGCGTCGGCCAGGTGACGGTGGGCGGGAGCTCCCTGCCCGCGGTGCGCGTCGAGCTTGATCCGGTCGCGCTCGCGCACGCCGGCCTCTCGCCCGAGCAGGTGCGGACCGCCATCGCCAACACCAACGTCGACCGCCCCAAGGGCGTCGTCGAGAACGGCGAGCAGCGCTGGCAGATCCTCGCCAACGACCAGGCGCGCACCGCCGCCCAGTACATCCCGACCGTCGTCTCCTACGCGAACGGCAACGCCATCCGCCTCAGCGACGTCGCGACGGTCACCGACTCGGTGCAGGACGTGAGGAACGCGGGGCTCGCCAACGGCAAGCGCGCGATCCTGCTGATCCTGAGCCGGCAGCCAAACGCCAACATCATCGAGACGGTCGGGCGGATCCGCGCGGTGCTGCCGCAAATCAGGGCCTCGGTGCCGGCCGCAATCAACCTCGACATCATGCTCGACCGCACGCCGACGATCCGCGCGTCGCTGCGCGAGGTCGAGCGGACGCTCCTGATCGCGGTCGTTCTGGTCGCGCTCGTGACCTACGCGTTCCTCGGCAACTGGCGCGCGTCGATGATCCCGGTGGTCGCGGTGCCGGTGTCGCTGCTCGGTACCTTCGGCGTGATGTACTTCTGCAACTACACGCTCGACACGCTCTCGCTGATGGCGCTGACCATCGCGACCGGCTTCGTGGTCGACGACGCCGTGGTCGTGCTCGAGAACATCACCCGCCACGTCGAGCACGGCGAGCAGCCGGTGCTCGCCGCGCTCAAGGGCGCGCGCGAGGTCGGCTTCACGGTGCTCGCGATGAGCATTTCGCTCGTGGCCGCGTTCATCCCGATCCTGTTCATGTCGGGCATGCTCGGCCGGCTGTTCAGGGAGTTCGCGGTGACGCTCGCCGCGGCCGTGTTCGTCTCGCTGGTCGTCTCGCTGACGGCGACGCCGATGATGGCCTCGGTGCTCCTGAAGGCGCGCTCGCAGGCACCGAGCGGCGGTTTCGCCGCGCGCACCGAGCGCTGGTTCGAGTCGCTGCGCGCGGGCTACGGCCGCAGCCTCAACTGGTCGCTCGGCCACGGCGGCCTGATCGGCTTCCTGCTGCTCGGCACGGTGGTCACCGTCGTCGCGCTCTTCTTCGTGCTGCCGAAGAACCTGCTGCCACAGCAGGACACCGGCCGGCTGGTCGGCAACATCCAGGCCGACCAGAGCATCTCCTTCCAGGCGATGCAGGCGAAGCTCACGCACTTCGAGGACATCGTGAAGGCGGACCCTGCCGTCGACAACGTCGTCGCCTTCACCGGCGGCGGCCAGAGGAACGGCGGGTTCATGTTCGTTGCGCTCAAGCCCGTCGCCGAGCGCCACGGCGCGACGGCGGACGACGTCATCAACCGGCTGCGCTATCCGCTGACGCACGAGCCGGGTGCGAGCCTGTACCTGCAGTCGGCGCAGGACATCCGCTCCGGCGGGCGCGCCTCGAATGCGCAGTACCAGTACACTCTGCAGGCCGACTCGCTCGATGACCTGCGTGCCTGGGAACCGAAGCTCCGCGCCACACTCGCGAACCTCCCCGAGCTCGCCGACGTCAACACCGACGCCCAGGACAAGGGCCTGCAGACGACGCTGACCATCGACCGCGACCAGGCCTCGCGCCTGGGCCTGACGATGCGCACCATCGACTCGGTGCTCTACGACTGGTACGGCCAGCGCCAGGTCGCGACGATCTACAACGCCCTCAACCAGTACTACGTGATCATGGAGGCGGCTCCGCAGTTCCTGCAGGACCCAGGCTCGCTGAACGTCGTGTACCTGCCGGGCAGCGGCGGCAACTCCGCCGGCGGCGGCACCACCACGACCAGCGCCAACTTCGGCGGCATCGTCGCCGGCACCGGCGTCGTCACCGGCAACACGCTGACGAGCTCGACCGTCGTCTCCGGCGTCGGTGTCAACGCCTCGACCACCGCGCTCGCGGTGGGACCCGCGCGGTCCTCGAGCCAGGTGCCGCTCGGCGCGATCGCGAAGTTCGCGCCGACCAACACCGCGCTCGCCGTGAACCACCAGGGCCAGTTCGCCGCCTCGACGATCTCCTACAACCTGCCGCCCGGGGTCTCGATGTCGACGGCCTCGAAGGCGATCGAGCGCGCGTTCGCGAAGCTCGGCGTCCCGCCGAACGTGCGCGGCAGCTTCCAGGGCACGGCGAAGCTGTTCCAGGACTCGACCGTGACCATGCCGATGCTGATCCTCGCGGCGCTCGTGACGATGTACCTCGTGCTCGGCATCCTCTACGAGAGCACGATCCACCCGATCACGATCCTCTCGACGATCCCCTCGGCCGGCGTCGGCGCGCTGCTCGCGCTCCTGGTGCTGCGCTTCGACTTCACGCTGATCGCCGCGATCGGGCTCCTGCTCCTGATCGGCATCGTCAAGAAGAACGCGATCATGATGATCGACGTCGCGATCACGCTCGAGCGCGAGGAGGGCATGGAACCGCGGGCCGCGATCCAGCACGCCTGCGTGCAGCGCTTCCGCCCCATCATGATGACGACCGTCGCCGCGCTCGCGGGCGCGGTGCCGCTCGCGATCAGCACCGGCGATGGCGCGGAGCTTCGGCAGCCGCTCGGCATCGCGATCGTCGGCGGGCTCCTGCTCAGCCAGATGCTGACGCTCTACACGACGCCGGTCGTGTACCTCTTCTTCGACCGCCTGCGGCTGCGCGCCCTCGGGGCGCGTCGCAACCGAGTTCACGCGCGACCCGCGCTGGAGAATGGCTGATGCGCTTGAAGCTCCTGTCCCTCGCGACGCTCGCCATCGGCGCTGGCTGTGCGGTCGGACCGACCTACCACCGGCCGTCGGCGCCGGTCCCGGACGCGTTCAAGGAGGCGTGGCAGCCGGCGCAGCCGGGCGACGACCTGCCGCGGGGTCCGTGGTGGAAGGCCTACAACGACCCGGTGCTCGACGACCTCGAGGCGAGCGCCGAGAAGTCCAACCAGACGATCGCGCAGGCGGAGGCGGCCTATCGGGTCGCGCTCGCGGGCGTCACCGGGTCGCGCGCGGCGCTCTTCCCGCAGGTCACGGCGAATGCGAGCTCGACCAGGAGCTACAGCGGCTCCGGCATCGCCAGCGCCGGCACCGGGACCGGCACGACCCCCGCGGCGAACGGCGTCACCACGAAGGTCGACCGGGTGTCCGTGACCGCCGACTGGGAGCTCGACCTGTGGGGGCGCCTGAGGCGTCAGCTCGAATCGTCCAAATCGAGCGCGCAGGCGAGCGCGAACGACCTCAGGGCCGCGCGGCTCTCGATCCAGGCGACGCTCGCGCAGAGCTACGTGCAGCTCAGGGCCCTCGACGTGCAGCGCGACAACCTCGCGCGCACCGTGGTCGGCTACAAGCGCTCGCTCGAGATCACCCAGAACCGCTACAAGGCGGGCGTCGCCGCCTCGACCGACGTGACGCAGGCCCAGGCGACGCTGGCCCAGGCCGAGACCGAGGACCTCGACCTCACCGTGCAGCGCGCGACGCTCGAGCACGCGATCGCGACACTGGCCGGCAAGACGCCCGAGGAGCTGACGATCGCGCCGGTCACGGCGCTGCCGGCGCTGCCGGCCGTTCCCGCGGTGCTGCCCGCGACGCTGCTGCAGCGCCGGCCCGACGTCGCCGCCGCCGAGCGGCGCGTCAAGGCCGCGAACGCGCAGATCGGCGTCGCGCGCTCGGCGTGGTTCCCGGCCCTCTCGCTCGGCGGAACCGACGGCTACCAGCGCTCGCAGTGGACCGACATCTTCTCGGCGCCGTTCCGGTTCTGGAGCCTAGGTCCCGCCGCCGCCGCGACGCTGTTCGACGGCGGCGCGATCTATGCGCAGAACAAGGCCGCGCGCGCGAGCTACGACGAGGCGGTGGCGGTGTACCGCCAGGCCGTGCTGCAGGCGCTCGAGGATGCCGAGGACGCGCTCTCCTCGCTCCGCGGCCTCGCCGACGAGGAGGCCGCCGCGCAGCGCGCGGCGACGGCGGCGCGCGATACGCTCAGGGCCACCGAGAACCAGTACCGGGCCGGAACGGTCAGCTACCTCAACGTCGTGATCGCCGAGAGCACCTCGCTCTCGACCGACACGACGCTGATCGGCGTGCAGAGCCGAAGGCTGCTCGCGCACGTCGCGCTCCTGAAGGCGATGGGCGGGGAGCCGAAGCCCGCCGAGTAGCGGGCTTCCTACAGCGACTCGAGGTTCGCGTAGGCGAGCATCAGCACCTTGCGGCCGAGGCGCTCGAAGTTGACCTCGACCTGCGCGCCCTGGCCGACGCCGTCGAGCCTGAGCACGACGCCCTCGCCGAAGCGCCCGTGACGCACCCGCTGGCCGAGACGCATGCCGGAGGCCTGCTCCGGCTCCTCGAAGCGCACGCTCGCGGCGCTGCGCGGCTGGTAGACCGGCCGCGACACCTGCACGCGCGGCCGCACCTCCTCGACGAGCTCCGAGGGGATCTCGGCGATGAAGCGCGAGGGCGTGCCGTACTGGTCGACGCCATGCAGGCGCCGCTGCTCGGCGTAGGTGAGGTAGAGGCGGCGCATCGCGCGCGTGACGCCGACGTAGGCGAGCCTTCGCTCCTCCTCGAGCCCGCCGATGTCGTTGATCGAGCGCTGGTGCGGAAAGAGGCCATCCTCGAGCCCGGACAGGAACACGACCGGGAACTCGAGGCCCTTGGCGGTGTGCAGCGTCATCATCTGCACGCTGTCCTCCCACTCGCTCGCCTGGCCCTCGCCCGACTCGAGCACGGCATGGGCGAGGAAGGACTCGAGCGGCGCGAGGTCGCCGGTCTCCTCCGGCGCGAAGCCGCGCGCCGCCGAGACGAGTTCCTCGAGGTTCTCGATCCGCGCCTCGCCGCGCTCGCCCTTCTCCTTCTTGAAGTGCTCGATGAGCCCGGCGAGCGCGATCACGCGATCGACCTGCTCGTGCAGCGGCATCCCCGTCGTCTCGCGCGCCATGCGCTCGATCAGCGCGAGGAAGGCGTGCACGGCCTGCGCGCCCTTGGGGCCGAGCGCGCCGCTCGCGATCGTCGCGCCCGCCGCCGCCCAGAGCGAGGTGGCCTGGGCGCGGGCGTAGTCGCGGATCGCATCGAGGCTCTTCGCGCCGATGCCCCGCGTCGGCAGGTTCACGACGCGCTCGAAGGAGGCATCGTCGAGCCGGCTAGAGACGAGCCTCAGGTACGCGAGCGCGTCCTTGATCTCGGCGCGCTCGAAGAACCTGAGTCCCCCGTACACGCGGTACGGGATGCGCGCCATCAGGAGCGCCTCTTCCAGCGCCCGCGACTGCGCGTTCGAGCGGTACAGCACGCCGCAGTCCTGGCGGCGGCCACCCTGCCGCACCCACTCGCGGATCCTGTCGACGACGAAGTCCGCCTCGTCGCGCTCGTTGAACGCGGCGTAGACGCGGATCGGGTCGCCGCGCTCGCCCGCCGTCCACAGCGTCTTGCCCATGCGGCCGGAGTTGTGGGCGATGAGCGCGTTGGCGGCGTTGAGGATGGTCGCGGTCGAGCGGTAGTTCTGCTCGAGGCGGAACACGGTCGTGCCCGGGAAGTCGCGCTGGTAGCGGCGGATGTTCTCGACCTTGGCGCCGCGCCAGCCGTAGATCGACTGGTCGTCGTCGCCGACCACGAACGGGATGCTCTCGGGTCCCGCGAGCAGGCGCACCCACTGGTACTGGATGGCGTTGGTGTCCTGGAACTCATCGACCAGCACGTGGCGGAAGCGCCGCTGGTAGTGGGCGAGGAGGTCGGGTCGGTCGCGCCAGATCTCGAAGGAGCGCAGCAAGAGCTCCGCGAAGTCGACCACCCCCGCGCGCCGGCAGGCGTCCTCGTAGGCGGCGTAGACCTGGATCATCAGGCGGCGCGTCGGGTCGCCATCGTCGGCGAGCGCCTGCGGCCGGCGGCCCTCGTCCTTCTGCGCGTTGATGAAGTACTGCAGGTCCTTCGGCGCCCAGCGCGTCTCGTCGAGCTCGAGCGCCTTCACGACCTTGCGCACCACGCGGAGCTGGTCCTCGGAGTCGAGGATCTGGAAGGTCTGCGGCAGCCCCGCCTCGCGCCAGTGGATCCTGAGCAGCCGGTGGGCGAGGCCGTGGAAGGTGCCGATCCAGAGCGCGCCGCCCGGGGTCCCGAGGAGGCCCTCGATGCGCCCGCGCATCTCGCCGGCCGCCTTGTTGGTGAAGGTGACCGCGAGGATCGAGTGCGGCGAGACCCCTTCCTGGGAGATCAGCCACGCGACCCGGTGCACGAGCACCCGGGTCTTGCCGCTGCCGGCGCCGGCGAGCACGAGGATCGGGCCTGGCGGGGCCGAAACGGCGTCGCGCTGCGCGTCGTTGAGGTCGTTGAGCAGCGCGTCGGGTGTCACGCCGTGGATTCTACCGGCTTGCGAGCGACTCGTCCGCGAAGCGCACGAGGAGGACGGTGAGCGAGATCAGGAGCGGCCCCACGAACATGCCGACGAGCCCGAATGCCGCGAGCCCGCCGAGCACGCCCATGAAGACCGCGAGCGTCGGCACCTCGGTGCGCCCGGAGATCAGGAGCGGGCGCAGCAGGTTGTCGGCGAGGCCGACGATCAGCGCGCCCCAGATGAACAGGAAGAGCGCGGCGCCACCGCGGCCCACCGCGAGCAGCCACAGCGCCGCCGGCCCCCACACGAACGCCGTGCCGCCGACCGGTACGACCGACAGGACCGCGGCCAGCACGCCGAACACGATCGGCGCGGGGAGCCCGACCAGCGCGAAGCCGATCGCGACCGAGGCGCCCTGCACGGCCGCCGTGGTCAGCGTACCGAACACGACCGCGCGCGTGACGTTGCCGATGTGCTCGCCGAGGCCGCGCTTGCGCGTCTCGGGGAGCGGCACGAGCGTCACCGCCGCGTTCAGGATCTGCGCGCCATCGCGCAGCAGGAAGAAGAGCAGGAACAGCATGATCGTGAAGTCGACGATCGTGCCGAGCGCGCCGAGGAAGGCCTGGCCGCCGAGCGCGGCCAGCGGCTCGAGCGCGCGCTCGGCACCGGCGACGATCCAGCCGCGCATCTGCTCGGCCGAGATGCCGACGTGCTCCTCGATGAACGCGAGCACCTGCTGCGCCTGCGGGAGCTCGGTCAGGTCGTTGACGCTGCCGATCTTGAAGTCGGTGACGAACTTCTGCAGCAGCCCGACCAGGCGACCGACCTGCGCGGCGAACGCGCCGCCGAACAGGGTCAGCGGACCCACGAACACGACGAACGTGAGCACCGTCAGGAGCGCCGCCGCGAGCCCGCGGCGCTGGCCGCACTTGCGCGCGAGGCGCACCTGCAGCGGGTGCATCAGGAAGGCGAGCACGATCGCCCAGGCGAGCGGGGCCAGGAAGGGCGCGAGGATCCGGTAGAGGAGGAATCCGAGGATCGCGACCAGCGCCACCCCGAAGGTGCGCCGGTAGAAGGAAAGTCCCGCGGACGCGGCGTCGGGCGCGCTCATGAAGGGGTCCTCGCCTCGAGCCTCTCAGGGGCGCGATGCTAGCACCCGGCAGGCGGGGCGGCGGCCCCCCGGGCGGAAGACGGCGCTCGGCGGGTCCCGCTAGTAGGGGGCGGACTCCGCGTCCGCGGCGACCTCGGCCAGGCGCTCGATCTCCTCCGCGCACTCGCGCCAGCGCAGGCGCGCCTCGGCGAGGGCGAGCTGCGCGGCGAGCCAGTCGGGATTGCCGGGCGCGGACGTTCGGCGGACGTCCGCGTAGGCACGCATCGCGTGCAGGAGCCGGTCGTCCGCGCGCTGCCACTTGAGCGACAGGCGGCGGTCGATCCAGCTGGCCGCGAGGTCGTGGACGAGTGCGGAGGATTCGAGTTCGTAGCCCACGGCGCGAGCATCGCCGAGCCGCATGACGGCCGTGCGACCGGCACGTGACCGTGCCGTGACGGCTCAGGCCGCGGCGAGCGCGGCGCGGATGCGCGTTGCCTGGGCCTCGAGCACCGCGCTATCGGCGCGTTCACGCGCATGCGGCTTGAACGCCCCGGCCGCGTACGCCGGGATGATGTGGAAGTGCAGGTGAAACACCGTCTGCCCGGCCACCGGCCCGTTGAACTGCGTGATCACGGTGCCGGGCGCGTTCATCGCGGTCGCGACCGCGCGCGCGACGCGCTGGGTGGTGCGGATCGCCGCGGCGACCGCCTCGGGCGGCGAGTCGAAGAGGTTCTCGCCGGCGACCTTGGGGATCACGAGGGTGTGGCCCGCCGACTGCGGCATGATGTCCATGAACGCGAGCGTGTCCGCGTCCTCGAACACCTTGATGCACGGGATCTCGCCGCGGACCATGCGCGCGAAGATGTTGTTGGGGTCGTAGGCCATGGCAGGCGCCCGATCGGGAGATGGGAGCGCCATGGTACCGGCCCGACCCGCCGCGATGAAGGCGGCGGCCGTCGCAACCCCCCGGTCGCGACGGCCGGGGGAGGCCTCAGAGCGGCCGGCGCATGATCCGGTTGAGGAGCACCTGCGGCCGCACAAGGTGCGCAACCGGCGTCGTCGGCGCGAAGCCGGAGGGCGTCGGGCAGCCCGTCGCGCCGCTCGTCCGGTAGCTGAGCGCCGCCGCGAACAGGCCCTCGGCCGTGTCGCCGAGCTGGTGGTCGTAGTCGTCGCCGACCGAGCAGCCCGGGATCACGACGCCGGGCGGCGAGGCGGTGTTGTTCGGCGTGAAGCCATCGCCGTAGTCGCCGAAGCCCGCCGCGTTCTCGCCCTTGAACTGGATCGAGAAGTAGGTCGTGCCGCAGTTGTCCTGCGGGTAGAAGCCGTAGGGCTTGCCGCAGGTGGTCGAGCCGATCTCTATCACGTTGATGTTGACGCCCCGGAGCCCATTGATGATCGCCTCGCTCGCCGAGCAGGTGTCGGCGGTCGTCAGCACGAACACGCGCGCGAGGTTCAGGTGCGGCAGCGCCTGGCCGGCGGTCGTCGAGAACCCCTGCGTCACCGACCAGAACGGCGTCGGCGTCAGCGCCTGTCCGGTCACCGGGTTCACGGTCGCGTTCGGGTCGTTGAACGTCTCCTTCTCGAAGGTGACGTTGGTGGTCGGGCCCGGGCCCGCGATCATGTAGGCGACCTCGCTCGCGATGTCGAGGAGCCCGCCGCCGTTGTAGCGGATGTCGAGCACGAGGTCGGTGACGCCGCTGGCGGCGAAGCCGTTGAACGCCTGCACGAGCTCGTTCTCCGCGGGCTCGACGTGCGAGTTGAACTCGATGTAGCCGACGACGCCGCCATCGCCGGTCGCGAACGTCGCGGTGTGCGGCACCGGGTCCTCGGTGATGTTGGCCGCGACCAGCGTGACCGAGCGCTGCGCGCCGCCCGGCGTGTCCGTGATCACGAAGGTATGCGACTCACCGACCGACGACGGCGCGATGCCGGCGTTCAGCGTGTTGATGCCCGCCTGGGTGTTGTCGTTGACGAGGTCGACGCCGTCGATCGACAGCACCGTCGCGCCGCGCGCGAGGTTCGCGGCGGTCGCGGGCGTGTTCGCATCGACGTAGGCGATGCGCAGCTGCCGCGGCGGGGACGCCGCGATCAGCGCCCAGGCGACGCCGTAGCCGATCGAGGCGTTCGAGGTCTCGAGCTGCTCCCAGGACGCCGTGTCATAGGTGAAGTGGAAGCGGTCCTGCGCGGCGCCCGAGGCGGTCGTCGCCGTCGTCTTCATGAGGTCGAAGTACTGCGCCGTCGTGTAGCCGCCGCCCGGGTTCACGTCCTGGACCTCGGTCGTCCAGAGGTAGTACGCGTGCGTCCACGCGCGCAGCCAGTTGTTCTCCCAGACCGTGGAGCCGAGCTTGTCGGGGTAGGCGAGGCCGGTGATCGAGTCGGTGCCGCTGCGCGGATTGGCGCAGTACGCGGCGTAGGTCGAGGGCGCGGAGAAGACGCCCGACGTCCAGGTCGGGTCGGCCGGCGGCGTCGGCTGCGTCGGTCCGGTGGAGCCACCGCCGCCGCCGCCTCCGCAGCCGAGGAACAGCGCGCCGGTGGCGGTGAGAACAGCAATCCCTGCAATCTTGGCGGTCAACGACATGGCTTCCTTCCCCCGGATCGTGGTCTTGGATTTGTACTCTAACCGTCACAATGGTGTCATGCGATCGGCGTCGGCGGTCGGCGACCGGGGTGGTGCCCGGGTGCTCCCGCCGGAGGAAGGCGGCCGGAACCTCGTGAAAACGAGTGGATTTCGGCGGCCGTGGACTTGATATTGACGATTTTCTGACACTTGCATCGCGCGACCGGGCAGCGGCCGCGGCGCGGATGTTTCGGGGGTAGGCATGGTGATGATCATCGATACGCCGGCGCTGGGGGCGCTGGTTGAAAAAGTCGGCATCGAGACGTTTCTCAGCGAACTCGCCGACCGCACCGAGGCGGACTTCGCGCTCTGGCCCGAGTTCGAGAAATCGGCGCGCCTCGCCGCCCACTCCAAGGTCGGCGTGCTCGAGCTCATGCCGACCGCGAACGCCGAGTGGTTCAGCTTCAAGCTCGTGAACGGCCACCCGGGCAATCCCGCGCTCGGCCTCCTGACCGTGACCGCGATTGGCATGCTCGCCGACGTCGCGACCGGCTACCCGAAGCTGATCTCGGAGATGACGGTGCTGACCGCACTTCGCACCGCGGCCACCTCCGCGATGGCCGCGCGTCGGCTCGCGAACCCGGGCGCGACGACGATGGCGCTCATCGGCACGGGCGCGCAGGGCGAGTTCCAGGCGCTCGCGTTCAAGGCCTGCCTCGGCATCCGCCGGATCCGCTACTTCGACACCGACGCGCGCGCGATGCAGAAGTTCGCGCGCAACCTCGCGAGCTCCGGGCTCGAGCTCGTCGCCGCCGCGAGCGCCGCCGAGGCGGTCAAGGGTGCCGAGATCATCACGACCGCGACCGCCGTCAAGGCGAAGCACGTCGTGCTCACCGACGCGCTCGTCGCTCCCGGGGTCCACGTCAACGCGATCGGCGGCGACTGTCCCGGCAAGACCGAGCTCGAGGCGAAGCTGCTCGCGCGCTCGCGCATCTTCGTCGAGTTCCTGCCGCAGACGCGCATCGAGGGCGACATCCAGGCACTCGGCCCCAATGCCGAGGCGACCGAGCTCTGGCAGGTGATCACGGGGCGTTCCCCCGGCCGACGCGAGCGCGCCGAGGTCACGATCTTCGACTCGGTTGGTTTCGCGCTCGAGGACTACTCAGCGCTCCGCTACGTGTACGACAAGGCGCGTGCTCTCGGCATCGGCTGCGAGCTGCCGATGCTGCCGGACCCGAAGGACCCGAAAGACCTCTACGGCTACCTCGCCGGGCTCGGCTCGTGATGCGCGCGGGCTCGACCGAGGCGTTCGTGCCGCAGCGGCAGTGCGCGCGCAGCGTCCTGATGGTGCGACCGGCCACGTTCTATGCGAACCCGGAGACGCACGCGACCAACGCCTTCCAGAACGTGGTCGCCGCGTCCGCCGCCGAGGTGCTCGCGGCGGCGCGCGCGGAGTTCGACGCGGCCGCCGAGACGCTGGCCGCCGCCGGAGTCCGCGTCGCGATCCTCGAGGCCGAGGCCGGCGCCGAGACGCCCGATGCGCTCTTCCCGAACAACTGGTTCTCGACGCACGACGACGGCCGCCTCGTGCTCTACCCGATGAGCGTGCCGAACCGGCGTCGCGAGCGGCGGCCCGAGGCGCTCGCGCGCCTCGCCCTGGAGCACGGCTGGGAGATCACGCGCACCGTCGACCTGACCTCGCTCGAGGATCGCGGGCTCATCGTCGAGGGCACGGGCAGCCTCGTGCTCGATAGGCGCGCCCGCGTCGCCTACGCCTCGCTCTCGCCGCGCACGCACCCGGCGGCGGTCGAGATCGCCTGTCGCGAGCTCGGCTACGAGGCGGTCGAGTTCCGCTCGCTCGACGGCGCGGGTCGCGAGATCTACCACACCAACGTCGTGATGTCGGTGGGCCCGACGCTCGCCGTGCTCGCGAGCGGGCTGGTCGAGCCCGGCGCGGGCCTGAGGCGCCTGTTCGATGCGCTCGATGAGACGGGCAAGACTCTCCTCGACCTCACCGCCGAGCAGGTCACCGAGTTCGCGGGCAACGTGCTCTTCCTCGATGCGGGCGGCGATACGCCCGTCGTCGTCCTGTCGCGGCGCGCCTGGAAGAGCCTCAACCGTGCGCAGCAGAAGCTCCTTGAGCAGCACGCGCAGCCGGTCGTGTGTGCGGTCGAGACGATCGAGCACGTCGGCGGCGGCGGCATCCGCTGCATGATCGCGGAGATCTTCCTGCCGCCGACGCGCTGATCTGCGTCAGCGTTCGAAGCGTCGCGACAGCACGATCGACGTCGTCGTCGTCTTGACCCCGGCCGTCGCGCGCAGCTCATCGAGCGCGCCGTCGAGCGCCTCGGTCGACTCGGCCGCCAGCATCGCGATGAGGTCGTAGGTTCCGGACACCGTGAGGAGCGAGGTCACGGCCGGCATGCCGTTCAGCTTTCGCTCGACCCCCGCCTGCTGCTGCGGCTCGACCGCGATCATCGCGTGGGCCTGGACGCGCCGCGCCGTCGTCGTCGCCCCCAAACGCACCGTATAGCCGCGGATCACCCCCGTCCGCTCGAGGCGCTCGAGCCGTCCCTGGACGGTCGAGCGGGCGACGCCGAGCCGCCGGGCGAGGGCGGCGGTCGACAGGCGGGCGTCGGCAGTCAGGA
>Ga0335083_10002952_pt1 | contig 22239 bp, 16 predicted proteins | sample Lox_Sample_42_FD_206716 | JGI IMG/M metagenome (GOLD analysis project Ga0335083, IMG submission 206716) | Soil microbial communities from Loxahatchee National Wildlife Refuge, Florida, United States - Lox_Sample_4.2 | ecosystem: Environmental > Terrestrial > Soil > Wetlands | place: USA...
CCGCGGCGGCGATCTTCGAGACGCCCTCGGCGCCACTCACGATCACGACCGGGATGTTTTCGCGCCCGATGTTGTCGACGAACATGCGCTGCACCATCGCAGGCCCGTCGAGCGCCGGCATCTCGACGTCGGTGATGACGAGCTGCGGAAACGCTTCGTCGAGCGCGTGCAGACCTTCGACTCCGTTCGAGCAGGTCCGGACCTCGTGGCCGTGCAGCTCGAGCAAGTCGGCGGTCAGCCCGCGCAGATCTTCGTCGTCATCGATCAGCAGGATCGTAGCCATCGACACCTCACGCCGGCTCCACGCCGCGCGGCAGCTTCAAGGTGAACGTCGAGCCTTCGCCGAGCACCGAGTGCACGTCGATCGTCCCGCCATGGGCTTCGACGATGCGCCGCGATACGTACAGGCCGAGTCCGACGCCCGGTATTTCCTCGTGGCCGGTCTTGCCGCGCGAGAACGGACGGAACAGCTGATCACGCAAGTCGGGCGGGATGCCCGGACCCTCGTCGGTGACCGAGATCACGAGCGAGTCATCCTCGCCCGCGATCGCGATCTTCACGCGGCTGCCCGAGGGCGAATACTTCACCGCGTTGGACAATAGATTGTTGAGCACCTGCTCGAAGCGCCGCGGATCGGCGCGCAGGTCGGTGGTCCCTTTCACGTCGAGCTCGAAGCGATAACCGGGTGCCATCGTCTCGAAGATCTCGATGCACTCGTGCGCGAGACGTTCGGCGTCGCAGCGCTCGAGGCGAAGCACGATCGCGCCGGAATCGGCTTGCACCGCGCCGAGCACGTCGCCGACGATCGCGCTCATGCGACGCAGCTGGCGCGAGATCACCGCGAACAGCTCGCGCAGCCGTGGCTCCGGAGGCAGAGGCTTGCCCGGCACGACATAGCCGGTCACGAGCTGGAGCGCGGCGATCGGGCTGCGCAGGTCGTGGACGACGGTGGCCACGTACTGCAGCTGATCGAGCCGCGTGCTCGCGACCGCGTCGGCCATCTGGTTGTGCGTGCGAGCGAGCTGGCGGAGCTCGCTCGTGCCGCTCTCGGATGCGCGCGCGCTGAGCTCGCCGTGCGCGAATTGATCGACGCTCGCGGCCAGCGAACCGAGCGGCTTGGACACGAAGTAGCGCACCCACCAGATCGCGAACAGGATGCCGGCGCCGAGCAGCGCCGCGAGCATCATGCCGAGCAGGTCGGCGGTGTTGTCGAGCGCACGCGCGCGAACCTGCGCGGCATGGGCTCGCCGCGCGAACGATTGCCGCGCGAGATGGAGCGCGAGGATCAGGTCCGCGGACGGCAGCGTGCCCGCGGGCGCTTGCCACAGGTGCTCGAGCGCGGTCGAGAGCTGCTCGAACGGTTCGCGCTCGGAGTCATTGCGGGCCTCGATCTCGGCGCGCGAGAGCAAGGCGCGACCCTCGGCGACGCCGAGTGCATGCCCCTGCGCGGACGATTGGAACGGTAACGCCATCGCCTGATTCGCGAGGTCGCTGGTCGCCGACGACAGCTCGCCGACATGGATCACTTCGTCGGTGGTCTCGCGTAGCCACGTCGTGAACATCATGAGCGCGATGCACGCGATCAGGCTGGTGATCGCGAGGACGATTCCTGCGGAAACCAGCGCTCTGCGCAACGTCATCGATTCGCCTCGCGGACCTTCGCCGCGCTCCTCGTGCAATGGCCACGCCTCGCGCCAACACGGCGAAATTCGCAGGTGTTACGGCACGTGCCGTGCGCCGCCGCCGCGATGGTGCCCGACCGTACGTGCGCGGCCCGGGCTACGCGGATTCGCGTTGATAGCGAGCTACGTAGCCCGGGCGGTCGAGCGCCTGGGTCTCACAGGCCTCAGTGCATGCCCGTGCCGAAGCCGGTGAACTCCGTCGGCCGGCTCGCGATCGCCGAGCGAATGACCTCGTGCAGCCGCTCGCGATGCACTTCGTGCATGCGCTCGCGAACCGCGTCGACCATGCGCTCCCGCAATGCGCGCGCGATGCGGGCGCGGACCGAATCGGCGAACAGGTCGGCGTCGAACCGGCCGAGCAGCTTCTGCTCGACCAGCGCGGTCTGGATCGCCGCGGTCAGCCGCTCGCGCAGGACGTCCTCGACGTTCTGGCGCACGGCCCCGGCGAGCCGCTCGCGGATCGCCTCGCCGAGGCGGTCGCGGATCGCCTCATGGACCTGATCGCGGATCGTCTCGACGGACGGCATGTTCTCGCCGACCGCGCCGATCCCGAATCCGGTGTACTGCGAGCTCGTGCCGCGGCCGCCGAATCCGGACCAGGCTTGCTGCATGCGATTCCCGATCGCGCTGCGCAGCACCTCGGCGAGGCGTTCGCGTGCGACATCCTCGATGCGATCGCGCACGGTCTCGCGCAGCCGCTCCTTCAACGCGTCGGCGACGCGATGCTCGACGGCATCGGCGAGGCGCTCGCGCATCACGCCGATCATGCGCTCGGGATCGCCGCCGCCGTCGCGCTGTTCGTCCATCGCGGCGTGGAACGCCTCGCCGAGGCGCTCGCGCACGGCCTGCCCGATGCGCTCGCGCGCGACCTCGCGGACGCGCTCGCGCACGGCCGTCCGCAGCCGCTCGACGAGCTCGGGCTCGATCGCTTCGCGGATGCGCGAGCCGATCGCTTCGGCGTCGGCCGCGAGCGGCGTGCCGCCGGTCGCGTCGCGGATCGCGTCTGCCATCCGCTCGCGCAGCGCATCGGCCACGCGTTCGCGCACGCCTTCCGACAGTCGCTCCGAGATCGCGTCCGAGAGCCGCTCGCCCAACCTGCGCTCGATGCGCGAGAAGTCGAACCCGCGCTCGCTCTGCGCCTCGAGCATCGCGTTGCGCAGCTCGGTCGCGAGCCGATCGCGCACCGCCTCGCGCACGCGCTCGCGAGCGAGCTCGCCGAGCTTGTCGTGCACGCGTTGCGCGACCGCGCCGCGCAACGCATCCTTCACGCGACCCTTCACGTTGGCGACGACGCCTTCGCTGAGCGGTCCCTGTCCGTAGTCCTGGCTCGGCATCGCGCCGCCCTGCGCCTGGTACGCGCGAAACGCGGCCTGAAGTGCGGACTGCAGTCGCTGCCTGTCTTCGTTCTCGGTCTGCATCGATGTTCTCCTTGGTTGGTCGAGAGCAGCGCGCCACCACAGCAAGTTGCAGACCGCATGTAGGCGTGGCACTCACCGCATGACGCTCGTTCCGTAGTGCGTGATTCGCTCGTCGTGACGGAAGTGAGGCAGCAAAAACGGCACGCGAGTCGCAACTCCGCCCCGTCATGGATCGCATGGGCTTTTTTGCCGGGATCGCGCACGTGCTCGGCGGCAAGGGCGAGCTCCGCCTGATCATCCAGCCGCTCGTCGCGATCGCGCTGGGGGTGCGTCTCGGGATCGCGGATGCGCGCGAACGACGAGCGCCGTTCGGGGTGCGGGTGGTGCACTCCGATCATCACGTCCGATTCGCGCTGTCCGACATCATCGTGCCGTTCTGCATCGCACTCGTGGTCGATGCGGTGCTCCAGCACTACACGCTCGGCTACGTGCGGCCGCTCGCCGCGGTGCTCGTCGCCGCGCTGATCGTGTGGCTGCCGTACTCGATCGCGCGCGGGCTCGCCAATCGGATGGCGACGCGCCACGCTAGCGGTCGAACCGCCCCGTCTTCTCCGTGATCGCGATCCGGAACACGATCTCGGGGCGCGCTTCGTGCGTGTTCGGAGCGTACATGCCCGCGCCCTGCCACGGCATCGCGGCGCGCGCCGGTGGCGTGGCGCCGAGGCGCGCGATCAGTTGATCGACCGCGGCCGCAGCCGCGTCGTCCGCGAGCTCCTCGTACGTCCCGTACACGATCACGCTCGACCACTTCGGCAAGTAGCGCAGGTCCTCGACCTCGAAGCAGACGTCGGGATTGGCGCGCATCATGTCGACCTTGAGGCCGGCTCCGGTGTGGCCGTAGATCGCTCGACCGTCGTAGACGTAGGTGAGCGGCACGACGTAGGTGCGGCCACGTGCATGGCAGCCGATGCGGCCGATGACCTGCTCGTGCAGAACCTGTTCGATCTGACTCGGGGCGAGCGTGCCGATCATGGAAACTCTCGGGTACAAACCGCGTGCCGCACTGACCACCAGCCGCCGCCGAGCGCGACGAACAGCGCGACCGTGTCCTGCAGGCGCTGAGTCTGGGCCTGGATGTAGCCGAGCTTCGCTTGCAGGTAGCTGTTCTCGGTCGTGAGCACGGCAAGGTAGTCGCTCAGCCCCGAGGCGTAGTTCGCATCGATCAGCTTCTTGGCCTGCGCCCACGCTTCGACCGCGTGGCTCTGCTCGTCGACGGTTTCGGCGTCCAGTGCGAGCGCCTGCAGCGAGTTCGCCACGTCGGATAGCGCCGCGAGCACGGTCTGCGTGTAGCTCGCGAGCGACTGCTCGTACGCGGCGATCGCCGCCTTGCGCTGGTTGTTCAGCGTGCCGCCGTGAAATAGCGGCGCGGTGAAGCCGGCGCCGAGGTTCCAGATCCAGCTCGCGGGATCGAACAGCGCGCCGGGTGTCGTGTTCGTGACGCCGACCGCGCCGCTCAGCGTGAACTGCGGGAACATGGCCGCGGTCGCGACGCCGACGTTCGCGCTGCTGACGTGGAGCGTCGCCTCGGCGACGAGGATGTCGGGGCGCTGATGGGCGAGCTCCGACGGCAGGCTGACCGGCAGATCGCGCGGTAGCGCGAGCTGGGCAAGCTCGAGCTCGAGCGGCCGGCGCGCCGCCGGTGCTGCACCGACGAGCGTCGCCAGCAAGTTGTCGGCCTGGGCGAGCCGATCGCGCAGCGGTGGCAGCGTCGCCGCCGTGCTCGCGAGCTGGCCGCGAAACGACAGCGCGTTCGAGTACGGCGCGGTGCCGGCGCGCGCCTGCGTCTCCGCGAGCTCGACCTGCGTGCGGATCGCGGCGATCAGCTCCTCGGTCGCCTGGATCTCGGCGCGATAACCCGCGTGCGCGATCGCCGTGTTGACGACGTTGCCGGTGACGGACAGGTGCGCGGCCGCGAGCGTGTAGCACTGCACGTCGACCTGCGCGCGCAGCCCCTCGACCGTACGGCGCTGGCTGCCGAACACGTCGACCGTGTAGCCGACCTTGCCTTCGAGCGTGTAGAGGTTGAACTCGGACGGCGCCATCGGCGAGCCGAACTGCGCGGGCGAGAAGCGCTGGCGCGTCACGCCGCCGGTCGCGTCGAGTTGCGGATAGAACACGCCGTAGCCGGCCGCGAGGCTGTAGCGGCTGCGGCGCAGGCTCGCGCGTGCGGCCTCGAGGCTCGCGTTGTGCGCGAGCGCGTCGCGGACGATCACGTCGAGGGTCGGCGAGTGAAACAGTTGCCACCAGTCCGCGGCGAGCTCGCCGCCGGGCCGGACGACCTGCGCGACGCCGTCGGCTGCGATCGTGCCGCGCACGCCGCCGGTCGTGTAGCGATCGACGGGCGGCGGCGCCGGCCGCGTGAAATCGGGACCGACCGCGCATGCGGCGGCGAGCAGCGGGAGCCAGCGCGCGGTCATCGGGTCGGCTTGACTCCCGGCGGGAGGGTGACCGCGGTCGCGCGATCGGCGACGTAGACGTCGACGAGCTGGCCGGGATAGATCGCGGTGCCCGCCGGCGGTGTGAAACGGAAGACGACGGGCAGCACGCGCAGATCGACCTTCTCGGTGCGCTCGTTCGACAGCTCGATCTTCGGCGACACGTACGGCTGCACGCGCACGAACTCGAGGGGAATGCTGATGTTCGTCCCGCGCACGAACATCTTCGCGACCAGCCGCGACGGATCCGGAAACCGCGGGATCAGGATCTCGTCGATGTAGCAGCGCACGGCGAGCATGCCGGGCGCGTCGCCCATCACGACGATCGGATCCTGCTGCTGCGTGTACGGGTCGTAGACACCGGTCGGCGACGCGTAGCTGCCGACCGCGGTCTGGATCTGCAGCACGACGCCGCTGCGCGGCGCGCGCACGGTGTAGCGATCGAGCAGCGCCTGCGACGAGCGATACGCCTGCTCGAGTGATTCGACCTGCGCTTGCTGATTCTGGATGTCGTAGCTCCACGCGCCGGCCTTCGTCAGCTCGTACTGACGCTTCGCGACGTCGAGACTCGCGGCCGCGGCCTTGACCGCATTCGCCGCGCTGTCGAGCGCCTGCTTGCTCACCGATCGCGGATCGATCCGATACGACGCAGCCTGCTTCTCGTAATCCGACTTCGACGTCGCGAGGTTCGCGTCGGCGAGCTCGACCTGGGCGGCGTACACCGCGAGGTTCTCCTTGCGCGGCTCGGCGTGCAGCTCCGCGAGCTGCGCGCGTGCGGCCTCGGCTTGTGCGTGCAGCTGCTCGGTCGTCGCGCGCTGGACCGAGTCGTCGATCTCGAGCAGCGGCGCGCCTTCGGCGATCTGTTCGCCTTCGTGCGCGTAGATCTTCGTGACCGGCCCCGCGACGTACGGGTAGATGTTCGTGTTGTTGCCGTGGCCCTGGTAGCTCTCGACGATGCCGTTCGCGTACACGCCGTTGAAGAACGGATCGGGCGCGGGGCTGAACACCGGTGGCGGCGCCTTCGGCACCGCGCTCGACACGTAGGCGCTGAGAAAACCGCCGAGCAGCCCGACCGCGACGAGCCCGAACAGGATCTTGTTACGCATGGCCCGCTCCGGGCTCGGTGCCGACGATCTTGCCGTCCTCCATGCGCATGATCCGATCGGCGTACTCGAAGATGCGCTCGTCGTGCGTGACGGTGAGGATGCAGCGCTTGGCGTTGAGGATCTCGGTCTTGACGAAGCCCATGATCCGCTTGCCGGTGTCGCCGTCCAGCGATGCGGTCGGCTCGTCGAAGATCAAGATGTCGGGGCGGCTCACCATCGCGCGGGCGATCGCGACGCGCTGCTGCTCGCCGCCGCTGAGCTTGCCCGGTGAGAGCTCGGCGCGCGCGGCCAGCCCGACGATCTCGAGCTCGCCCTTCGCGCGCTCGAGCGCGTCGTGCCACGGCACGTGTTGCAGGATCATCGGGATCGCGACGTTCTCGGCCGTCGAGAGCCGCGGGAACAGGTGGTAGTCCTGGAACACGAAGCCGACGGTGTGGAGCCGGAAATCGGCGAGCTCGTCGTCGCTGAGGCCCCACACGTCGCGCCCTTCGACCACGACCGCGCCGCTGTTCGGGCGCAGCACGCCCGAGATCATGCTGAGTAACGTGGTCTTGCCGCTGCCCGATGGACCGACGAGGAACAGCAGCTCGCCGAACATCGCGTCGAACGTGACGTCGTGCACCGCGACGGTCCTGGTCTCGCCTTCGCCGAACCACTTGGTGAGCGCCGTCGCGTGGATCGCGGGTTCTGTCATGTCACGACCTGAAGATGTCGAACGGTTCGATGCGCAACACGCGGCGGATGCCGATGTAGCTCGACACCGCCGCGATCACGAGCACCATGCCGAACGCGAGCGCGAGGTTGCCGTACGTGACGACGGACGCGTACTCGGCGATCCGCCACTTCGCGAGCGTGATCATCAGCGTGCACAGCCCGATGCCGAGCCCGTAGCCGGCCAGCGACGTCACGCCGACCATGAACAGGATCATGTAGACGAGCTCGCGGCCTTTCGCGCCGATCGCCTTGAGCGCGCCGAACCGCTCGAGGTTCTCGAGCACGAACGCGTAGAACGTCTGCCCCGAGATCGAGAGTCCGACGAGGAAGCTGATCGCGGTCATCAGCAAGATGTTCGTGCCGAGACCGGTGTGGAACTTGTAGTAATCCGCGATCAGCTCGCGGAACTGCTCGTCGGTGCGCGCGACATAACCGAGCGCGTACACCGCGGCCTCGATCGACGGGATCGCCGCCGGGCTGTCGGGCTCGACGAGCACGTACGAGATCGTGTACCGACCCGACGGCACGTACTCGGTCGCGCGGTTGTACGTCGTGTACAGCGTGGGCAGGCCGAACAAGCCGCTCTCGGGCACCTCGGCGAGCCCGACGACGACCGCACGCCGGTCGTTGATCTCGAACGTCGTGCCGACCTGGGGCGCGTGCAGCTTCGGATACTCGCTGTCGACGACGGCGATGACGCTGTCGTCGGCGTACACGTCCTCGACGTTGCCCGCGATCATGTTCGGGCGACCGAGCAGGCTGGTGTCGTCGAGCCCCACGATCGTGGCCGGCTGGTACTCGCCGTTCGCGAGCCGCACCAGGCCTGCGCCGGAGTACAGCGGCACCGCGTACTTCACGCCCGGGATGCTGCGCACGCCGTCGAGCACGTAGTCGGGCATCGGAATGCTGCTCAGCACGTTGTTGACCGAGCGATCCATCACCCACATCTTCGCGCCGGTGTTGGTGACGGTCGACGACGACTTCCTCAGGATGCCGGCGAACACCGAGGTCATCATGACCATCAAGAACACCGCGAACGTGATGCCGATCAACAGCGCGAAGAACTTGCCGCGATCGTTGACGAGCAACTTGAACGCGATCTTGAGGAGACCTCTCATCCGGTCGGCGTCGTGATCGTGCACGCGCCGTACCGGAAGAGCCATCACGCGCTCCCGCTCGCGAGTCCGCGCTCGCCGGCAGGATCGCGCCAGCGCGCGCTAGTGCGCGTGCGCGACCGTGCCTTCGATCTCGTGCACCGTATGCGTGTAGGAACGTAGCCGCAGGCCGGCTTCGACGAGCATGCCGCCGAAGATGAGCGCGTACGCACCGACCCACAGGCCGAGCACGACTGCACCGGCGAGCGGCGCGAGGAACAGCAGCACGCCGAACGCGACCGACAGCGCGCCTTCGAGACCGAGCAGCCATTCGTGCTGGATCACCGAGCGCAAGCGCACCGCCATCACGATATCGATGACACCGGCGACGATCGCCCACGACGCGATCAGGATCAGCAGCGCGGTGGCCGTGATGTTCGGCCAGAACAGCGTGATGAGGCCGGCTGCGAGCGAGACTGCGCCGCGCGCGATCATCGCACCCGGGTGATAGGCGCGCTCCTTGATGCCGAGGCCGAACGCGAGCACGCCGTCGATCACGGCGAACACGCCGAACAAGACGACGAGCGAGAAGTACGCTTTGGTCGGCGCGAACAGCGCAAAAATGCCGAACGCGATCGCGACCAGACCGCGCAATACAACGGTCCACCACCGCCAGTGGTAGGGCATCATGACGTGCGGAGCTTCCTGGTCGTCGGCAATTGTGCGAGTAGGCATGATCGACCGCAGAGCATCTGCCGTGCCACGCAGATCGGCCGGAACCGGCGCCATCACCTGGCGGCTAGCGCACCGGCTAGCTTGCGCGGACGGCCCGGGATCAGCATCTTCGGGCCTTCGGAGGCACGATGATGACCATTCGCAAGGCAGCGGATCGCGGCCACGCCGATCACGGCTGGCTGAATTCCCACCATACGTTCTCGTTCGCGGACTACTACGACGAGAACCACATGGGCTTTCGCGGGCTCCGCGTCATCAACGACGACCGCGTGCAGGGCGGGCAGGGATTCGGCGCGCACCCGCATCGCGATATGGAGATCATCTCGTACGTGCTCGACGGCGCGCTCGCGCACAAGGACTCGATGGGCACCGGCGCGGTGATCAAACCGGGAGACGTGCAGCGCATGAGCGCGGGCACCGGCGTGCTGCATTCCGAGTTCAACGCCTCGCCGCGCGACGAGGTGCATTTCCTGCAGATCTGGCTGTTGCCGGCGAAGCGCAGCATCGCGCCCAGCTACGCGCAGAAGACGTTCTCCGACACCGACAAGCGTGGAAAGCTCGTGCTCGTCGCGTCGCCCGACGGCCACGACGGCAGCCTGTCGATCAACTCGGACGCGCTCGTCTACGCGGGGATCCTGGGCGAAGGCCAGAACGCCGAGCTCGCGCTCGCGAAGGGGCGCGGCGCGTGGGTGCACGTCGCGCGCGGCAAGGTGCGCGTGAACGATCAGGAGCTCGGCGAGGGCGACGGCATCGCGATCGAAGGCGTCGATCGGGTCACCGTCGAAGGCGTCGCCGACGGCGAGGTGCTCGTGTTCGATCTCGCCTAGAATGGGACGATGATCGAGGGCCGCGACGGCGAGCTCGCGCGACTGCGCAGCGCGCTGGCGAGCGCGCGCGGTGGTCGCGGTCAGCTTGCCGTGATCGTCGGCGAGGCGGGGATCGGCAAGACGACGCTGGCGACCGCGCTCGCGGCCGAGGCCGAAGCGAGCGGCGCGGCGGTGGCGTGGGGCCGCGCGTGGGAGTTTGCCGAAGCGCCGCCGTATTTTCCGGTCGCGCCGTGCTTGCGCGCGCTCGGCGTCGACGCCGGCGGTGATCCGTTCCAGCTGTGGGAGCAAGTGCTCGCCGCGCTCGCGCGTGCGGCCGCGCCCGTCGTGTGGATCGTCGAGGATCTGCACGCGGCCGATCTCGGCACACTCGATCTGCTGACGTTTCTCGCTCAGCCGCTGCGCGCGATGCGCGTGCTGATCGTCGCGACCGCGCGCGATCGCGATCCACGCCTCACCGATCGCATGCTGCAGCGCCTCGCGCGAATGGCGCGCGACGGGCTCGAGCTGCGGCTCGAGCCGCTCGCCGAGCGCGAGGTCGCGGCCGTCGTTGCCGACACGCTCGGCCGCCCGGTCACGGCCGACGCACTCGCGAAGCTGGTCGAGCTCACCGGCGGCAACCCGCTGTTCGTCGTCGAGTGCGCGCGCGCGTTTCGCGCGGCCGGCGGCGTCGAAGGCATGCTCGGCTCGCTGCCGCCGACCGTGCGCCAGATCGTGAGCGAGCGGGTCTCGCTGTTGCCCGATAGCGCGCGAGAGATGCTGGCGGCCGGGGCGATCCTCGGGCGCGAATTCGCAGCCGCGACGGTCGCGCGGATGACGAGCACGCTGCCGGCGCGCGTGATCGACGCGCTGTTGCCGGCGCTGCGCGCGGGCATCTTGAAGGAGCTCGAGCCAGGCCGGTTCGCGTTCAGCCACGTGCTCGTGCGCGACGCGATCGGCGACGCGCTCGCGGCCGGTACGCGCGCCGAGCTGCACGGGCGCGCCGAGGCCGCGCTCGCCGCGCTCGGCGATACCTCGGAGATCCTCGTCGAGCGCGCGCGGCACGCCCTCGCGGCTGCCCGCGGCGAACGCAGCGCGGACACCGCCGCGCTCGTCGCGCGCGCGTCCGCGTATCTCGAGCGTGAAGGCGCGTTCGATCGCGCGTACGACCTGTACGCGCGCGTCGATGCAGCGCGTGCCGCGGGCCAGCTGCCGGCGGCCGATCCGGCGACGAAGCTCCACGTCGCGCGCATCGCACGTGCGGCCGGCCGCGCGGACGCCAGCCGGCGGCTGTGCGACGCCGTCGTCGCCGACGCGCGCGCGCTCGCCGATCCAGAGCTGCTCGCGCGCGCGGCGCTGCTGCATCTCGCCGACGTTCGCCCCGGCGTGATCGATCGCGCGCAGGTCGCGCTCCTCGAGGAAGCGCGCGCGACACTCGGTGATCGTGCGCCGCCGCTCGCATGTCGCGTGCTCGCCCGGCTCGCGACCGCGCTGCAGCCCGCTCCGGATCCCGCCGTGCCGCGGGCGATGGCGCGCGAAGCACTCGATCGCGCGCACGCGCTCGGCGATCCCGCGCTCGTCATGGACGTGCTCGAGCTCGCCGGGTGGGGCATCGCCGACGCGAGCGCGACCGACCGCGTCGCGTGGGCCGAGGAGCTGCTCGCGCGTGCGAGCGACGCTGCGGATCTGCGCAAGGCGCTCGTCGCCGGCCAGTGGCTCGCGTTCTCCCGGCTCGAGATCGGTGACTTCGCAGCGTTCGAGCGCGAGGTCGCACGCATGCTGGTCGCTGCCGACGAGCTCGGTCACCCGCGCGATCGCTGGCGCGCGCTGCTCCTCGCGTCGCTCGCTGCGACCGCCGCCGGCCATTACGACGTCTCGGATCGTTACGTCACCGAGGTCGAGCAGCTCGCGTCACTCGTCGACGAGCCGGCGCTCGCGCTGTCGCTGCCGCTGCACCGCGTGATGCGCGCGCTCGTCTTCCGCCGCGACGACGACGTGCGCGCCGGGCTGGCCACGCTCGACAGCGCGCTCCAGGGCATGGTCAATGCGGCCGCCGCGACCGCGCTCGTGCGGGGCCTGTGCATGGCTCGCCTCGGCGATCTCGACGGCGCGCGCATGCAGCTCGCGATCGTGGCAGCGCGCGTGCCGCTCGCGGCGCTCGCGACCGCGCCGGTCGCGAACTACGAGCCGATCCTCGTCTATGCTGCCGAGCTCGTGGCTGCGGTCGGCGACGACGCGCAACGCCGGCTCGCGCGAGAGCTGCTCGTGCGCTTCGAGCCGTCTCAGATCAGCGGCGGCCCGATCTCGTACTCGTACGACGGGCCGGCGGCGCGCGTACGCGGCTTGGTCGCGGCATCGCTCGGCGAGCACGACGTCGCGGAAGCCGCGCTGCGCGAAGCGCTCGCCGGTGCGCGCGAGCGCGCTCACGCACCGTGGGTCGCGCAGATCGCCGCCGAGCTGGCGAAGCTGCTCGCAGCTGCCGGGCGTGACGCCGAGAGCCGCGAGCTCGCCGCCGAGTCGGCACGCGTCGCGGCTGCGCTCGGGATGTCGGGGATCGCCGGAACCGTCGCGCGCGTGGACGAGCCGGCGCTGCGCGTCGAGCGCGTGGGCGCGGGGTGGCGGATCGCGCGCGGCGCCGTCGAGGTGACGATCAAGGACTCGCGCGGCGTGCAGCTGCTCGCACGCCTCGTCGAGCGGCCGAACGAGGAGATCCACGTGCTGGCACTCGCGAGCGACGACGCGGCGAGCGCACCCGAGAGCACCGCGGGCGAGGTGCTCGACGAGCGCGCGCGCAAGGCTTACCGCCGCCGCCTCGACGAGCTCGCCGATGCGCTCGCCGATGCCGAGAGCCGCGGTGACGCGCGCCGCGGTGCCGCGATCGAGCGCGAGCGGGCGGCGCTGGTGCGCGAGCTCGCGCGGGCGACCGGGCTCGGCGGCAAGTCGCGGGCCTCGGCCTCGACCACCGAGCGCGCGCGCATCAACATCCAGAAGCGGCTCAAGGAGACGATCGCGCGCGTCGCGGAGGCCGATGGCGAGCTCGGTGGTTTTCTCGACCGTTCGCTACGCACCGGGACTTACTGCTGTTTTCGGCCGTAGTCGCGACGTTCCGGCGGAAAGTCACGATTCGTCACGGCGGCGGTCACGCCTTCCAGGCATGGAAGCCATCTTCACCCTCCTCATCCCGATCACGTTCGTCTTGCTACTCGTGCTCGAGCGGCTGTTTCCCGCGCGCGAGCAGCCGAAGATCCGGTTCTGGCTCGTCAGGGGGATCGCGTTCTTCGTCGCGACCGCCGCGATCTCGAGCCTCCCCGCGGCGCTCGTCGCCAGCGCGCTCGCGCCGTACGCGCCGCTTCATCTCGACGGCTTGCCGACCGCGGTCGCCGGGCTGATCGGGATCGTGGTCACCGATCTCGTCAGCTATGTCGTGCACCGCGTGCAGCACAACTGGCGGTGGCTGTGGCGGTGGACGCACCAGATGCATCACGCGGCCGAGCGCGTCGATGTCGCGGGCTCGGCGATCTTCCATCCGTTCGAGCTCGTGATGTTCGCCGTGATCACGTCCTTCATCGCCGTGATGCTCGGTCTCTCCCCGGCCGCTGCGGCGCTCGCGGGCCTGTTCGGCGCGGTGACCGGGATGTTCTCGCACCTCAACATCCGCACACCGCGCTGGCTCGGGTACATCATCCAGCGTCCGGAGGCACACTCGATCCACCACGCGCGCGGCGTCCACGCTTACAACTATGGCAACTTGACGGTGTGGGACCTCGCGCTCGGCACGTTCCGTAACCCTGCCTCGTTCGCCGGCGAGGCCGGATTCTGGAATGGCGCCTCGAACAAGTTCCTGTCCATGCTCGTCGGTCGCGACGTCGCCGAGCCCACCCGCTGAACGAGAGAGAGAGAACACCATGATCACGAATCCCCAAGATCTACGAGCCGTGATGTTCGAGCTCACGTCGGCCGCGTGGGTGCTCGCCGCGCTCGGCGCGCTCCTCGATGCTGGTCTCGCCGACCAGCTGACCGAGCCGCGGACGATCGACGAGCTGGCCGCGCGCTGCCCGGCGCTGTCCACGCGCCGCATCGCCAAGGTGCTCGCGGTCGCCGCGACGTACGGCGTGGTGATCGCCGACGGTCCACGCTATCGCCTCGCCGACGGCGTGAAGCCGGTGCTGTGCGGGCCGATGCGCGCGACCGTGACCGGCGACATCCGCACGCACCTCATGCAGGCGGTCGCGTTTCTCGACTCGGCGAGCGCGAGCGCGGCGAGCACGACGTGGGAGCACACCGATCCGCGCGTGCTGCAGTCGCAGGGCGAGGCGTCGAGCGTGATCCCGGCGATGGTGAAGATGATGCTCGCGCCGATGCTCGGCGATCTCGCGAGCCGGCTCGAGCGCCCCGGCGCGAAGCTGCTCGACGTCGGCACCGGTGTCGGCGCGCTCGCGATCAGCGCGTGCCGCGCGTTCCCGCAGCTCGCGGTCGTCGGGATCGATCCGTTCGGAGTGCCGCTCGAGCTCGCGCGCGCGAACGTCACGCGCGCCGGACTGGCCGAACGGATCGAGCTGCGCCAGCAGCGCGCCGAGGAGCTACGCGACGAAGGCGCGTTCGCATGCGCGTGGCTGCCGGCGTTCTTCATCGCGGCCGACCAGCTGCCGGCGGCGATCGCGCGCGTCGCCGCGGCGCTCGAGCCCGGCGGCTGGGTGTTGATGGGCGCGTCGGGCGGCGGCGACGCGAAGCAGCGCGCGATCAACGAGCTCGTCGTCGACGTCTGGGGTGGTCCGGCGCTGACGACCGCGGCGGCGGAGATGATGCTGCGCGAGGCCGGGCTGCGCGAGGTTCGCACGCTGCCGGGCCCGCCATGGGCGCCGCAGATGCTGGCGGCGATGCGCGCGTAGCGGCGGCTCGTCGCGGTAACATCCGTGACGATGACTTCGCCACGGGCGCCGAGCTGGCGCGCGGACGATCGCGTCGTGGTGCGCACGCCGCTGTTGCCCGCGACGATGCTCGCCGACTGGGCGAGCGCGGCCGATCCGCGTGCATTTCTCGCCGCGCTCGTCGCCGATCGCGCGGTCGACGAGGCGTTGTTCGTCGCGTCGCCGGCGCTGCACGAGACGCTCGCGACGTGGCGCGCGAATCCGCTGTCGCCCGCCGGCCAGCGCGCCGAGCAGTCGCTCGTGAAGTACATCGCGCGCATGGCGTACCGCGCGACACCGTTCGGGTTGTTTGCGGGCGTGTCGGCCGGCGAGCTCGGCCGCGCGACCGCGCTCGAGCTGGCGCCGCGCGCCGACTACCGCCGCCGCACGCGCCTCGACAACGACTACCTGTACGTGCTCGCCGACGAGCTCGCGCGCTCGCCGGCGAAGGATCGCATGCGGCTGCGCCCGAATTCGTCGCTGTATTCGATCGCCGGGCGCGTGCGGTTCGCCGCGACGCGGGTCGTGAACAAGGACCGCCGGTACGAGCTCGTCGCGGCCGAGCGCACGCCGTACCTCGAGGCGACGCTCGAGCGGGCGAAGTCCGGCGCGCTCGCCGGCGAGCTCGCCGAGGCGCTCGTCGCCGACGACGTCACGCTCGAAGAAGCGCGCGCGTACGTCGACGAGCTCGTCGAGGCGCAACTGCTCGTGCCCGAGCTCGGCATCCACGTCACCGGGCCCGAGCCGATCGACGGCATGCTCGTGCAGCTGCGCGCGGCGAGCTTCGATCGCGAAGCCGCGGCGCTCGACGGTGCGCGTCGCGCGATCGGCGAGCTCGATGCGGCCGGCGTCGGCAACGCACCGGAGCGCTATCGCGCGATCGCCGACGGCCTGAACGAGCTGCCCGCGAAGATCGAGCTGTCGAAGTTGTTTCAGGTCGATCTCGTCAAGCCGGGTACGATCGCGATCGGTCGCCGCGTGGCGGGCGATCTGTCGCGCGTGATCGGCCAGCTCGCGCAGACGTTCGTCGCGGAGGCCGAGTCGCTCGCCGACTTCCGGCGCGCGTTTCGCGAGCGCTGGGAGGATCGCGAGATGCCGCTCGCCGACGTACTCGACGAGGAATCCGGCATCGGCTTCGAGACGTTGCGCGGCCCCGGCACCGAAGGTGCGCCGTTGCTCGCGGGCGTCGCGTTTCCGGCTTCCCCGAGCACGCCGCGCGTGCCGTGGGCCGCGCGTCACGTGCATCTGCTGTCGCGCCTCGGGGCGGCGCTCGCCGCCGGTGCCGACGAGATCGTGCTGGACGACAGCGACTTCACCGCGATGAAAGCGCCGAGGCCGGCGCGGCTGCCGGACGCGTTCGCCGCGCTGATCCGCCTGGCCGGCACCACCGACGAGCTCGCGCGCGGCGAACCGACGATCTTTCTCGAGGGCGTGTCGGGCCCGAGCGGCGCCAACTTGCTCGGGCGGTTCTGCCACGCGTCGCCCGCGATCGAGCAGCACGTGCGCGAGCACCTCGCGGCCGAGGAGGCGCACGCGCCCGATGCCGTGTTCGCCGAGATCGTGCACCTCAACGAGGGCCGGATCGGCAACATCCTGTGCCGGCCGGTGTTGCGCGGCCACGAGATCGTGTTTCTCGGCACCTCCGGTGCGCCGAGCGATCGCCAGATCACGCTCGACGATCTGACCGTGTCGGTACCAGGCGATCGCATCGTCGTGCGCTCGCGCCGGCTCGGCCGCGAAGTTCGCCCGCGGCTCACGACCGCGCACAACTTCCGGCTGCGCAGCCTGTGCGTGTATCGCTTCTTGTGCGCGCTCGCGGTGCAGGACGGCATCACCGCGAACTGGACCTGGGGCCCGCTCGCCGACGCCCCGTTCCTGCCGCGCGTGCGCGTCGGTCGCGTCGTGCTCGACCGCGCGACGTGGACGCTCGACGCCAAGGAGCTCGATCCGATCACGAAGGTGGTCCGCGAGGCGGCGAAGGCACCCGCCGCGCGATCGAAGGTGATCGAGGCCGTGGCGGCGTTACGCGACGCCCGCCGCTTGCCGCGCTTCATCGTGATCGCGGCGGGCGACAACGAGCTGCCGATCGATCTCGACAACCCCATGCTCGCGGCCGCGTTTGCCGACGAGCTGAGCGGCATGAAGCGCGTGCGCCTGGTCGAAGCGTTCCCCGCGCTCGATCGCCTGCCGGTGCGCGGGCCCGAAGGTCTGTTCTCGAACGAGGCGGTGCTGACGTTCACGCGCGCGCCCGAACCGGCGCCCGCAGCGGCGGCCGCGCCGGTCGCACCTGCTGTGCCCGCGATCCGGCGCCAGTTCGTGCCCGGCAGCGAATGGTTGTACGCGAAGATCTACTGCGGCGAGTCCTCGCTCGATCACGTGCTGCGCGACGCGATCGCACCGGTCGTGCGCGATGTCCACGATGGCCAGTGGTTCTTCATTCGTTATCAAGATCCCGATTCGCACGTGCGCGTGCGCTTTCGCGGCGAGCCGGCGCGGCTGCTGTCGGTCGTCCTGCCCGCGCTCGAGCGAGCGCTCGCGCCGATGATCGAGCACGGGGTCGCGCGCAAGCTCGTGCTCGATAGCTACGAGCGCGAGATCGAGCGCTACGGCGGGGCCCGCGCCATCGAGCTCGTCGAGCAAGTGTTCTGGCGCGACAGCGAAGCCGTGCTCGGCATCGTCGAGCTGCTCGAGGGCGATTCCGGCGCCGACGCGCGCTGGCGTCTCGCGCTGCGCGGCATCGACTCGTTGCTCGACGCGGTCGGGTTGACCGTCGAGCAGCGCACGAAGGTGGTCACCGACGGCCGGGATTCGCTCGGTGCCGAGATGAACGCCGACAGCCGGCTGTGGGGGAGCATCGGCGAGCGTTTCGCGAAGGAGCGCAGCGCGCTCGATCCGGTGCTCGCGCGCCGACCCGAAACCGATGCCGGTCACGATCTCGAGCCGGGCTTCGAGCTGCTCGCGCGCCGCGACACGGCGATCGCCGAGCTCGCGGTCGAGCTGCGCCGGCGCGACGAGGCCGGCGAGCTCGTGCCCCGGATCGCCGGCTTCGCGTGGAGCCTCGCTCACATGCACGCGAATCGCTTGCTGCACGCATCGCAGCGCGCGCAGGAGCTCGTGCTCTACGACTTCCTGCGCCGCTACTACTCCGCGCAGCGCAGTCGCGGCAAGGGCGGCTGATCGGTCGACCGTCGAGCCGGGCGACGATGCGCGCCGCACCGGATCGACATCGCGCGTGCGGATCGCCCGGAGGTGCTTTCAGGCAGTCACGTGCTCGCGGGCATGTATAGCGTGACGCCGCGGTGGACCGCGCTGTTCTGGAAGTCCGGAGGGTGCCATTCGACGCGCGCGAGCACGTTCAGCGTCCCGAACAGCATCGTCGTGGTCGAGAACATCGGATACGTCACCGGATCGTTCAGGATCATGACCGCCCACGTCGTCATCTCCGGCGTGACGTCGGCCTGTGGCATCAGCACCCAGCCGGTCGGCGGCGGCGGATTGTCGGCGACCGCCGGCGTGACGATGCAACATTGAATGTCGGCCGAGCCCGGGCAGTAGCCGGGATACGACGTGTGATCGCCGAGCGCGGCGCACGCCTCGGTCGAGATGCACACGCCGGGCGCGCCGAACGGCGCGCAGGTCGGCAGCGCGTCGGGCGGCGCGTCGCCCGTGGCGGCATCATCGACGGTCGCGGCTGCGTCCGCCGCCACCTTCGTCGCGGGGTGACCGCACGCCACCAGGCCCACCGCGACGACTACCGCGCGCACGATCCACATTATTACCTCGATGTCGCGCGAGTCGCTACCCACGGGTAATCGCGTACCCACAGCGAGCGACTTGCAACGCTTGTAGAGTCGCCGCGTGATGCCGTCGGTCGCGTCGCAGATCTTTCCTGGTGAAGGGGAGATGGCGCGCTTGATCCGGGGGATGGACTGGGCCGCGACACCGCTCGGGCCGGTCGAGCGATGGCCGCAGAGCCTGCGCACCGCCGTCAGCATCTGCCTCGGCTCGCGCCATCCGATCGTGGTGTGGTGGGGACCCGAGCGGTGGATGTTTTACAACGACGGCTATCGCCCGATGCTGGGCGAGAGCAAGCACCCGCAGTTTCTCGGAGCGTCGGGGCGCGAGTGCTGGGCCGAGATCTGGGACGTCGTCGGCCCGATGATGGATCGGGTCATCGCGACCGGCGAGGCGACGTGGTCCGAGGACCTCCAGCTGCTGATGAATCGCAGCGGCTACCTCGAGGAGTCGTACTTCACGTTCTCGTACAGTCCGATTCGCGACGAGGATGGCCGCCCGGTCGGCATCTTCAACGCGTGCACCGAGACGACCGCGCGCGTGCTCGCGACGCGCCGCATGCGGACGCTGCGCGAGCTCACGATCGAAGCTCGCTCGACGAGCGAGGCCGCGCGCAGCTGCACCGAGATCCTCGCGCGCAACGCGCAGGACATCCCGTTCGCGTCGATCTACCTGCGCGACGAGTCCAACGCTCGCCTCGTGCTGGCCGCGCAGGCCGGGCTCGAGGCCGGCACGCCTGCGTGCCCGGAATCGACACCGCTCGACGACGCGGCGACGTCGGGTTGGCCGCTCGCGCGCGTCGCAGCGACCGCCCGGACCGAGCACGTGCGCGAGCTCGCGAGCAGGTTCGCCGGCCTGCCGATCGCGCCGTGGGGCGTGGCGCCGAGCGAGGCGATCGTGCTGCCGATCGCGCAGCCAGGCTCGGCCGAGCGCGCAGGCGTGCTGGTGCTCGGCATCAACCCGCGGCGCGCGTTCGACGACGAATACCAGGGGTTCTTCGGCCTCGTCGCGAGCCACGTCGCGACCGCGCTGTCGAACGCGCGCGCGTATCAGCTCGAGCGCGAGCGCGCGGAGAAGCTGGCCGAAATCGATCGCCTGAAGACCACGTTCTTCAGCAACGTCAGCCACGAGTTTCGTACGCCGCTCACGCTGATCCTCGGGCCGATCGAGGACGCGGTGCGCAACGCGGACAAGACGCTCGGCGGCGACTCGCTCGAGACCGTGCGCCGAAACGCGGTGCGCCTGCTCGAGCTCGTCAACACCTTGCTCGACTTCTCGCGCGCCGAGGCCGGCAAGCTCGACGCGCGCTTCGCGCCGGTCGAGCTCGGGACGGTGACGTCGGGAATCGCGAGCTCGTTTCGATCGGTCGTCGAGGCGGCCGGGCTCGCGTTCGTCGTCGACTGCCCCCCGGTGTCCGAGCCGATCTACGTCGATCGCACGCAGTGGGAGAAGATCGTTCTGAATCTGATCTCGAACGCGTTCAAGTTCACGTTCCACGGCGAGATCCGCGTCGAGCTGCGCGAGCACGTCGATCGCATCGAGCTCGCGGTCCGCGACACCGGCACCGGCATCGCCGCCGAGCATCTGCCGAAGATCTTCGAAAGATTTCATCGCATCGACGGCGCCCGGGGCCGCAGCTTCGAAGGCTCGGGGATCGGGCTCGCGCTCGTGCGCGATCTCGTCGCGCTGCACGGCGGCTCGGTGCGCGCGACGAGCGCGGTCGACCACGGCAGCGCGTTCGTCGTGACGCTGCCGCGCGGCCGCGCGCACCTGCCGGCCGATCGCATCGTCATCTCGGCGCCGGCCGCCGCGCACGATGCGGCATCGTACCTGGTCGAGGCCACGCGCCGGGTCGAGCCGCTCGCGCTCGCGGTCACGCCGTCGGCCGTCGACAGCGCGCGCGTCCTCGTCGTGGACGACAATGCCGACATGCGCGCGTACCTCGTGCGGCTGCTCGCCCCACGCTGGCGGGTCACCGCAGTCGAAGATGGCCGCGCCGCGCTCGACCACGCGCTGTCCGATCCGCCCGATCTCGTGCTGAGCGACGTGATGATGCCGCGCATGACCGGCGTCGAGCTGCTCCAGGCGCTGCGCGCCGACCCGAAGACGAACACGATCCCCATCGTGCTGGTCTCGGCGCGCGCCGGCGAAGAGGCGATCGTCGATGGCCTCGAGACCGGCGCCGACGATTACCTCGTCAAGCCGTTCTCGGCGCGCGAGCTCGTCAGTCGCGTCACGACGCACCTCGAGCTCGCACGCACGCGCCGCGCTGCGACGAAGGCCGCGCTGACGCTGGCGCGCACGCGGGCGGCGCTGCTCGACGATCTCGAGCGCAAGAACAAGGAGCTCGACTCGTTCAATTACGCGGTCTCTCACGACCTGCGCGCGCCGCTGCGCAGCATCGACGGGTTCTCGCGGGCGCTCGTCGAGGACTTCCGCACCATGCTGCCGCCCGAGGCCCGCGATTTTCTCGGGCGCATCCGCTCGAGTGCGCAGCGCATGGCCGAGCTGATCGAAGACCTCCTGCGACTGTCGCGCGTCACGCGCGCCGACCTCAACCGCGACACGATCGATGTCTCGGCGATCGCCGCGGGCGTGCTCGGCGAGCTGCAGCGCGCGAACCCGGAGCGCAAGGTGGAGATCGTCGTCGAGCCCGACGTTCGCGCTCACGCGGATCGCCAGCTCCTGCGCATCACGCTCGAGAACCTGCTCGGCAACGCGTGGAAGTACACCGCGAAGACGCCGGTCGCGCGGATCGAGTTCGGCGCGCGCGACGGCGCGATCTACGTGCGCGACAACGGCGCGGGCTTCGACATGCGCCTCGCGCATCGCCTGTTCGGTGCGTTCCAGCGCCTGCACTCGGCGGCCGACTTTCCGGGGTCCGGAATCGGCCTCGCCACCGCGTATCGGATCATCGACCGCCACGGCGGCCAGATCTGGGCGGAAGCCGAGGTCGGCGTCGGCGCGACCTTCCGGTTCACGCTCCCGGCCTCCGACGACAAGACCGGGACGTGATAGATTGACCGAGGACTGCCGAGGGTGGGATTTGTCGCGAAGACTGCGGCTATTACTCGTCGAAGACTCCGAGGATGACGCGTTGCTCGTCACTCGAGAGCTGGCGCGCAACGGCTTCGATCTGGTGAGCCATCGCGTGTGGACCGAGCCGGCGCTCGTCGCTGCGCTGGACGAGACGTGGGACCTCGCGATCTCCGACTTCCAGATGCCCGCGTTCGACGGCCTGCAGGCCTTCGAGATCTTGCACCGCGAAGCTCCCGACCTACCGGTCATCTTCGTGTCGGGGGTGCTCGGCGAGGATCGTGCAGTCGAAGCGATGCGAGTCGGCGCACGCGATTACATCGTGAAAGGCAACCTCGCGCGACTCGGCTCGGCGGTGCGTCGCGAGCTCGCCGATGCCGACGAGCGCAGGCGCCGGATCGAGGCCGAGCGCGCGCTCGCGATCGAGGAGCGGCGGTTTCGCAGCATCTTCGAGTCGGCGTCGGTCGGCATCGTCGAGATCGACGTCTCGGCCGCGCGTCAGCTCATCGAGGCC
>Ga0335083_10002953_pt1 | contig 22238 bp, 21 predicted proteins | sample Lox_Sample_42_FD_206716 | JGI IMG/M metagenome (GOLD analysis project Ga0335083, IMG submission 206716) | Soil microbial communities from Loxahatchee National Wildlife Refuge, Florida, United States - Lox_Sample_4.2 | ecosystem: Environmental > Terrestrial > Soil > Wetlands | place: USA...
GGCGAGGCCGCGATCGGCGCGTACGACGTAGCCGAGGAGACATTCGGCGAGGCGCTCGCGATCTGGCGTGAGCTCGACGACGAGACGGGTGCGGCCGACGTCCTGCGCGGCCTCGGGATGACCCACCTGTTCCGCGGCGATCTCGCGCAAGCGGAGCGCTTCGTGTCGGAGGCGCTGGGCTCGTTCCGCTCGTCCGGGAACCAACGTGGCGCGGCGTGGGCACTGCAAAACCTCGCGTGGATCTCCTTCTCCCACGGCAACGTCCCGCGCGCCGAGCAGCGGCTGGAGGAGTCGGCCGACCTCTTCGGCAAGCTCGGCGACTGGGGTGGTCTCAGCTGGGCGTACGGCCTGCTCGCGTTCGTGCGCTACAACCAGGGCCGGCTCGACGAGGCCGCCGCGATCGCCGAACACATCTCGATCGAGGGGCGTGAGACCGGCAACCGATGGGCGGTCGGGATGATGGACGTGCTCCTCGCCAACGTCGCCTTGTGGAACGGCCGCACGCGCGAGTGCGCGCAACTGGGCAACGACGCGATCCGGCTGTTCCAAGATGTCGGCGACCGGTGGGGCGAGGTCATGGCGACGTCCGCGGTCGTGCGCGCCCACGCCGAGCTCGGCCACGACGCCGAGTACGAGTCCGTTCTGGAGCGTTACCGGGAAGTCGCGGAGTCGATGCCCGACGAGGGCATGCGTCAGCTACCGCAGCTCGTCGAGGCGTCGGTCGAGCTCCAACGGGGGCACGCGGCGGAGGCGGAGCGAGTGCTCGCCGGCTGCGAACCCGACGATCAGAACGACCTCGGCGCCTCGGATACATTCGCCGCACTCGGGCTCGCGCGCCTCCAGCTCGGTGACGCTATGGGCGCGATCGAAGTGCTCGAGCGTGTCTACATGTTGGCCCAGGACGACGGACCCAAGCTCGGGATCGGGTGCCGGCTCGCGCTCGCGTACGCGGTCGCGCATCGCTGCGACGACGCCCGCGCGGTACTCGAGGAGCTCAACGAGCGCAGCGGAGGGACGTACTCCGACCGCATGATCGCGCTGTGGGCCGAGAGTCTCGTGCACGTGCAGACCGGGCTCGGCGACGGCCGCGGCAGCGTCGACGCCGCGCACGCGATCGCGACGGCAACCGATGCTCGCCTCGAGCATGCGATCGCGGCGCTCGCCCGGGCTTATGTGCTGCGCGCGCTCGGCGACGCCGAAGCCGACGCGGCGCACGACGACGCCGAGCGCCAGCTCGATTCACTACACATCACCGGAGAGGGCTGGCGCCGCGTGTTCGACCTCGCGCTCGACGGCGTGCCGGAACGCGCGTAGCGCCGCTCCTCACGCGGTCGGCTCGAGCAGTACCAGCGGGATCTCCCGATCAGTCTTCGCCTGGTAGCCCGCGTATTTCTTGTGATCGGCGACGACGAGGGGCCACAACCGGGCGCGCTCTTCGGGACTGGCGACCCGAGCCGTCATCGGTCGCTTCGGCGCGCCCTTGAACGCGACCTCGACCGCCGGATTGTCGCGCAGGTTGAGGAACCACGCCGGGTGTGCGTCGTCGCCGCCACGTGACGCGACGACAACGATCGCGTCGCCGTCCTGCACCGGAGACGTCAGCATCACCGACCGGCGCTGCCCGGTCTTGCGTCCGATGGTCGTGAGTTCGAGCACCGGCATGTTCGACACCTGCCAGCCGAGGCGGCCGCCACTGACCTTCAGCAGAACGCGATGGACGCCGTTCATCGTCTTCAGGGTGAGATCGTTCGGCATGCGCTCGAACCTAGACGAGTCGCACGCCGGGGGCGAACGGAGCGGCGCGCAGGCGGTCGAGCACCTCGTCGCACGCGCGCCCGTCGGAGAAGGTCGCTGCATCCGCGGGGACCCGGCCCGACGTGACCGCGTCGCGAATCACTTCCGCGTACCTCCGCATCGGCGCCAGGTGCGCGTCGCCGTCGGTGCTCTCTGCGATGTCGATGCGTGCCCGCGAGTGGTCGGCGCGGCGGAGCGTGAGCTGCGCCTCCCCGACCAGCTCGGCGACCGCGTCCGTTCCGAGCACGGTGAACCGCGGCGCGAGGTTCGCGACAGATGCGAAACCACTGTCGATCGCGACCGTTACGCCGTTCGAGAGCACGAGCGCGGCGCTGAAGCCGTCCTCGGCCGTGCACCGGTGAAGGGCGCCGGCCGCGTCCGGTCGCTCTCGGACGTCGATTCGCAGGAGCGCCCGGACCTCGGCGACCTCCGCGCCGAACAACCAGCGCAGCGTGTCGACGGCGTGCGATCCCCAGGCGCCGACCCAGCCACCACCCAGCTCCCGGTCGAACAACCAGCCCCACGGGCGCAGTGGGATCCGCGTCCCCGCCGAGAGCCGCGTGATCTGGACGTGCTGGACGGTTCCGAGTTCGCCGCCGGCGATCAGGTCGCGCAGCGCCGAGCGGTCGGCCGCATAGCGGAACTCGAAGTTGCAGAGCGCGATCACACCGGCGTCTCGCGCTTCGGCCTCCAGCGCGCGCGCCTCGTCGGCATCCAGCGCGAAGGGCTTGTCGCACAACACGGCCTTACCGGCGCGCAGCGCCAGCCGGACGTGTTGCGCGTGCAGGAACGGCGGCGAGTGTACGGACACCAGATCGACGTCCGGCCGGTTCGTCGCGGCCTCTATCGCGCTTTCGTCGCGCGCCGACACGCAGTCGACGACCACGCAATCCTCCGTCGCCGCGAACACGGGCGCGACGACGCGCTCGCCGAAACCACGACCGACGACGGCGACCCTCATTCGCCCAGCACCTCGGGCGCGTCGCCGCGCACGGGCAGGTGGAACCGGCGCAGCCCCGCGTGGGTCGCCGGTCCGATCGTGAGCGCGAGCAGCACCGTACCCACGCCGACGTGACCGCCGAGCGCGTACCCGACCACCAGAACGCTGCATTCGAGACCCGTGCGCACGATCCAGATGCGGTGCCCGCGCGCGGCGATCGCCGTCATCAAACCGTCGCGCGGGCCGGGCCCGAGCGCGGAGCCGATGTAGAGGCCGCCCCCGACCCCGAACATCACGACCGAGCCGAAGAGCATGGGAACGCGCACTGCGAGCGCGTGCTGTTCGGGAATCAGGTAGAGGCCGAGGTCGGCGATGAAGCCCACCGACAGTGTGTTCACGACCGTCCCGAGCCCGAGGTGTTGGTGCAACGGGATCCACGCCACCAGCACGACGAGACCGGTGAGCACGACGACGAGACCGAACGAGATCCCCGTCGCGCGGGCAACGCCCTGGTGGAAGACGTCCCACGGCGCCACGCCGAGGTCGGCTCGCACCGACACCGCGATCGCGAACCCGATCGCGAACAAGCCGGCCACGAGCGGCGGGACGCGGCGGCAGAGCTCCCGCGCGGTCGGGAAGGAGAGCACTTGCGCGTAGCGGCCGTCGTCCGGCGCGGCGCGGGTCACGATTCGAGTCGGGCCGACGATTCCGCGTCGAGAAACAGCGTCGCGTTCGCGTGCCGCCGCAGGATCGACGCCGGGCACGCGACGGAGACGGGTCCGTACAGCGCGGTGTGCACGGGCGCGGCCTTGCGTGCCTCGGGAACGATCACGAGCACGCGGCCCGCGCGCAGCAGGGCGGGTATGGTCACCGTGATCGCGTGCGTCGGTACGTCGTCGATCGTCGCGAAATGCCCCTCACCGACCTGCTGGCGCCGGGATTCAGGTTCGAGGGCGACGACCTTCACGTCACGCGGATCGTCGAAGTCGGCGACCGGTGGGTCGTTGAACGCGAGATGACCGTTCTCCCCGATCCCCGCGCAACAGAGGTCGAGCGGATGCGCACGCAACGCCGCCTCGTAGCGCTCGGCCTCACGCTCCGGATCGCCGGTGTCGCCCGAGAGATAGTCGAACTCCCCCACCGGCAAGAGGGCCGCAACCCGTTCGCGCATGTAGCGCTGGAAGCTCGCCGGGTGTTCCGGCCCCAGGCCGACGTATTCGTCCATGTGGAAGGCTCGAACCCGGGTCCAGTCGAGGTCGCGGATCTTCACGAGCTCCGCCAGGAACTCGAGTTGCGAGTTGCCGGTGGCCAGCATCACGTTGGCTGCACCGCGCGACTCGATCGCGGTGCGCACGGCGTCCGCCGCGCACGACGCTGCACTCATCGCCATCTCCGCGACGGTGTCGGCGACCTTGACGGTCAACGCGCCGAACTGCCGCTCGTCGATCACGCGAACTGCGGCAGCCACCGCGCGGTCGCCGACAGCATCTCGTCGGTCATCTGCTCGACATGATCGAAGTCGATGCGGCCCGCCAGCGGATCGAGGAGCATCGCCTCCACGACTTGGTCGCGGTTTCCCGACAGCGCCGCTCGCACGGTGGCTTCCTGCGACGCGGACACGCGCCGCAGCCACTCGGCGAGCACATTGGGGAGTCGTGCCTGGTCGCGCGGCCGCAGGCCCCGCCCGTCGGCGACGCACATTGCTTCGACGACGACATCGGGAGGGAGATCGGGTGCTTGACCCGAGTTCGGGAGGTTCAGCGGGAAGGCGTGGGGTCGATCCCGCAGAAAGGCGTCGATCATCGGCGCCACCATCTCTCCGGACGGCATCGTCGAAACCTCGTTCGAGGCGCGCATCTCCGCGAGCATGCCCCGGTGGCCGGCGGCGTCGCGCTCGCGATCGGCGATAGTGGTGAGCGCTACTCCCCAGCGCTTGCCCCAGCCCGACTCCTCGGTGAGGAAACCGGGAAAGAACTCCACGAGATGGCGATCACCCGCACCGGGGAGCACGCCGTAGCGCTCGAACAGCGCGAGCTTGACCTTGTGGTGTTCGAGGATCTCACGCTTGGACACCCCGCCCGCGAGGGCCGCGGCCTCTCCGAACCCGGCCGGGAGCTTGACGGGCTCGTTGCCCAGGCCGTCGGGGTCGGCGAGGAGGGCGCGCAGCCGATCGAAGCCGTCGTCGCCGTCGACGCGCAACGACGTGAGGATCGGGAGGTGATTGACACCCACCAGCTCGAACTCGAGGTCGAGAAAGCTCGAGTCGAGCAACAACGACAACGCGAACTGTGCGCCCGCGATCTCGTGACACAGACCCACCGTTCGGATGCTCGTCTCGTGCGTCATCGCCCGGCACAGCGTGGTCATCGGATTCGTGATGTTGAGCATCCACGCGTGCGGGCAGATCTCTTCCATGTCGCGCGCGATACCTACGAGCACCGGGATGTTGCGCAGGGCCCGCATGATCCCACCCGGTCCGACGGAGTCGCCGACCGACTGCTTGATGCCGTGACGCTCCGGGATCTCGAGGTCGTGGCGCATGCTCGCGAATCCGCCCGTCGAGATCGTGACGACGACGTAGTCGGCACCCTCCAGCGCCGCCCGCTGGTCGGTGGTGGTTGACACGGTCATGCCGAGTCCCTTCAGGCCCACGACGTGGCGTACGAAGTCGGCCATCGGCTCGAGCGGGTCGGGATCGATGTCCTGCAGGACGATCTCCGCCTCGGCGAGCGACCCGGTGTTGACGAGGTCGACGAGCAGCTTGGGAACCCACTGGTAGCTGCCGCCACCGACGATGACGATGCGCGGTGCCATGGCGCGGGATCTTACGCGTCGAACTGCGGCAGCCATCGTGCCGTCGCCGCGAGCATCTCGTCGGTCATCTCGATGATCTTCTCGTAGGGCAGCTGCGCGGCGATCGGATCCGCAAGCATCGCTTCGAGCACGAGCTCGCGGTCACCCGACAAGGCCGCCTCGACGGTCCACTCCTGCACGACGTTGATGCGCCGCAGGAACTCGCCCATGATCCCGGGCACCGTCGTCTTGTCGCGTCCGTGCACACCGGAGCCGTCGGCCACGCCCATGATCTCGACGACAGCCCCTGCGTCGAGGTTCGTCACGTTGCCCTCGTTCGGCAAGTTGACTGGGAGATGCTTCGCCTTACCGGTGACCATCCCGTCGAGCAGCTGCGCGACGAGCTCGCCCGAGGGCATGCGCGTGACATCGGAAGCGTCGCGCATCTCTTCGTAGAACTCGACGTCGTCATCCGCGTCGCGCCGATGACCGCCCATCCCGTAATGGTGGACGCGCCAATCGCGGCCGTAGTCGTTCGCCGGATGCACGAAGCTCGGCATGAACTCGACCGAGTGATGGTCGCCCGAGCCGACGAGCACTCCGAAGCGCCGGAAGAGCTCGAAGCGGACGCGGTTGTTCTCGATGACGTCGAGCTTGGTCCAGTGCTCCGCGGGCGAGACCTTCACCCAACCGGCGCGATCGGGCGGATCCATCCAGATCGGCTCGACCGCGGCCCGCTCGGGATCGTTCAGCAGCGCGTGCAGGCGGACGAAACCGTCCTCGTCGTCGCCGACGCGCAGCGACGTCGCCAGCGGGAAGTGGTTCACGCCGCCGAGGATCGGGTCGACGTCGGCCATGCCGCAGTCGAGCAGGAGACTCAGAACCCACGAGCAGCCGACCCACTCGTTGCACAGCCCGACCGTCTTCACGTTGGTCTCGCGTGTCGCCGAACGGCACAGCGCGGTGAGCGGGTTGGTGACGTTCACGAGCCAGGCATCGGGCGCAACGGTTTCGATGTCGCGCGCGATGTCGAGGAGCACCGGGACGCTTCGCAGTGCGCGCAGAATGCCTCCCGGGCCGACGCTGTCGCCGATCGGTTGGCGAATGCCGAAACGCTGCGGGATCTCGATGTCGTGCTGCATCGAGTCGAATCCGCCGACCGAGAAAGCTGTGATGACGAAATCGGCGCCGTCGAGCGCGCGGCGACGTTCGCCTTCGGCCTCGACCGTCATCGCGATGCCGCGCCGGTCCGCCATCTCGCGACCGAGGTCCTGCATGAGCTTCATACGTTCGGTGTCGAGATCGTGCAGCACGACACTGGAGCCGGTCAGCGACGGCGTGTTGGCGAAATCCGCCAAGAGGCGGGGCGCCCAGTGATAACTGCCCCCGCCGACGATCGTGATCCTCGGGGTCATGCGCGGAGCCTACGAGTCGTCGGGCCACCGAGCGAGACGGTCGGGACCGGTTCACCCGGTGAGCGCGACCTCCACCTCGATCTCGACCGCGCCGCCCCGGGGCAAGGCCGCGACGCCGATCGCGGACCGGGTGTGGCGGCCGGAGTCACCGAATACGTCGTACAGCAGCCGGCTGGCGCCGTCGACCACCGCGGGCTGCTGGTCGAAGCCGGGCGCCGACGCGACGAAACCGAGCACCGTGAGCACTCGCGACACACGTTCGAGCGAGCCGAGACCGGCGCGGAGCACCGACAGCGCGTTGAGCGCGCACCACCTCGCCGCCTCCGCGCCGTCGGCTACGGAAAGATCGGTTCCCAGCACGCCCGGATGGACGAGCCGACCGTCGTGGTCACGCGGCAGCTGGCCGGAGGTGCGCGCCCGGTCGCCGTGCACGACGATCGCGTCGAGCGGATCGTGCGGCGGGTAGGGACCGGGCAGCGCGAGGCCGAGATCGGCCAGGCGCCGGTCGATGTCGCTCACAACCACCTCGCAAGGAACCCGGGGACCTCGGCGCCGTGCCATTGGTGCTCGCCGTCGAATACGTCGTGCACCAACGCGTCCGACGGTGCACCCGCGCGCTCGTATACGCCGCGGAGCCGGTCGACCGTCGCGCGCGCGGCTGCGACCGGGAAGATCATGTCCTCGGTTCCCGTCTCGACGAGCAGCGGCCGCGGCGCGATCAAGGCGGCGACGTCGGCGTGCTCGATCATGCCCAGCTGCCCCGCCATCACCTGAGATCCGCACATGTTCCACGGCACCCGATGGGCCGCCCGCCACGACGCGAGGTAGCCGGAGACGACCGCGGCGCGCACGCGCGCGTCCAGCGCGGCAAGGAACAACGTGCACGTTCCGCCGTACGACAACCCCGCCGCCGCGACCCGCGCCGGATCGACCAGCGGGTGCCCGCACAGGACGTCGAGCGCGCGAGAGAGATCCCAGAGGTTGCGCTCCAGGGGAACGACTCCGGCGAGCGTGGCACACACGAGGTCCCAGTCGCAGTGGTAGTGGTCCGCGGGCATCCAGTCGGCGCGCTCTCCGAAACCACGGAGATCCGGGGCCAGCACGACGTAGCCGAGGCGCGCGAGCGCGTGCGCGTAGTCGTCGCCCGGACCGCCCTCCGTCAGGCCGCACACCCGCGACTTGCCCGGACCGTGACCGTGTATCGCGAGCACCGCGGGGCCGGGTGGCGCGTCGCGGCGCGTATGAGGCACCAGCAGGAAGGCCGGGACCGACATCGTCGTCTCGGTGTCGAACACGACGCGCGAACGTGAGTACGGACCGCAGTCGACCGCTTCGGTGGTCTCGAGATCGAGCGGAACCCGCTCGGGCGGAGTGCCGAGGAGCGCGGTGAGGCGAGCCCGGGTACGCGCGCACCACGCGTCGTCGTCCGCGAGTGGCTCGGGGTCGACGACCTCGTCGAGCTGCAGTCGCCAGTACGCCCAGTTGGAGAAGTTGCGGACGCGGCTCACGCGGCGTCGCCGAGGGCCCATCGCAGTCCGCCGGCGAGGTGTCGTAGATACGTAGGCGACTCCCACGCCGACGGGAAGTGACCGAGGCTCGTCGAAAAGACACGTCCGTCGCCCTCACGGAAGCACCAGGCAAGCGGGTAGCCGAATGACGGGGGGCGCGCGCCTGATGCGGTCAGGTCGAGCTCACCGTCACGCACGCGCAACAACACCTCCGCATCGGGGCGCAGATCGCGGAATTGGTAGACCTCGTCGTGCCAACGCCATTCGGGGCCGAGGTGCGCGCACGCGGGATGCGAGACATCGAGCACGTCGGCGACGAATGTCTGCGTCCACGGATGACCGTCGAACCGCGCGCCGACGATCTCTCCGTACTCGTCCCACGAGTAGCACGAGTCGGTGGCGGAGTGGATGGCGCACACTGCCAGCCGGCCGGCTCGCACGGCATCGACGATCGCCTTGCGCTGCGCGGCGCTCCAAGGTGTCTCGCCGATGGTGAAGAGCGCGAGGGCGCGAGCCGCACGGATCTCGTCGACTCCGAGGATGCGTACGTCTTCGACGCGCGTTGCGTTCAGCCCGGCGAGCTCGGCGACCTGGGCCACCCCGACCGTCGCCTGGTCGAGCACGCCGTGAACGCCCGCGGGACCGTCGCGATACGGGGCGACCTGGGTGACGAACAGCAAGGACTCGGCCATGCCGCGGCAACGTAGTCGCAGTAGCGTCCGCGCGCATGCAGATCGGTTTCATCGGCCTCGGCGCGATGGGCCTGCCCATGGCGCGGCACTTGCTCGCGGCGGGGCACGACGTCACCGTGGCATCACGCAGCCGCCCTCCCATCGACGCCGCGCTGGCGGCCGGCGCACGCGACGGCACGGATGCGCGAGGTGTGGTCGCCGCGAGCGACATCACGCTCCTGTGCGTTCCCGATACGCCCGACGTCGTCGAGGTGATCGACCACGCCTGGCCGGCACTCGGGCGCGGAAAGATCGTCGTCGACACGTCCACGATCGATCCGGACGTCGAGCGGCAGCAGCACGCGCGCGTCGCGGCGACCGGAGCGGGCTACCTGGATGCGCCGCTCTCCGGTGGGACGACCGGTGCCGTACGGGGAACACTCACGGTGATGGTCGGCGGTGACGGAGCGGTTCTCGAATCGGCGCGCCCGGCCCTCGAGCCGTTCGCGGGGCGCATCGTGCATGCCGGCGGACCCGGGTTCGGCCAGATCGTGAAGCTCTGCAATCAGCTCGTGTACGCGTCGCAGATGCTTGCGGTCTCGGAAGCATGCGCGCTCGCAGTGAAGGAGGGCGTCAGCCTCGACGTCGTGCACGACGTTCTCACACACTCGACCGGCGACTGCACCGCGGTCAGAACCCGCATTCCGTTCGAAGGCGCCCGACCGGACACACCGGCTTCCAACGGATGGCGACCCGGCTTCATGACGACGCTCATGGCGAAGGACGTCGATCTCGTCCTGCGCGCGGCGGCGCACGCCGGTGTACCCGCGACGGCTGCCGAAGCCGTTCGGCCCGTCCTCCGGGAAGCCCTGGACGACGGGTTCGGTCGGGAAGACTTCTCCGCGCTCGGCAAGGTGGTTCGCCGGCACGCCGGTATGGAGTAGGTCGCCCGCACGCCGCCGCCGCCCCCCCCCGCCGCCGATCCCCATCGCCCCCGAAGGCCGCCCCGGCCGGCCGGCACGCGCGAGCAGACCGGGACGCGCCTGGCCTCCTGGACCATAATGATGCGTGGTGGCGGACAGGGACGAAAGTCGTATCGCGCTCGAAGGGAGCGAACGGTGGCCCCGGGGCGTCACCGTCGGTCTGGGCGCGGCCGGCGCGATCGGCATGGTGCTCATCGCGATCTCCGGGGTCGTGGTCGGACCGACCGGACCGACCGGCTCGTCGGTCGAGCGGGTCATCCTCGCGTGGGCCCCCAAGGGGTCCGCGGCCACGGTCGTAGGCGCGGTCACGATGACACTCGGACTCATCCTCGTGCTCGGCGCATGGCTCGTGCTCGGGTTGTTGCTTCGCCGCGGCGCATCACTCCGGCCGCTGTTCCGCATCACGTGCATCTGGGCCGCGCCGCTCCTCATCGGTCCGCCGATCTTCAGTCGCGATCTGTACAGCTACGCGGCCGACGGCATGATGGTGAGCCGGCACATCAGCCCGTACGCGCACGGCCCGGCCGCGCTCGGCGCGTCCAAGTTCCTGACGCCCGTGAGTCACGCGTGGCTGACCACACCGTCACCATACGGGCCGTTCTTCTTGCGGCTCGCGAACGTCGCGGTGCGGCTGTCGGGCAACAGCGTCGTCACCTCGATCATGATTCTCCGGTTGATCGAGCTCGTGGGGATCGCACTGATCGCGATCTCGCTCCCGCCGCTCGCCCGCGCGGCGGGCAAGGATCCAGCGCGCGCGGTCTGGCTCGGCGTCTGCAACCCCTTGGTCCTGTTCCACTTCATCGGCGGGGGTCACAACGACGCGCTGATGATCGGCCTGATCGTCGCCGGGCTCGCGGTCGCGACGACGGCGAACCGGCCCCTGTTGGGCGTACTGCTCTGCATGCTCGCGGCCACGATCAAGATCCCGGCCGTCGTGCCCGCCGGGTTCATCATCTTCGACGCGGTCCGGCGCGCTCCGGCCGAGCGCCGGGTCAGGGAGTTCGCGCGGCTGTCCGCGTTGGGATCCCTCGCGTTCCTGCTGATCGCGTGGGCGTGCAATCTCGGTTGGGGCTGGATCGGCGCGCTCGGGATCCCGGGCACGAACCGCCTCCTGCTCACGCCGACCACGTTCCTCGCCCATTGGATCGCGCACGTCACCGGGCACGAGACCGAAGTGCTGAACCTCGTGCGGACCGCGGGGGCGGTCGCCACGGGCGTCGGCCTGATCTACCTGCTCTGGCGCGCGCCGAGGATGGGAACCGCACGAGCGTGCGGATTCGCGCTCGCCCTCATCGTCGCGCTCGGACCGATCGTGCTTCCTTGGTACGTCCTCTGGGGCCTGATCCCGCTCGCGGCGGTCGGTCGTCGTATCGAACGCGGCTACGCGATCATCGCATCCGTCGTGCTCGCGATCGTCGTGCAACCGTCCGGCTCCTCGATGCCCGACGTCGTCTTGATGCTCACGGTCACGCTGCTCGCGGCGTTGGCGATCGCAATCGCGTGGCGCCCCGTGCGGCAGTGGATCCGCAACGATCTCCGCGCCGCGATCGAGGAATACCGCCGCCGCGGCCGCATCACCCGCGGCGCCGACGTTCTCCGGCTCGCGGTTCCCGCGGCGTGGACGGCCCAGGCCCGTACTTCGGAGCACCCGGCCGTCTGAGGGCTCGGACCCGAGTTCACAGGATGCGCGGCTACCGTCGGATGGATGACGGTCACGGCTGCGCGGCGGCGCATCGGCGCCGGCGTCGTCGCGGTGGCGCTCGTAACGGGGGCCGTCGTCGGTGTCGTAGCTCTCCGGCATCGGGAGCCCCCTCCCCCGTCGTGCACGGTGAGTGCCGGCGCGGGCACGCCGCAATACAGCCTCGATATCGACCAAGCCGAGAACTCCACGACGATCGCCGCGGTCGGCAAGCGCCTCGGACTGCCCGATCACGCGGTCACCGTCGCGCTCGCGGCCGCGCTGCAGGAGTCGAGGCTCCACAACCTGCCCTACGGTGATCGAGACTCGCTCGGGCTGTTCCAGCAACGCCCGTCGCAGGGCTGGGGCACCTCGGCCGAGATCCTGACGCCGAGCTACTCCGCGGCCGCGTTCTTCCTCGCGCTGACACGGGTCTCGGGCTGGGCAACGCTGCCGGTGACCGAGGCCGCGCAGGAGGTGCAACGGAGCGGGGCTCCGACGGCGTACGCCCAGTGGGAAGAAGAAGCGCGCACGCTGGCGATGGCGCTGACCGGCGAGAAGGAGGCGGGCCTGTCGTGCCGGTTCTCGTTGCCACGCGCGCAGAGTCCCGCGCCCGACTTCACGTCGAGCATGGGCAACGAGCTGGGCGTTACCTCACTCGCCACGAACTTCGCAACGCAGCGGGGATGGACCGTCGCGAGCTGGCTCGTCGCACACGCCGAGCAGTTCCGGCTCACGTCGATCTCGTTCCGGGGACGCGAATGGCGAGCGTCGAGCGGGCGCTGGCACAACATCGCGCGAATCGACAACCGCATCCGCGTGCTGCAGCGCCAGACGTGAACGGGCATGCGACGCCGCGCGCGATCACGACGTGGCGTGATCGTGCACGCCGAGAAACACAACTTGGCCGACCGGGGCGTGGTCTTCGTCGAGCCAGCGCGCCGACGCCGCGTACGACCGTTCGACGAGCTCCTCGGAATGTGAGAAGTCGACGGGTGACACGGTGAGCGGGCACAACGGGGGAAGGACCCGGAGCTCGACCCTCGACTCGTAACGCTCGACGTCGACGGCGAGCTGCTTGTGCAGCAGGAGACTCAGCGCGTGAAGGGCCATGGCAAGTGCGCTGGGCGGTGGTTCGGTGAGCGCGCACGCGTGGCCCGCGCACAGCACCCATATCTCGTCGACGCCGGGAAGCGCGACCGCGTGGGAGATCGGCGTGTTGTTGCCGACGCCGCCGTCCATGTAGGGAACGCCCGCGATCTCGACCGGATCGAACAGTGCGGGCAGAGCCGCACTGGCGAGGACCGAGTCGACCGCCGGGCCCGACGACAACAACACGTCGCGCCCCGTGAGCACCTCGACCGCGACGACGTGCAGCGGGATCGGCGCGTGCTCGAGGCGATCGAAGGTGACGTGCTGTTCGATGAGCGCGCGCAACGGATGCTCGTCGAAGAGGCTCCGCCGCCGGCCCGCGAACGCGAGCAGGCCGCGGCGCGCGTCGGCCGGGAACACGTCCGAGCGATGAATCCCCGCCCAGACTGAGGCGAGGTCTTCGATCGGCGAATCCGGATGACCGGCGAGCCACGCACCGTTCAGGGCCCCGACCGAGGTGCCGACGATCACGTCCGGATGAATGTCGCGCTCGCGTAGCGCGCGGAGCATCCCGACCTCGACTGCGCCGAGGCTTGCCCCGCCCGAGAGCACGAACGCGATCGCCACGGCGGAGAAGGTAGCGGCGCCGGTCCCGGAACCGCCGCGAAGCGTTGCGACGGCCGAGGTGCTGTCACTCCCCGTGGCGAGCGGGCGGACGTTTCGGTGTCAACGGCCGGATCTGCGCTTATCCGTCGATGCCGGACGCCGATGTGAGCGCAGCAATCGGCCCCGGGAGCGCGCCGCCGGCGAGTGGACATGAGCAACCCCTCACACCTCCAAACGAGAGGATCGCCCCGCGCGCGGCTCCTCGCGATCACCGCGTGCGCCGCGATCCTCGCGCTCGCGATCACCGGCCCCGCGTCGGCGGCACCGCCCGCGTTCGACGCGGGCACCGGCCTCCCGACGGTCGGCAACTTCAACCCGATCACGCTCAACGGCACAGATCAGATCACCTCGGCGTCCATCGCTCCCTTCGTCCTCACCGACGACTCGGGCACATTGGCGGGCTGGCACGTGACGATGCTCGTACCGAGCTTCCACAACGGCACGGGCGCGGACTGCACCGTGGGCGCGTCCGCGTCGATCGACGGCGCGAACGTCTCGATGAACGCGCCCATCGTGACGGCCGCCGACGGCTTCACGAGCATGACCGGCGTGACCGCGACCGGATTCACCGACTTCACCATGCCCCGCACCATCATCTCGGCCGCGGCCGGCGACGGATCCGGCACCTACGACGTGGCGCCCGCCCTGCTCAACCTGATCGTGCCCGCCGACGCGGTCGCCGGCGCCTACTGCACCCAGGCGACGATCGCGATCACGTCCGGACCGTGACGCGACGCAACCCCGCCCTCCCAACAGTTGGCACGCTCACACCCGCCAACGCAACCGCATCGTGCCAACAGTTGGCACGCTCACACCCCGCCACCCCCGCCTACGACTGGTCGTCGGGGATGATCGCGTAGGTCGAGAAGCACATCTCGTCCTCGGTGCCCTCGGCGAACACGATGTACTTCGGCGGGCGGTTGGGGTCGAGCGACCGGTCCCACGAGCATGTCATTCGGATCTTCTGGCCCGCGTCGACGTGCAGGGGCTGCGCGAGCGCGTAGTTCATCTGCCAGTCGAAGTTCCACGTCGGGATGTCGAGCAGGACCTTCGGTCGAGGCGTGTCCGGGTCGAGTGTGAGCCGGAAACTTCGGCCGAGAGTGTGCTCGTGGCCGAAGACCGACACGATCGTGCCCGACTCGGGGATCGTGTAGTCGCACGTAGACGACGCGACACCGTTGTGGAAGGTGGCGGCGAGCTGATCCGAGGTCTCGCCACAGAGCCCGAGTAGGGCCGCCTCCGCGCCGGCACCGATCCCGCCGTACAGGCGGACGTCGTCGGCGAGTGCGGCATCGCGATTGCAAAGCGGTGCGTTCTGACCGGGCATGCACGGGATCTCGACCGGCGCGATCGGATTGATGATGTCGATCGATCGGATCTTCTCGGTGCCCGGCGAGGTCTGGAGCGATACGGTCGTCTGGTCGGGAACCGGCGTGGTGTCGTAGTGGTAGTGGACCTGCAGGACGAGCGCGTCGCCCGGCTCCATCAAGATGCCGGAGTTCTGCGGGTAGACGACGGGATCCTGGCCGGGCACCCAGCCGGCGACCAGACCCGCTTGCCCGGTGAACCCGGGCACCTGATGGCGGCCCCGGTCGTGCCGGGCCGACGGGAGATCGACGGTTCCGTAACAGCTCCACCCCGGCTTGCCGTCCTGCCCGGAGATCGCCCGCCCGGCCGCGACCTGCGACGAGTCGATGTGGAATATCTGGACGTGGTGGATCTCGGCGCGGTGGCCGGGTGTCACCTGATAGCCGGTCACGTAGGTGGGCTTGGTGAGGTGCGGATCCAGGATGAAGCAGCGGTAGTCGTTCGGAACGCTCAGCGAGCCGGCATACGCCTGCGGCATCTGCAACACGACGTCGCGCCGCGGCGCGGGGACGTGCGGGCCACCTTTCGGCACGATCTTCGTCGAAGCCGGGACGTCGAGCGGTCCGCCCGCACGGGACCAGGCGACGATCGCGTCGATCGTGGACTGATCGAGCCGCTTCGAGTTGAGCAGCGCGACGCCGTGCGGGGAAGCGGGCCACGGCGGCATGTACCCCGCCTCGACGACCGAGCCGATGCCGTCCGAGATCTGCTGCGCGTCCCCCGCGGTGGCGAGCGTCCAGTGCGCGGCTCCGACTTGACCGGGCTCGTGACACGAGGCGCAGTTCGCCGCGAGCGCCGGCATGATCACGCTCGCGAATGACGGACTGTCCTTGGGTCGGGGAGCCGACGCCGGCGCCGCGATCGCGTCGGGGATCGCGAACTTCGAAGGGTCGAGCGCCGTGAGCTTCATGGTGAGGGTGACGTCGTTGGAGGTGCTCACCAGGCCCGCGAGGCTGATCGGCCCGATTCCGTACGTCGACATCTTCACCGTCGCGGTCGCGGTGGCGGTGAGCTTTCCACCCGTGAGCGTCGCGTCGACGCTCCACGTCACCGGGGCCGGGGTGCGCTTGACGGTGAGCTCGGTCGACATCGAGAAGTGGTACGGCGTTCCGTCGGTGATCGTGGCCGGAAGGCCTGAGAGGCCCGCGACCGTGAGGTCGGCGAGCGGGTAGTCGTGCGAGTCGAGATACGTCTGGCGCATCCGAGCATCGCGCAGGTTGTTGTCGGAGTGCAGCTGCTCGACGTTCACGACGATCTGCCCGACACGGCTCGCGCTCGGATGGGCGGCATTGACCGCGATGTCACCGGCGATTCCGTTGGTCGTTCCGACCGCGCGGTGAGCACTGTGTCCGAAGAGCTTCTCGTCGATCGAGTAGCTGACTTGTGACTGCGTCGGATCGATGCGGTAGATCCGCTCGCCCGAACCGGCGACGAGGTGCGGCGCGGTCGGGACGGTGTAGCTGATGACGCTGAACTTCGTGGATGTCAGCGTGTGATATTGCCGCCACGCGTACACCCCGGCGGCTGACGCACCGATCGCGACCGCGGCGAACACCCACCACATCCAGCGACGCGACAGAATTCCCCGGGCGTCGCGGGCATCGGCTTGTGCAACGGCAGTGCTCATCCGACCGCGCGCTCCCCCGGTTGCTGCGACCACGGACGGTCCGAATCATATGCTCTCGCCGTGAAGGCCTGCAGTCGCCGCCGAGACCGGCGGCTACTCGCGACGAGCGCGACCGTGCTGGCCGTGCTCGCCGGCGGGTGCGGATCGAGCACCCGTGCGGTGAACACCATTTCCCTCCCGCCCCGGCCGTCGACCCCGGCGACCTTGCAGATCCTGTTCCCGGCACCGAACTCACAGGTGAGCCGCAACGTCGCCGTGACGATGCGGCTCGCGAACGCGCACCTCGTTCCCCCGACACAGGTTGGTGGCGCCATACTCCCGGATCGCGGGCACATTCATCTGTTGCTCGACGGCCAACTGATCGCAATGCCGCTGCAGCTCTCCGCCCGGCTCCCGCGGCTCAGCGCGGGCATGCACACGGTCGAGGCCGAATTCGTCGCCTCCGACCACCTCGCTTTTGCGAACCGCGTCGTGGCCGCGGTCACCTTCCACGTGCGATGACCGCGACCCTCTCTCCACCAGCTGGCTCCCGTCGCGCGGCACCCGTCGCCACCACCGCGGTGATCGCCGCGATCGGGTGCGGCCTGCTCGCGGCCCGGCCCGCACTCGTTTCGATGTCGTCCCGGCCGGCCGCAGTGCTCGTGTGTCTGTTCTCGCTGCTGCTCATCGTCGGCTTGTCGATGCGAATCCCGCCCGAGACCCGCGTCACGGGTGCGCGGCACCACTTCGTGATGACCACGGCCTTGGGTGTCGTCGCCTTCGCGGTTGGACGCGTCCTCATCGGCGGGCACGCACCCATCACGATCACGCTCTGGTCGCTGGCCGCGAACTCGCTCGCCGCCGTCGCCGAAGAGGTGTGGTTTCGCCGCGTATGCTTCGGTGTCTTGGCCCCCGCGGGCACAGCGTTCGCCATCGTGGCGTCGAGCGCGCTGTTCGCGGTGGTGCACGTATCGACCTACGGCGTGTCGGTGCTGCCCCTCGACGTCGCCGCGGGCGCGCTCCTCGGGTGGCAGCGCGCGACCACGGGATCTTGGCGCGCACCTGCGCTCACCCACGTGCTCGCGAACGTGCTGGTGTTGTTGTGAGCCGCCGGCGCGTGCTGACGACAGGTCTCGCCGTCACCGTCGTCTACCTGTTGGCAGTCGTCGCGACCGCCGCCTTCCGTGGCGACGGCGCGCGGCCGCTCTTCGACGGCTTTGTTCCGCCCTCGTCGTACCGGTTCGTCGACCCGCCCCAGTTCTTCGCGCCCGGCAACGTGCAACCGGGCTCGATGGCGACGACGCTCGCGCTCGGACCCGACGGCTCCGGGCCGGCCGGCTTCGCGACGCCCGACGGGCAGTTCGTGGTCAACTTGGCCCGCGGCGCGATCCAGGCGGCACCCGGCGCGACGTCGGTGCAGGTGCAGGTCACACCGATCGCGCCGCGCCACACGCGCCCGGTACCGGGCGGATTGCGGGCGAACGGGAACGTCTACGAAGTGAACATGCGGTACGAGCCGACGGGTACGCAGGTCACGCGGCTCGTGCGGCCAGCCACGCTGTTGATGGAGCTCCCGGAGCTCGGCAACGCGCTCTTCGTTTCGCCCGACGGCACGCGCTGGACGCGCTTGCGGTCGCGACCGGTCTCGGCTGATCAGCTCACGCTCACCGCGAACTTCACCGGGCCGGGCTTCTACGTCGCCGCGACGGACCTGCCCGAGCTCGTCGTACAGCCGGCCGGCGCGCAGCGATCCGCGATCTGGATCGGCATCGCGACCGCGTCCGGCGCGCTCGTGCTGTTCGCCGTCGGCGCGCTGGTGGTCGTCCGGCGCCGCCGCGTTCGCGAAGGCCGTCCCGCCGCGCCGTAGCTACCGCAGGATCACGTGCCGAAGGTCCCCTGGGCGACCGTTCGCTCCAGGATGCCGAGCGTGGCCCGGAGCGCGCCTTCCGAGATGATCGGGAAGATGTTCGCCTCTTTCCACACCGGGTCGATCGACGACCAGTCGTAGTAAGAGGTGACGAGCGTGCCCTCGGTGACGGGCTCGAGCGTGTAGCCGTAGATGTGCCCGATCGGCGGCTTGATCTCACCGAGGATCTTCCACGCGATCTCGTGATCGGGGACGAACGTCGTGATCGACACCGTCACGTCGTACTTCCCGAGCGGGAAGTCGTTCAGCGACTCGCGGTCCATGTGCACGACGAACGTGTCGCCGACTGCGGTGACCGGATCGCCCGTCGCCGACTGCAGCATTCCCGAGCTGTCGATCGCGACGTGACCACGCGGATCGGAGACCACCCGGAAGATCGCGGCCGGCGGTGCCGGAATGGTGCGCTGGACTTCGAACCGCTCGGTCGTCATGTCCGCATCCTGCCATGCGGACGGGGAGCCGCCACGCCAGATCAGTACGCCGCCTTCTCGGCAGCGAACTCGAGGAGTTGCGGAGCGAGCAGGGGCCAGCGCTCGAAGAGGTGGCCGGTCCCGTTACGCGCCGCGTCACTGCGCTCGATCCATTCGCGGTCACCCCACGGCGGCTCGACGAGCCGCGCGCCCGGGATGAGGCCGGCCAACGACTCCGATGTCGCGCGGGTGTGGTACGGATCGCTCGCGCCGCTCCGGAACACGAGCGCCGGGATCGAGAGCCGGGCCAGCGCGTCGTCGGCGAGACCGGGCAACCTCATCGCCGGGTCGGGGCAGTAGACGAGCATCCATCGTTCGAGTGTGTCGATGAACTGCCGCGGGTCGAGGTCGAGGAAACGCCGGCGGTTGCCGGGGTTGCGTTCGAGCACCTCGGCCCACTCCGGTAGCTCGACGACCGCTTGCATCCCGCCCTGCCACGCGGCGCGGATCGAATCGCCGCAGTAGACGATCGCAAGGGTCAACAGCCCGAACGGTCCGCCGGAGATCCACCAGACCGCGAGCCGCTCCGCGATCGCGGGGTGGGTCGCGGCCGCGAGCAGCGACACACGCGCGCCACCTGAGCCGCCGACAATCGTCGCGGGTGCGAGGTCGAGGACCTGCAGGAGCCCGGCGAGGTGGTCGGCCTGCATCTGCGATTCCGACGCGCCGGCGAAACAGACGTCGGACGCGCCGGTGTTCGGACGGTCCCAGATGAGCACCCGCCGGCCGCGCGCGGCGAGAGCTTCGGCCAGCTCGCGCACGCCCGGTGTCTCCTTGGAGAAACGACCGCCCGGCGTGATCACCCACGGAGGGCCTTCACCGATGATCTCGTACGCGATCGTCGTGCCGTCGACTTCGACCGTCGCCACAGCCAGCCTCCTCCGCGCGGGGCTCGCACGCGGCTCGCCGAATGCGGCGCACTGTACAGCCGATCCATCGACGAAACGTTTGGAGGCCGCGCCCTCCGTCGGCGAGACTGGTTGCGATGCCCGCTCCCGACCCGCCGATCGTCAATCACTGGATCGGCGGAGCACTTTCGACGGGAACGCCGGCGCGTCACGGCGATGTCTTCGATCCCGCCACGGGACGCGTGACGAAGTGGGTGGCCTTCGCGTCGGCGGCCGACGTCGACGACGCGGTCGCGGCAGCGAGCAGCGCGTACTCGGCGTGGCGCGCGTCGTCGCTCGCGCAACGTTCGAAGATCCTCTTCCGCTTCCGCGATCTCCTCGACCGGAGCGCCGACGAGCTGGCCGCCATCATCACCTCGGAGCACGGCAAGGTGCTGAGTGACGCGCGCGGCGAGGTCGGGCGCGGCCTCGAGGTCGTCGAGTTCGCCTGCGGCCTGCCGCACCTGCTCGAAGGCGGTTTCTCCGAGGGGGTGTCCGATCGTGTCGACGTCGCGTCGGTGCGCCAGCCGCTCGGGGTCGTCGCGATCATCAGCCCGTTCAATTTCCCGGCCATGGTGCCGTGCTGGTTCTTCCCGATTGCCGTCGCGGCCGGCAACACTGTGATTCTCAAGCCCAGCGAGAAGGATCCTTCGGCCGCGAACCGGCTGGCCGAGTTGTGGGCGGAAGCGGGCCTGCCGGCAGGAGTCTTCAATGTCGTCCACGGCGACAAGGTGGCCGTCGATCGGCTGCTCGCGCATCCGGGCGTGAAGGCGGTGTCGTTCGTCGGCTCGACCCCGATCGCACGCTACGTCTACGAGACCGCGACTCGTTTCGGCAAGCGCGCACAGGCACTCGGCGGCGCGAAGAACCACATGGTCGTCCTGCCCGACGCCGACCTCGAGCTCGCCGCCGACGCCGCGGTGAACGCGGGCTTCGGCTCCGCGGGCGAGCGATGCATGGCGATTTCCGTAGTGGTGGCGGTCGGTGCCACCGGTGACGCGCTCGTCGGCAAGATCGCCGACCGCATCGGTGAGCTCTCGGTCGGCAACGGCCGGGACGGTACCGACATGGGGCCGCTCATCACCAAGACGCACCTGGGGAAGGTGACGTCCTACCTCGATGCGGGTGTGAAGGCCGGTGCGTCGCTCGTAGTCGACGGGCGCGAGCGCGCGTTCCGAGGTGATGCCGACGGATTCTGGTTGGGACCGACCCTCTTCGATCACGTGACACCCGACATGGAGTTGTACACCGACGAGATCTTCGGACCCGTCCTGTCGGTGATCCGCGCCGCCACCTACGACGAGGCGCTCGCGCTCGTGAACGCGAACCAATATGGCAACGGCGCCGCGATCTTCACGAACGACGGCGGCGCCGCGCGCCGCTTCCAGAACGAGGTCGAGGTGGGAATGGTCGGGATCAACGTCCCGATACCTGTTCCCGTCGCCTATTACAGCTTCGGCGGATGGAAGAGCTCGCTGTTCGGCGATACCCACGCCTACGGCCGCGACGGTGTGCACTTCTTCACGCGCGGCAAAGTCGTCACCAGCCGGTGGCTCGACCCGAGTCACGGTGGCATCAACCTGGGGTTCCCGCAGAACAGCTAGCTACTCACGCACAGAGGGGAAATCGCCATGCCGCTCCCGCTCGACCAGGTCAAGGTGATCGACGCCGACACGCACATGACCGAACAGCACGACCTCTGGACGAGCCGGGCCCCCGCCGCGTTCAGGGACCGGGTGCCCCACGTCGGCCAGGTCGACGGCGCCGCGACGTGGCTCGTCGAAGGCGATGTCGTGCTCGGCCGGGCCGGCGCGGGTGGCGTCGTCGACAAGCACGGCCACAAAGGCCGGTCTTTCGAGGGCCTCTACGAATGGGAGATCGAGCAAGGGCACGCGGCCTCGCACGATCCCGCCGCGCGCATGGAGCTGCTCGACGAGATCGGCATCTGGGCCCAGATCGTGTTCCCGGGCGTCGTCGGCCTCGGTGGTCAGACGCTCGGCGACCTCGTCAAGGACGAGCAACTCCGCGATCTCTGTCTCGAGATCTTCAACGACGCGAACGCCGAGATCCAGGCCGAGTCAGGCAACCGCCTGCTCCCGATGGCGATCCTCCCCGCGTGGAGCATCGACGGGTGCGTGCGTGAGGTTGAACGCGCGAAGAACCTGGGGCTGCGGGGCGTCAACCTCACCTCCGACCCGCAAGACCTCGGCTCGCCCGACCTCGCGAACCGGGCTTGGGACCCGGTGTGGGAAGCGTGCGCGGCGCTCGAGATGCCGGTGCACTTCCACATCGGCGCCAGCCTCACGACGATGAGCTTCTTCGGCAACTACCCGTGGGAGTCGCACGACGACGACACGAAGCTCGCGATCGGCGGCGCGCTGCTGTTCATCGGTAATGCGCGCGTCGTCGTCAACATGATCTGCTCGGGGATGTTCGACCG